>Ga0102859_1000131_pt1 | contig 16328 bp, 11 predicted proteins | sample Colrivmet1371B02_FD_78439 | JGI IMG/M metagenome (GOLD analysis project Ga0102859, IMG submission 78439) | Estuarine microbial communities from the Columbia River estuary - metaG 1371B-02 | ecosystem: Environmental > Aquatic > Marine > Intertidal zone > Estuary | place: USA: Columbia River...
ACTCGTATTTCAAATAACGGAACACTTCCTGGCCGGTGACTTTGAGGATGACTTCCTTGAAGCCGCCGACTTCGGACGGGCTGCTTTCGAGGTGTTCGCATTTCCAGCCGCGGAGGTCGGAGTAGCGTTGGTACATGCGCATCAGCTCGGCGGCGAAGAGCGAGGCTTCGTCGCCGCCGGCTCCGGCGCGGATTTCGATCAGCGCGTCGCGGTCCTCGTTGGGATCGGCGGGGAGCAGCGCGTATTGGAGCTCGGTGCCGAGCTTTTCGATCTCCTTTTCAAGCCCCGGGATTTCCTCGGCGGCCATCGCGGAGAACTCGGGGTCGTCGGACTTGGCGAGCTCCTGGTTGTCGGCGAGGTGGCGTTTGGCGGCTGCGAGCTTGTCCCAGAGTTCGAGGGTTTGCTTGAGCTTGCCGTGCTCGCGGAGGATCTCGGTGGCGCGCTTGGGATCGGCGAAAAGCTCGGGATCGCCCACCGCTTCCTCCAGCTCGGAGAAGCGGTCGCGGCGTTTGGCGATGAGGGAGGAATAATCCACGGAAGTGGTTAGGATATGCTAGGTGCCCCGACTGAGACAGTCGGGACACATTGGGATTTCAGCTCTGGTCGATGGTCTTTTCGGTGGCGGCGGCGATGATGAGGAATTTCTCGCGGTTCATGGTCGGGTCCGAGCGGAAGATGAGGCGGCCGGAATGCGAGCGCTCGAGCTCGACGAGGAGCTTGGCGTCTTCGCTCTTGAAGCGGTTGAGGACGTCGCTGTTCACGATGACGATGATGTCGCCGACAGTGTCGTGGCGTTTCTGGATGACGGTGTGGAGGCGGCGCTGGATCTCGATGGACATGGTCATCGGGGTTTTGACGCGGGCGCGGCCCTGGCAATACGGGCAGGGCTCGTACATCGAATCGCGGAGTGATTCGTTGAGCCGCTGGCGGGTCATTTCCATCAGGCCGACGGGGGAAATTTGCAGGACTTGGGTTTTGGCCTTGTCCTTCTTGAGGCGCTCCTTGATGGCCTTGTAAACCGTCTGCTGGTCCTTGCGGTGGCGCATGTCGATGAGGTCGATGACGACCAGGCCGCCGATGTTGCGGAGGCGGAGCTGGCGGGCGACTTCGACGGCGGCCTCGACGTTGGTTTCGAGGATCATCTTGTCCACGTCCTTGGAGCCGCGGTTGCGGCCGGTGTTGACGTCGATGGCGATGAGCGCCTCGGTTTCATCGATGACGATGTAGCCGCCGCAGGGCAGCCAGACTTGGCGGGAGAACGCCTCGTCGATCTGTTTCTGGATGCCGACGCGCTCGAAGATCGGCTGGCCGGCGGCGGAGGGCATGTAGTGGATGCGGCGTTTGGCGCGGCGGGAGATTTTCCCGGCGATCTCGCGGATCATCTCGGTGGTCTCCGCGTCGTCGCACATGACTTGGTCGATCTCCTCGGTGAGGAAATCGCGGGCGGTGCGCTCGATGAGGCCGGGTTCCTGGAAGATGCAGGCGGGGGCGGGGTTGTTCGCGCGGCGGGCTTCGATCTCGTCCCACTGCTCGAGCAGCATGTGGAGGTCGCGGACGAGGTGGCGGCGGCGGATGCCGCTGGCGGCGGTGCGCATGATGATGCCCATGCCCTCGGGGACCTGGAGCTTCTGGGTGATGATGCGGAGGCGTTGCCGTTCCTTGGGATCCTCGATCTTGCGGGAAATGCCGAACTGCTCGGTGAAGGGCATGAGGACCAGATAGCGGCCGGCAAGCGAGATGTTGGTGGTGACGCGCGGACCCTTGGTGCCGATGGGGCCTTTGGAAACCTGGATGACGATTTCCGAACCGATCGGATAGATGTCGGGGATGTCCTTGGAGCTGATTTTTTTCTGCTGCTTCCTTTTGCCTTCGCGCTGGATTTCCTCCAGGCCGGCGTCGAGCGCGGCGGGGATGGCGTCCCAGAAGTGGAGGAAGGCGTTTTTGTCGAGTCCGATGTCCACGAACATCGCCTTGAGGCCGCCCTCGATGTTTTTGACGCGGCCCTTGAAAATGCCGCCGACGATGTTTTGGTCGCCCTCGCGCTCGACGGTGTATTCCTCAAGCACGCCGTCTTCGAGGAGTGCGACGCGGCGTTCGAGTTTCTCGACGTTGACGACGATGCTGTTGCCGCGGGCCGGGTTGGGTTTGCCGATGCCGAGGAGTCTTTTGATATGTTGGATCATGTGGATGGGAGTTTGTTGGTTAGAGAGTTGGTGTCTGGGGTGTGGGGAAATTTCAGGGGTCGGTGACGGGGATGGCTTTGGGGATCACCGAGCCCTCGGCGTCCACCTCGGGGGTGATGGTCGGGGTGGGGGTGACGGTGGTGGAGGGAGAGGGTTGGACTCCGGAGGCGACCTCGCCGGCTTCCTCGCCGGTCTCGCCGGCCGCGGGTTCTTCCGCGGGAGAAGTCGGGGCGGTGGCGAGGGTGGCGGCTGCGGGCATGATCGCGCCGGCTTCGACGGCGGCGATCATTTCCGGGGAGATCTCGATGGTCTTCTCGATGCGGTCGGTGTTTCCGAGGGCCTTGGCCAAGGGCTTGAGCGGGAGCTTCACGCCCTTGTCGCGGGCGAAAAGACCTCGATAGACGAGGTTGACCAGCGGGCCGCAAACGCCGCCGCCGGAGCCGCCGTTCTGGACGAGGATGCAGACGGCGTATTTCGGGTTGTCGTAGGGCGCGAAGCTCATGACCCACGAGTTGTTGGATTTTTTGCCGTTGTCGGAGGTTTGGGCGGTGCCGCTTTTGCAGGCGACGACAACGTTTGTTAGTTTGGCTTTCCCCGAGGTTCCTCCGGGGTCGTTGGTGGACATCCGCATGCCTTTGCGGATGAGCTCGATGTCGCTCGGCTTGATGCCCGACTGGGTGAGATCGATTTCAAGCTTGGGGACGTCCGGGATGAGGGTTTTCCCGTCTTCGCTCACTGCCTGTTTCACGATCCGGGGTTTGTAGTATTTGCCGCCATTGGCGACGCAGGCGGCGACGGCGCACATTTGAAGGGGGGTGGCGAGGGTGTCTCCCTGGCCGATGGAGAGGAAGGCGTTGAGGGCCGGGGTCATGGCCAGGGAAGGATTGGCGCTGCGCCATGCGCGGCTGCCGGGAAGGATGCCGGCGTCTTCCTTGGGCAGCTCGATCCCGGTGCGCTTGCCCATGCCGACGAGCTGGCAGCCCTCGACCATGGTCTTCCAACCGATGGTGTTAGCCAGTTTGTTGAAGTAGGGATTGCACGAGTGTTGGATGGCCTCGGCGAGGTCTTGTCCGCCGTGGCTGCCCTTGTGGAGGTTCCAGATCCAGCAGCCCACCTTTTTGTTGCCGTAGGTGACGTAGCCGTCGCAAGAATAGCTGCGGGTGGCGTTCCCTGCCAGGGCTCCGGCGATGGCGGTGGGGATCTTCATGGTGGAGCCGGGAGTGAACTCGGAAATCGCCCGGTTGGTGAAAGGGGCGAGCTGCATGTTGGCTCGGTAGGCGTCCCAGTTCTTTTGGGAAATGCTGGGGATGAAGTCGTTGGGGTCGTAGTCGGGCACGGAGGCCATGGCGAGGACCTCGCCGGTGTTGACGTCCATCACGACGCCGGCGGCGCGGCCCGCGAGACGCAGGGTGTTCTCCAACAGATACTGGGCGCGGGCGTCGATGGTGAGTTTGAGTTTGGCGCCGATGCCGGGCTTGGTGTAGTCGGACATTCGGATGGTGCGGCCTTTCTCGTCCTTGACGATGGTCTTCTGTCCTTCCAGGCCGCGGAGGGTTTCGTCCATGGACGCTTCCACTCCGGCGATGCCTTTTTCGTCGCCGACGTAGTGGTTGAACTGGCGGGTGGCACTGTCCGGGACGTCGCCCTTTTCCCATTGTTTCAAATAGCCGAGAACGTGGCTGGCGAGCGCGCCGTAAGGATAGTGCCGCTGCGGTCGGATGCTCGGATAGACTCCGGGCAGTTCGAGGTTGTGTTCCGCGAATTTGGAGAACTCCTCGTAGGTGAGATCGGAGCGGTAGCTGAAGGGGATGAGGCCGCCGTGGGTGAGGAAGTGGGTGCGGAGGTCGCCGGCTTTGTAGGGCCGGGCGAGGTTGAGGCGCGGGTCTCCGAGCACGCGGACGGGGCCGTCCCGGACGATGGCGACGATGTCTTTTTCCGAGCGCTTGCGGGGCAGGCCGTCTTCCTTGGTCAGGCGCTGGATGGTGGGGTCCTCGACGTGTTGTGATAGATACGCCTGGCGGATTTCATCGAGGTTGAAGGAGACCTCGTAGTTGCGGAGGTTGCGGGCCAGGGTGATGCCGTTGCGGTCGGTGATCTCGCCGCGGATGCCGGGCTCGCGGACGGTGACGGTGCGGTTGCCGGGCACTTGCTGGAGGAAATCGTCGCGGCGGACGATTTGGAATTCGTAGAGGCGGGAAAGCAGCGCGCCGACGGCGACGAGCACCAGGGCCGTCGGCAGGTAGAGCCGGAATCGGTAGCTGGGTTCCATGGCTTCAGTAGGCGTGGCGGCGCTTGCGGCCGGCGTCGGGGTTGATGGAGTGGTCGCAGGATTTCGCGACGCGGAACAGCAGCCAGAAAACGAAGGGGGAGAACAACATGGTCAGCAGCGAGGTGAAAACCATTTGCATGAAGGTGGCCTGGGAGAGGATGAAATCCCCGCGGACGAAGTTGATGATGGCATACTCCGCCGCCAGATAGAGGAAGATGGCGATGCCGGACAGGAAGGCGGAGAACTGCCATTTCCCCTGCTTGAAGAGCGGCTGGATGCCCTGCATCAGGAAGCCCATCGCGCCGAATAGCAGGATGGAGTAACCGAAGCGCAGGGACTCGACTTGCTGGGCATAGACCTCCGGGTCGCCGCCGTGCGGGCCGATGGCGCAGTGGGCGTCCCAGAAAAATCCGCCGATGAAGGCGAGCAGCAGCATCGTCGGCGGGCCGACGGTGACGGCGGAGCAGAGGAACACCAGCTGGATGAGCATGATGCGCGACTGGTGGATGCCCGTGAACGCTGGCAGGAACTGCTGCACCACGAAGGAGGCGAGCAGGAGCAGGATCGTAATGAACGAGTAACGGATCACGGACGGGTCAGGGATCGGCGGAGAGCACGACGAAAACCGTGCCGAGATCCGCGAAGTTCACCGAGGGCCGGACGAGAGCTTCGGAATCCAGCGCGCCTTTTTCGACGGAATCGATGGTTCCAAGTAAAATGTTAGGCTGGAAGATGCCTCCCCGGCCGGTGGTGAAGACGCGCAGCCCCGGGCGGAGCGCGGCGTCGGTGGATAGAAATTTGAGGCGCAGCAGCGGGTTGCCGTCGAAGCGGCCGCGCTGGCCGCTGAGGATGCCGACTTCCGGCGAGCCCTCGACGCGGGCGGAAACCTGGCATTTCTCGTCGGTGAGCAGGAGCACGGACGAGCGGTTCTGGTCCTTGTAGATGCGGTCGATCTTGCCGACGAGTCCCTCGTTAGAGAGCACCGCGAGCTGGGTGCCGATGCCGCGTTCCTGGCCGGCGTCGATGTCCACGGTCTGCCACCAGGTGGTCGGCTGGCGACGGATGACCTGGGCCGGGACGACGTCGAAGTGGGTGGCTTTTTTGTAGTCGAGGGCGTGCCGGAAGCGCTCGTTTTCGAGTTCGAGCTCGCGGTAACGCGACTCGATGATGCGCAGGCGTCCCAGTTCGCTGCGGACGGTTTCCAGCTCGATTTCGAGTGCCTTTGAATGACGCGTTTCGTGGAGAAAGGCGCGGGCTTGGGTTTCCATTTTCGAACCGGATTTCAAAAACGGCGACATCGCGGAAAAGTAAAGATCCTGCACCTCGCGCACGGCGCGATCACTTTGGGTAAATGCCCAGACGGCTCCTCCGAGGAAGAGCAGCAGCGCGATGAGATTGAGCGGCTTCATGGCCGGAATGGGCCTGGCGGGTTCCGCTTAGCGGTCGGAGTTGGTGACCCGCTTCAGGAGCGCAAGTTCCTGAAGCGCCTTGCCTGTGCCTTCGGCCACGGCGCTGAGGGGGTCCTCGGCGATGTGAACGGGCAGCCCGGTTTCCTCGCGCAAAAGGCGGTCAAGCCCCTTGAGCAAGGCCCCTCCGCCGGCCAGCACGATGCCGCGGTCGACGAGGTCGGCGGCGAGTTCCGGCGGGCAGCGTTCGAGAGTGGTGCGGACGGCGTCAACGATGGTGCTGAGCGGGTCCGCCATGGCCTCGCGGATTTCCTGCGAGGTGATGGTGATGGTTTTGGGAAGGCCGGCGACGAGGTCGCGGCCCTTGACTTCCATGGTCATTTCCTTGGGCAGCGGGGCGGCCGAGCCGAGGCGGATCTTGATGTCTTCCGAGGTGCGCTCGCCGATCATCAGGTTATAGGCGCGCTTCATGTATTGGATGATCGCCTCGTCCAGCTCGTCGCCGGCGGTGCGGACACTGCGGGCGTAAACGATGCCGGAAAGGGAAATCAGCGCCACCTCGGTGGTGCCGCCGCCGATGTCGACGATCATGTTTCCGGCGGCTTCCTGCACCGGCAGGCCCACGCCGATCGCGGCCGCCATCGGCTCCTCGATCAGGTAAACCTCGCGCGCTCCCGCCTGCTCGGCGGATTCGCGGACCGCGCGGCGCTCGACTTCGGTGATCCCGGACGGGATGGCGATGAGCACCCGCGGGTTCGAACGGCGGCCTTTGTTCACCTTGCGGATGAAGTGGCGCAGCATCGCCTCGGTGACCTCGAAATCCGCGATGACGCCGTCTTTCAACGGCCGGATCGCGACGATGTTGCCCGGCGTGCGGCCGAGCATGCGTTTCGCATCATCGCCCACGGCGAGCACTTCGTTGGTGCCCGCTTTGACTGCGACGACCGACGGTTCGCGTAAAACGATGCCGTGGTCTTTGACGTTAATCAGGGTATTCGCAGTGCCTAGGTCGATGCCGATATCATTAGAAAACAGGTTTCCAAAAAGCTTTTTGAACATGGATGTTGTTGAAAATAAGAGAGTAAAACGTAAAAGTGAGTGGTCTCCGAGGTCCGGGTGCCACGTCATTCCAGCGGGCAAGCCTGAAGAAAATGGTGTGGGAGCGGGGACTCCTTGAGGAGAACGGAGGAAGGTCAACACTGCCCGCCCCGAGGTCAAGCGGGAATCCGTGTTCCTCGCCGTGGCATCCGCTGTTCCACGCACCGCAAATCAATGTTTCGCGAGCCATCGGGGCCGCATCCGGCATTGCCGGACCCACTTCCGATTCCAGCGTTTGACAATTCGTCCAAGTCTCCGACTCTACTCCTCCCGGCAATGGAATCCATCCCCCGCGATCCACGCCAGCCCATTGACCGCATGACCCCTTCCGGCCACCGCCCTGTTCGCACCGCATTGATCCCGTGGGTCATTGCTTTCGTCGCGTTGCTCGGAATCAATGTGGTCGTTCCGGATCATTCCCGTTCGCGGCGGAATGAAGCATCGGACGAAATCGGCCTGTCGCAGCTGGCCGACAATGCCCAACCCGCGGGCAGGACTTTCAATCCGCTTGTTTTCCACGCCCCCGGCTCGCCCGAATGGATCGGATTTCTATCTCCCCCGTGGCTGTTTTTGTGCATCGAAGGCCGCCGGGAATTGCCGACGGTTGAATCATCCCGGGGGACGGTCCATGGGCGCGCGCCTCCCGTGAGGCCGGTTTCCTGATCCGGCTCTTCCGGCAATCCGGCGCTGAAGCCCGGATCACCTTGGTTCCGTGGAACCACTGGGTTCCGCGCCATTTCCACCCGTCCTGAGGACGAGGTTCCTCATGTTTTGGCGCCCCGCCGCCATTCTGTCAAACAGGCAGAAATCTTTCATTCCATTATCTATCTTATGAACACTTTCGCACTCATTCCCAAACATCCACCGGGTCTGAATCTCTCAGGAAAATTCACCCTCAACCCCGCTTCCCTACGCTCATGATCCAGTGGCTTTTCCCCAAAATCATCGGCGGCAAGAACGAGCGCGAAGTGAACCGCATCCGCCCGGCCGTCGCCCGCATCAACGAGATTGAAGGCGCGCTCCAACGCGAGCCTGCCGGAAAACTCCTCGAACTCACCGCGAACTGGCAGGCCGACCTCGCCCGTTATCACGCGCTGGAAGCTCCGCCGAAGGCGCTCGTCGAGCAGATGGACGAGGCTGGACTCCGCGCCGCAGCCGCGGTCATCGAAACGCGTCTATCGGTTCTGCGCAAGGAGTTCCCGTCGCTTCCGCGGGAGGTCGCAGCCACGGCAGAGTCGATCGCATCCGCGAAATCCGCGTTCCATCAGATCGAAGGCGGGTTCGCGAAATCCCGCGCCAGTTATCTGGAGAAAATTCTACCGGAAGCCTACGCCGTCGTTAAAAACGCCGCCCGCCGCCTCTCCGGCAGTGAGATCCTCGTGAACGGCCATCCGATGAAATGGGAGATGGTCCACTTCGACGTCCAACTCATCGGCGGCATCTCGCTCCACCGCGGGATGATCGCGGAAATGCAGACCGGTGAGGGGAAAACCCTCGTCGCCACCCTGCCCGTCTATCTGAACGCGCTCACCGGGCTCGGCGTCCATGTCGTCACCGTTAATGATTACCTCGCCAAGCGCGACTCGGATTGGATGGGCGCGTTGTTCCGCTTCCTCGGTCTAACCGTCGGCTGCATCCAGAACCAGATCCCGCCATCGGAACGCCGTGAGGCCTACGCTTGCGACATCACCTACGGCACTAATTCCGAGTTCGGCTTCGACTATCTCCGCGACAACGGGATGGCCTCGACCAGGAGCGAGCAGGTCCAGCGCGGCCACTACCTCGCCATCATCGACGAAGTGGACTCCATCCTCATCGATGATGCCCGCACGCCGCTCATCATCAGCGGGGCGTCTCCGCGGGACTCCTATCAATTCGACACCTGGAAGCCACTTGTGGAGCCGCTCGTGAAACGCCAGACCGCACTTTGCAACAACCTCGCCACCGAAGTGCAGCGCTTGCTGAGAGAGGGTGATCCCACCGCTGCCGGACTCGCGCTTTTCAAACTGAAGCTCGGCCAACCGCGCAACCGCCAGTTCCTGCGGTTCATGGAAGATCCTGAAATCCGCCGACTGTTGGAAAAAACCGAACTTTCCTCCCAGCACGGCGCATTTCAGAAGAACGTCTCAAAACTCAAGGAGGAACTCTATTTCGTCATCGATGAAAAGGCCCACGACGCCGACCTCATGGAGATGGGCCGCAAGTTTCTATCACCTGGTGATCCGGATTCCTTCACACTGCCCGACATCGGCCCGCTGTTCGCCGAAATCGATACCGCTCCCGGTCTAACCATCGATGAAAGGAGAGCCGCGAAAAGCGAAGCCCAAAACCAGATGGACGCGCAGGCCGCAAAGATCCACGGCATTTCCCAGCTGCTCAAGGCGTATTGCCTTTACGAAAGGGACGTCCATTACGTCGTCAGGGATGACAAGGTCACCATCATCGACGAAAGCACCGGCCGGGAAATGGCGGGCCGCCGTTGGTCCGACGGCCTCCATCAGGCAGTCGAGGCCAAGGAGCGGGTCGCCATGGAGAAGGAAACGCAAACCTACGCGACCATCACCATTCAAAACTATTTCCGACTCTATGAAAAACTCGCGGGCATGACCGGCACCGCGGAGACGGAAGCCGCCGAGTTTCACGATATCTATCACCTCGACGTGCTGCCGATCCCGACGAACACGCCGAACATCCGGATCGACGAGCACGACCAGATTTTCAAGACCCGCCGCGAGAAATTCAACGCGGTGATTTCGAAGATCGAAGCCGCTCACGCCGCGGGCCAGCCGGTCCTCGTGGGCAGCGCCTCCGTCGAGTCGTCGGAAACCCTGTCCAGGCTGCTCAAGCGGGCGAAAATCCCCCACTCGGTGCTCAACGCGAAATTTCACCAACAGGAAGCGGAGATCGTCGCCCTGGCCGGCCAGCGCGGAGCCGTCACGGTTTCCACGAACATGGCCGGCCGCGGCACCGACATCAAACTCGGCGCGGGCGTGGCCGAACTCGGCGGCTTGTTCGTGATCGCCACCGAGCGCCATCCGTCCCGCCGGGTGGACCGCCAACTCCGCGGTCGTTGCTCGCGGCAGGGCGATCCCGGCCGCTCGCGGTTCTTCATCTCGCTGGAAGACGACCTGATGCGCAACCACGCCTCGCCCGAGCGGATGGCCGCGATGATCGAGCAGGCCGGGAAATCCAGCAAGACCCCATCGATCGGCCTGCTTGTCGAGACCGCCCAGAAGCAGGTCGAGCAGCGCGACTACAAAAGCCGCAAGCGGGTGCTGGATTTTGATGATGTGATGAATCTCCAGCGCGAGATCGTCTATGGCTATCGCAACGACGTGCTCACCACCGAGGACACGCGCGGGCTCGTCCATGACATCATCCGGGAAACCATCCCCGCGCGGGTTCAGCAGCATCACGACTCCGATTGCGGCGAACTGCTGCATTGGATTCACGCCACTCTTCCTATCAGTGTTTCAGCGGAAGAACTGTCAGAGCAGCGGGAGGAGGCGATTTCCGCGATGCTGGAGGACAAGGTGCGAAATGCCTATGAAACCCGTGCCGCTGGTTTGCCGTTGGAGTTGCTCGACCAGGAGGAGCGCCGGATGGTGCTCGTCGCCATCGACAGGCGCTGGCAGGACCATTTGGAAGCGATGGACGAATTACGCGAAGGCGTTTACCTCCGCGCCCAGGGCCAGAAGGATCCGCTGGTCGAGTATAAGAATGAGGCTTACGAGCTTTTCGTCTCCCTGATGGACGCGATCAAGCAGGAGGCGTTGCAAAATTTGTTCCGCTCCGCCGCCAGCCTGGAGGCGTTCGTCGCGCAACTGCGCCATCCGCAGCCAGCGGCCGGCACGCTCAAGCTCCATCTGCCCGAACGCAAATCCGGCTCGGCCGACGGGTCTCCCGGTCGGAACTCGGCCTGCACGTGCGGCTCGGGCAGGAAATTCAAACAATGCTGCGGCCGCGTGGCCTGATCGGGGCTGAAATCCCCGCGAACGACGGCTTGCCGTTTCCAAATCCGCTGTTTAGTTTGCGCCTCAACAGACCCCTATGAAATCCATTTGCCTTCTCTCCCTGTTCGTTTTGATCGCCCCGCTCCCGGCTCAAGACCAGGCCGCGCCCGTCGAGAAAAAGCCGGTCATCGACAAGCAGGCCTTGCTGCCGAACCAGCAGGCGTTCCTCAATCTGCCTGAGGAAAGCCGGAATGAATTCATCAAGCATCTCGGCGAGGGCAACCGGCTTTTCCAACAGAAGCGGGTCTTTGAAACCCTCGAGGAACTCGACAAGGCGGCGAAGATTTTCACCGACAGCCCGGAGATCTACAACCTGCGGGGCAGCTGCTTCGTGGAAATGCGCTCGTTTGACAAAGCGCTCGACCAGTTCGAAAAAGCCCGCGCCTTGACCAAGGACAACGCCAGCATCGAGTTCAACATCGGGGAGGTGTATTTCGTCACCAAGGAGTGGAAGAAGGCCGCCGAGCTTTTCGATAAGATCATGAAAGTGCTGCCGCCGGAAAACGTCGCGCTCGGGCGCTTGGTGGAGTTCAAGATCCTGCTCTGCAAGAAGAAGCTCGGCTTGAACGACGAGGTGACGATCCTTGCCGGGAAATACGATTTCCTCGATGACTCGCCGTTTTATTACTACACGCAGGCGGCGCTGGCTTACGACAGCAACAATTTGATCAAGGCGGAAGAGTGGCTGGCCATCGCCGGCCGGATCTTCCAAGATCCGAACGTGCTCGCTCCGTGGCAGGACACGCTCGTCGAGTACGGATACATCAAGAGTTTCTACGGCGACGATGCCGGCACGGAGCAGTGAACCGGCGGCGGGGCGCCAAAAACTCCGTCGATCCTCGCGTCATGGTTCGATTTTGTTTCAAAACCCTTTTGCTCGTTTTTGTCGTGCCGAGCGTTTTTGCCAGCGGGGCGGCGGTCGGGCAGGGGACGGCTCCCAAGGTGGTGGTGCCCACGGGCAGCCGCGCGGTGGCGCCGGTGCGCCCTCCCGTGGCCTCGACCGCGAGAGTGCTTTATCCGTGGAAAACCCACGTGACCTGCACGATTTTCTGGATTGGCGAGCAGCCGACGTCGCGCAACCCGACGCCGAATTGCAAATCATCCTGGGACCAGAACTGGGCGGCGAATTTCGGTGGCTACGATGACCCGGAGCCGGCGAACCGGGTGGCCAACCACACGACCGGCGAATTCCGGCCGAAGGGGTTCGTGCCGAAGCTCAATCCGTTCTACATCGCGCTGCCGTATAACGACGTGCAGGGCGCGGGCCGGCACAAACCGGAAGCGGCGAGGGTGGTTCCGTGGTTCGCGCGGATGAGTCCGGAGCCGGGAAAGACGGTTTGCAAGGGCCGCTGGGTCCAGATTTACAACGGCAGCCGGAGTTGTTACGCGCAATGGGAGGATTGCGGGCCGTGGGTGACCGATGACTGGGAATTCGTCTTCGGCACCAAACCGCCGAAAACCACGGAGAACGGCGCGGCGGGCATCGACCTTTCGCCCTCGATCCGCGACTACCTCAGCTTGCGCTCGGGGCAAAAAGTCCACTGGCGCTTCGTCGAGGCCGGGCAGGTGCCGTATGGTCCTTGGAAAAAATACGGGCAGGAGGCCCCGGTCGCGAACAATCCCGATTTGCTCGCCCAGCAGCGGTATCTCGAATATTTGAGAAAACTGCGCGACGAGGAGTTTCAGAAGAAACCCTTGAACCAACTCTGAAGCCAGACGCCCCGGCGGTGGAAATGTTTAGGGCTTCGGGAATTCTCAGCTTCGCCTTGGAATAAACCTTCATTCTTCTTGACTCGTTTTGGGGCGGAGCCTAAATCGCCGCCCCCAAACGAACTTTTACCACTGATTCCCATGGCCAACGCACAAGTTATTCTCAAAGAAAAAATCGAAGGCCTTGGTGCCGAAGCTGATGTTGTCAAAGTCCGCGCCGGATACGCCCGGAACTTCCTAATCCCGCAAGGCAAGGCGTTCGAAGCCAACCGCTCGAACCTCCGCCACGTGGAAGCCCTCAAGACCGCTCGCGCAGCCCGCGAAGCCGTCGAGCTCGTCGAGCTGCAGGAACTCGCCGTCAAGATTTCCAAGCTCAAGCCGAAGTTCGTCCTTTCCACCGGCCAAGGCGGCAAGGCGTTCGGATCGGTCACCAACATGGACATCCACAAGGAGCTCGAAGCGGCCGGCATCGTCATCGACCGCCACTCCATTGAGCTTGAGAAGCCGGTGAAAAAGTCCGGCAAGACCGAAGTTCAAATCCGCCTCCATCCCGAGGTCATCGCCACGCTCACCATCTCGGTGGACGCAGGTGCGGAAGAAGCCGAAGCGTGAGCCGCGGCTGATTGTTTTTCACGAAAAACCCCCGGTTCGTCAGACGAACCGGGGGTTTTTGTTGTTTGAGCGCGAACTCGAAATTCTCAAATCAGACCAGCCCTTGGCGCAGCGCCTTGGAAACCGCCTCGGTCTGCGAGCGGACTTCCAGCTTCCGGTAAACCGAGCGCAGGTGCATGTCCACGGTGTGCTGGGAAATGAAGAGCTCGTCGGCGATTTCCTTTTTGATCAGGCCGCGGACGAGGAAGCGCAGCACCTCTTCCTCACGGTGGGTGAGCGGCTCGATGTGCTTGACCGGACCGTAGCGGGCGAAGCCTTGCAGGATCATGTTCGCGATCGGCGCGCTAAGGGCGGAGGTGCCGTGGATCACGTCGCGGATGCCGGAGAGGATTTCGTCGGGGTCCGCGGTTTTGAGCAGGTAGCCGGACGCGCCGTTGCAGATGGCGCGGTAAACTTTGTCGCGGTCATCGGATGCGGAAAGAATGAGCACTTTGACCTCGGGCAACATCTCGCGGATTGCGGTGAGCACTTCGAGCCCGTCACAGCGGGGCAGGCCGAGATCGAGCAGCAGCAGGTCCGGCCGCTCGTTGGTGAACTTCAGCTTGTCGAAGAGTTCGGCGGCGCTGGAAAAGTGGAGGGGGCAGGTGAGGTCGTCCTCGTTGCTGATGAGGCGGCGGATTTGTTTCGCGAAAACCTCATGGTCTTCGAGAATCCAAATGCAGCGGGCGGTGGTGGCTTCGGCGATCATGCGAGGGCGGGGTGCGAGGTGAGGTGGGAGCGTTTGACGAGCAGGCGGATGAGGGTTCCGGTTTCCTTGGAAGAGGTGATTTGAAGGCTGTCGTCAAGAACCCGGGCGCGGTCCTGGAGCTTGTTGACGGTGGCCGGCTTGAGGTCTGCGTTCACGGGCAGGCCCACGCCGTTGTCGAGGATTTCGAGCGCCAGCTTGTCGTCCTCGTCCCACAGGCGGATGGAGACGCGGTCTGCCTGCGAGTGCTTCAGCACGTTGTGGATCGCCTCCTTGTAGAAGAGAAACAGATGGCGCTTGGCATCGAGTGACAGCTTGGCGGCGGTCTTGTGGGACTCGCACTCGACGGTGAAATTGATTTCCCGCAGCAGTCGCCCGGCGGTTTCACGCATCCGCTGGACGAGGTCGCCGATGGAGTCCTGGCGGCGTTCCAACAGCCAGACGATGTCGCGCATGGCCAGCGAACTCTCGCGGGCGATCGATTCCACCTCGCCGAGATCCTCGGCGACTTCCTCCGGACCTTGGAGCCGGACGAGGTCCTTGCGGGCACTGCGGGCGATGAGGGAAATGCTGCCGAGATTGCTGCCGATGTCGTCGTGCAGGTCCGAGGCGATCCGTTTGCGGATTTGGTCGAGTTGGTCTTTGGACATCAAGCGCCGCCGCTCGACGATGAAGACGGGGATCAGGAATGTCAGGCCGACAATCATCGCGGAGCCCCAGGTCGCGTTCAGTTCGCTTTCGGAAGCGAGTTGGTGATGGATAGGCTTCAGCAGGGCGAGTTCCCGCTCGATCTTGCCGCGCTCGGAAAGCTGGTCGAGCCAGGTGCCGACCGAGGAAATCCGCTTTTCCGAGGTGTAACCGTCGGTGAGGGAGGTGATCGCGGAAATCTTCTCGCCGTGCGCGCGGGTCACGGGAAGGCTGCGGGCCAGGTTTTTACCCTGCGACCAGACTTCGATCTCCGAGATGGCGTGGATTTTCTGATCTCCCATCAGGTAGGGCGCGACACCGGTCAGGCGGAGGCCTTTTGCGGATTTTCCGCCGAGGGGAATCATCAGCGGGGTCATGCTGCTAGAACCGGCGACGGGATTGCTCCATGCCAGTTGTTCCTCGCTGCCGTCCGCCGCTAGCAGGTGAATCGTCATCGACTCGGGCAGAACCGAGGATTCGAACGACGGATTGAGCTGGTAGGGAAAGATGATCACGCGATCCAGAGCGCTGGATTGTTCGAGTTCAATGCTCCAGGAAACCGTTTCGGTGGTCTCGGAAACCGCCACGAAATCGCCGGACTCGGCGATGGCGCCGGAGCCGTTCTGCCAGATGCCGAGAGGGGTGCGGGCGTCCGTCAAAGCCGCGGGATACCATGTGCCGGGGGCGTTCATGTCTCCCGAGCAGGTCACGGCGGCACCGAACGAAACAGGCTCGCCGCCCGAAATCACCGCGATTTCAGACAAGCCGAAAACATCACTCGCGCCCTTCCGGTGGCCTTCGTGGACGGTCAGCCGCAGATAGCGGGCGTCGGTGTTGCGGGCTTTGAACGGAACCGGGTCGCCATCGGAAAGACGCGGAGTTGCCGTGCCGGAGGTGTAAAGCACCGTGCGCTGGGCGAAATCCGCCCGATTCGACACCTCAATCGTAAACCGTTTCGGGAAAATCCCCGAATCTTCTAAAAACTCTCGTTGGGCGGGAATGAGGAAAACCGTCTCGATCGGATGGCTGCTGCCGAGATCGAGCGTCACGGTGGGGTCCGGCGCGGCGGCATTCGCGCGGCAACCGCGATAACCCAAACCGGTCTTCATCGCATGCTCGCGGTGCTGCGCGAAGCTCGCTAGCCGATGGTTCAGCCATAAGACACGATCTTCTTTATTAACGAGTTGTGAATCAAAAGCACGAGCGATCGTGCTGATCGGGTTGGTAATCTGAGCCGTGTCAAAGGCCGCCGCCGGGGTGGGCGAGAGGCAAGCCAAAGCCGACAGCGCTGCGCTGCAGAGGTGGCGGGGATGACCGTTGGCAGACATAAATTAGTGAAGCAATACGTCTGCGATCGTGGGTTTTTTTAAAAAACAATCAACATTTTTTAATTAAAAACTTATGAGTGATAATTCCGTCCACAACGGCGGACGGTTTTCTGCGGCAGGGTGGGGCCGGAGTAGGGCTTTCAGGGCGGCAACAGAAAGCGTTTGACCGCTTCGCGTTTGAGCCGGAGTTCGCGCCATTCATTGACGAGGCGGCTTGCTTCAATGATCCCGCAACCTGCCGGCAGCATCAAATTTTCACCCGTCCACCAGATGCCGC
>Ga0102859_1000134_pt1 | contig 16222 bp, 10 predicted proteins | sample Colrivmet1371B02_FD_78439 | JGI IMG/M metagenome (GOLD analysis project Ga0102859, IMG submission 78439) | Estuarine microbial communities from the Columbia River estuary - metaG 1371B-02 | ecosystem: Environmental > Aquatic > Marine > Intertidal zone > Estuary | place: USA: Columbia River...
GTCATTTATATATAATTCTACAATATACTTGATAGCATCTTTTTCATCATAGAATGTTTCTAAAATAATTTCATCACACGAATTACCATAACCATAATCTACTTCACCAACTTCGTATCTTACACAAAGCTTGGTGTTAATACTGGTAAATATCTTTTTGAACATTTGTTATTAACTAACAAATTAACTTTAAATCAATTTTTGATAAGACTAAATTGAATAATAAAATAAACAAACTATTTCAAAATGATTTTTTTATTATATTATATTAAATGTTAAATAAGCTTCCAACTGAATTAATTATAGAAATATTACAAAAAATGGAAATAGACGAGCTTATTAAAACTTGTAAGACAGATAAAAAGATATATTCGATATGTCAAAATAATCTACATTTGTTTTCTAAAATTATATTAAATATACCTATTGAAGAATCGTCACCTCCCCAATTTTATAGACATGTAAAAAATGTTAATTACCAAGAAATTTTAGAATTTTTTATTAATAATAAGCTTATAAAAGGAAATTTTATAAAAAGTCCACGTTATATATCAAATAAACGATCATATGATTTTCCATTTACACGAGATGTTTTAATATTTTTAATTGAAAATGGTTATGATATTTTATCGTATAATTACTTAAATCTAAATATTTCTAAACTTACCCTACCAGCTTTAAAATATTTAGTTGAAGTTAAAAAACTTGAAGTTAAAAAGGATTTTTTAAGTTCTGCAATCCCTTCAAGTAATTATGATATTATTAAATATCTTGTAGAAAAAGGGTGTATAATATCATTTCGGGATTTACAGAAATTATGTGTTACATCATTTGGTAAAGATAAAAACAATATTAAAGTTTTTAACTATTTAATAAAAAAATTTAATTTAGACAAAGATAAAGTAATTAAAAAAATTGGTGAAAGTTATAATACAAAAAATTTACATTGCATTTAAATTTTATACACGTACTCAACTTATCTAATAATAATCGTGTATATAATATAAAATTGATTTAAAAACAAACTATTATAATCAATAAAAATGATTTCTTTATTTTTATTTATCAATAATGTTTTATCACAAGTTATTCAAGATACTGTTGTAAAAGTTCATAGTAATGTGACAATTCAAGTTAAATTACCAGCTTGGAAACCAAAAACTACAAATTACGATCCAACAATAGTAGATTGGAAGGGCGTTATATCAGGTTGTCGTGCTACTTGTCGATATGACAAACGTTTATGTAATTTTTATGTAAGAGCATCTGCTCATGACTCTCTTTCTGTATCAGAAGGATTTGGAGGAGCAGATGGATCTTTAGTTTTAACAGCAGACGAAATCAAACGACCTGAAAATAATTATGATAGTTTTACTTTTTTACTATCAAAAAATGCTTTAGCACTTGCCAAACGGTACAATAGTTCAGTTGCTGATATTATTGCTGTATGTGGAGCTGTAGCAACTGAATACCAAGGTGGTCCTACTATTATTTCAAACGATCCTGTGCAGCCATTTTTAGTTGGACGTTTTGACAAAATTGTACCAAATCCTGCAAATACATTAGCACCTGCAAATTTAAATACAAGTGGGTTTGCAAATTTTGCCGAATCACGTAATTTAACAACTGAAGAAATGACTGCATTAATGGGATCACATTCTTTACTTGATACAAAGGGATGTGAAAGAACAAATGGTACACAATGTGATCCAACTAAGGAACCTTGTACAGATTTACGAATCTACAAATGGTCAAATATGTATTACCGAGATGTTTGTTCACCAAAAATTCGAATAAATGACCCACCAGTACGAAGTACTCTACCATTAAAATCACTTGAATTCCTTAAAAAACAAGAATTATGCAAATTTACAAGTCCAGAATTACGTCAACGTGGTTTAGATATTTTTGATACAGAAGTTGTAGCCTTATTTGGTACAAAAACTCCAGATGCAGCAGTTATAGATTTAGATGTAGAAGAAGAACACGTTTCTTGGTTTTCTTTAGGTACTGTAGCAAGACAATGGATGTATACTATCAACGATGCTTGGTTGGGTTTAGCTTGTCAAAATAAATTACCACAAACGGATTACAATAATAAGATAGGAAATGCTATGAGATCTTTTAGAAATAATTCTGCAGAATGGGATCGTGTTTATATAAGAGCTTATAAAAAAATGATTAATACAGGTGCTACTTGGAGTATACCAGGAGGTTTTGCTATCACAGGAGACGAATGTCGATCAGGATATGTTTCTGCATTAAAAGAAATTACATTAGATTGTAGTTTATGTGATGAAATTGCTAGAAAAAGTGGTTTATATAATTGTAATGTTAATTGTAAATGCAAAACTGGATTGTCTAATAGTGTTAAATTTTATACAGCTATTGTTTAAGATTTATACATTTATTGTTCAAGATTTATTGTTCAAGATTTATTGTTCAAGATTTATTGTTCAAGATTTATTGTTCAAGATTTATTGTTCAAGATTTATACAGCATAATAAAATTTATATTAATTAATTTTATTATTTATTGTTCTATTTGTGTTTCTAAATTTCTTATTGTTTCATTTGCAGTTGTTATTTGATCCACATCCAATTTGAGTAACTGTTCTTGAGCATTCGGAAAACATTTATTTGCAATATTAAACGCCTTTTGTATTTGTTTTTTATCATATATGTATATTTCCTTTTTATAATGCAACTTTTTTAAATTTTTGAAAATGTGTTTTTCTGCCAAATGACAATTGCCAGTTCTAATAAAATGAAGAACATCATATTCTGGATAATATGTATTATATCTTGTTAATAATCGTTTTATAACTTGATTTTCTGTATCTTGAGTTTTCATTTTTGTTTTACCAATTTTAACCAATTGTTTTTTACTAACAGGATCGGACATTCTTGTTAATAAACAATATACATACCCGTCGTTATAATAACTACTAATTAATTGCGATTGGTCCATATATATATTAAATAATTTCGTATTTTTAAATTCTAAAATAATAATATATGAGTTACGAACAGACTAAAATAAAACCATTACCATTAACTTTTGAAACTTTACCGAAATATGCAAAGTTTATTGCAAAATATGGTAAAACACCAACTCAATATATAAAAGAACAAGATGATAAAAATATATCTAGTCTTAGACATTTAGATGCTTTACAATTCTCAAAATTAGAAAAACATTTAGGATCTAGACACAATTTGTTATCTACTATTAAAACCCAAGAAGATGACAAAACACAAGAAGGTGACCAAGACGAAGAAGAAATGAAAACAGTTACTTATTTTAATACAGACTTGCAAAAAAATGTCACTGTGAAAATACCAGTTCATATGAATATTATACCACGAAAACAAGGTTCAAATAAAGAAAAAGACAAATACGTATTAGAATTGGATGAAAAATATTTACTAAACCACGATGATTTATATGATGTAATAGATTCTTATCAATATAAAGGTGCTGGTGGTGGGCGTAAACAAAGTAAAAGTAAAGATTCATTTAATCAAATAAAGAAGTTAATCGAATCTGGACACCATCTTGAAATGAAATTTTTTAATAATAAAACAAGATTTTCAAATCGTCAAGTTCTTGAATTATTACAAATAGCAATTAATAAAGGTGATTATAAACGAGCAGAAATGATATCATTTTTTACGTAAATAAATTGAATAAATATAAAGTATATAGTCATATTACATTATGGTTAAATACAATATTAATAACCAATACTTTTTAATTGATAAACGTAACATTGACATTAAAAAATCAGTTTATATTACAGATATTTCTGAAGAATATATGTTTTTAAATAATGTAGAAAATACTGATGATGCAACTTACAAATCGTCAGATTATATTTTGGAACTAAAATCTGGTAAAATAGAAAACAAATTTATTAAATTACAAAAATACAAGTAACGATCAAATTAATTAAAATCATATGATTTATATGATTTTAAACTAAATTTCTTTTACGATTTTGCTTTTACGATTTTGATTTATATGTTATCGATTGTATATCTACAAATCACGTTAAGGTAATGTATACCAGTTGATACACTTTGGAATTTAACAAGACCTCTTTTTTGATTTTTTACACCTACACTGATACAATTAAACAAAGGAATTACTTCATCATCGTCAGTATATCCGGAGCAGCTAGCTGTATATTCAGTTCTATTTGCTAAATTATTTTGACGTTCAGGTAAATCGAATTCTATTTGACAATTTGAACCGGCAACAGATGGTGTAACCCATACAACAAATGAAAGTGTAGCTTCTTGTGAAACAGTTAACAATCTATTATTATCATAACCTGTATATGTACAATTAACATTATTTGTAAATGTAATTTCAGGTGTGGTTGCAGATCCTCCAGCATTAAATTTTCCGGCAATAAATAAGTTACCACCAATAAAAATATCTTTCATAATACTGGCACCACCAGCTACAGTTAAGGAACCACCTACACTTGAACTAATAGAATTTTCTGTTGCCGAAACAGCTACACCTCCAGAAACAACTAATGCACCAGAACTTGCATTTTGAGTACTTGTAGTAGTTAAAATAGAAACTGTTCCAAATCGATCAATACAAACACGTTCTTTATCTTCATTTGTAAAAATTTTAACAGAACCAGATGTACCAGACATTAATGACACACTGCCCTGACTAATTTCACTTCCGTATAATAAAATACGCCCACCTAAATCACTATCATATATCCCTCCCATCAAACCTAAATAACCATCATTAGCATCAATGGAAATAAATTTATTAGACTGAATAGTTAATGGACTGTTAATATTACTTGTTGTATTGATACCTATATATCCATCCAAATTAGCTGTCAATGCTCGTCTAGAATTATCAGGAGATTCATTAAATCTACTAACAGTAATAGATATTTGGTTATTTAATGTATCAGATAAGATACCAAAACGCTCTGATGCACCTGTTTCGGCAAAATCAATAAAAGAATTTGAATCATTCATATTTTCTAAACGAATTGAACTTGTATCTTGTTTGATATGAATTGAACTAGATGGTGTAAAACCAGATTGTCCAATAGCTAAATTATCACCGACATATAATCTTTTACGTACACTAGCACCACCCAATGTTGTTAATGTACCACCTTGTGTACAACTTGAACTATTATCCGTATTACTTATACCAATACCACCAAGGGTTCTAATACTTCCAGTTGTTGAATTTATACTAGAAGTTGTATCTGAAAGGTTTAATCCCTTTGCATTCAAGTTTACATAATCATAACTTGTTACAGCTCGAGTTTCATTGTTACGTGTGTTGTAAATTAATTCAAAACTCTTTTTTGAATCGTCAAAATAAAATGATACGTATTGTCCATTATAAAAATATACAGTATCACCATTTTGGGGGTTTTGTGTTGTCCATTCTGTATTTAACGTAGCTACTTTTTGAGCCTGATTATAAGCTACAATTTTTCTAACTTGACTTATATTACTACCAGAACCAATCTTTATCCACCATCCAACAAGATCACTAACGCTTACTAAATTACTAAATTTGATTTGAAAAGTATTTGCAGATGATTGGTTAGGAATTGAATCGTAAAATACATATTGATCAGTTACCAATTCTCCTGTTCCGGTGTCATTTGATGATTGATATCGTTGAAACGCTAGACCTAAATTTCTTGATTCTGTTACATTAGAATTATTATAACCAATAACTGGGAAATTATCAGCAACATTGAAATTTAAACCCTGAACTGTAACATCGCCAAAATCATATGCCATATTACTCACATTTGATGTAGTACAAGACTGTATCCACGTATTAGTATATCCACTAACTGTACCATCGGGTTCATTATTGTCACCTTCAAATATAATAGTAAATCTATCACCGATACGTACATTAACATTAATTGTAGACAAAGCAGGTGTTTTTGTAAATAAATAGAAATCACTACCGGATTCGTATACAAATACATTTAATTTATCATCAACTTTGTTATCACTGTAATAATTATGAGATACTTTACAAACAAGACCTTCAATTTTAACATTAACTTTTAACCCATAATTTTTATTGTAAAAATCTATTTCGCAAAATTCAGTTACCTTTCCAAAATAATGCCAAACTGAATTAGTTCTATCGTTAACAATTACATCAAACAACCCACCTCCATTATAATCGAATTTATCATTTAATGTAAACGACTTGTCAACTGTCATTTTTCCGTACATATTAAGATTGCCTAATATACCAACACCACCAGAAACAACCAAAGCCCCAGTACTTGTATCGGTAGAATTTGTAGTTGACAAACAAACAATATCACCACCTACTATCATATTTTGCGTTATACTGGCACCACCAGCAAGTGTTAAACCACCACCACTTGTTATACTTGTTGCAACGGATGTTTCGTTAATAGATATACCTCCACTTAAAATAAAACTTGCTTGGGTTATAGAGAAACTAGGATTTGTATTTGCAAAAAAGATTGATCCCGTACTATTATCAACATCAAATGTTTTTTCTACAAATGTTCCAGATACACTGTAACGAGTTAATGAAAATGAACTTGTTGTATTGTCTCTATCTAGTGAAAATCTTTTTGTAACATTTTCATCAAAGAAATTAACAATATTATCACCTCCGTAATAATTTGTATATCCATATAAATTAGTATTTCCACCAATGTAAACATCAGCACCTATACTAGCACCACCTTCAGTTAAAATTGTACCACCATTTGTAACACTGAATGCATTAGTAGTTCCTTGAATAGTTATACCACCAAAAGTAACAAGTGAACCTGTACTAAAATTAACAGATTCATCTGTTGCAGTCAATGTCAAGTAAGCATATGTACTTGAACTACTACCACTTCCATTAATAGACCCACCAATATACAAATCTCCACCTACACTTGCACCACCTGCAACAGTTAAACCACCACCGTTACCAACATTTACCGCATTTTGATTACCTTGTATAGATAAACCACCTTGTACAATTACAGCTGCTGTATTTAAACTTGTACTAGGAGTATTATCATAAACACGCAATTTACCACCTATACTACCACCTTTTCTAATACCTATACCACCAGAAATAACTACGGCACCATTAGATACATTAGTAGAATCAACAGTTGATTTAAATGAATTAATATCACTTGTTGATAATGTACCTGCTACTTGAAATTTACTAATAGGATTTGTAGTATTAATACCAATATTTCCATTTGATAAAATCGTCATTCTATTTTGCCTTTGAGTAGCAAATTGTACTATTGAAGTAGTATCCATTTTATCATGACTTATAACCAAAGACTCGGCATATATATTACTAGCATATTCATTACTTGTTCTTGCTAAACCAATATAAGATTTTATATCTCCTCTATATGAAAATATTATTTCGGGTTTTGATAAACTGGAAATACCATCAGAGTCGGCATCTAATAACACGGATACATTGTTTATAGAAGAAACGTGTAAAGCTTTACTTGGTTGATTAGTTCCTAAGCCTAATCTACAATTTGTACTATCATAATATAGTTTATTATCAGTATTAATCGCATTTATACCATTTCCCAATAATATATTACCTTGACTAAAAAAATTTCTACCAGTCCCACCATAAAATAATTCAACTGTTTCCGCTTGCCATGCACCTGTATCAATCGTACCTAGTTTAGTAACATGTGATTGATCACTAAGTGTCTGCAAAGACACACCACTTCCTCCTGTCAAACCTGTTCCAGCAAATGTATCTTTAATACGTAATTCGTCATATACAACTTCTATACTAATATCATCTACATTTACATTTATTTCATTAAAATTTTTTGATAAACCAGAACCAGCTATAACTTGACCTAAACCACTAAATTGAACAAAAGTTAATTCATTTGTACCAACTACGTCATTATCTTGACTAGAATTACAAACCCATCCTGTAGAAGCTTGCATATCTCCGAATTTAATAAATGTAAATACGCCAGCTGCATTATCTCCAGATACAAGATCAAGTGATCTACTTGGAGCTCCAGTAACATTTACTATATATATACCATTTTCAATAGGATCGTCTTGATTTTTTATAAGAATTCTATCATCTGCTCGTAATGTATATCCATCTATCACAGTACCTGGATTAAAATTTATAGATAAATTACCTGGTTCTAATGTTGCAGTTTGTACAGATTGTTTTATATAAAGACCTTTTAATGAAGCAAGATCTACATAAGCTTTTGTAGCAACATCTTGTAATGAAACTGGATCCCTTACATTATTTATTCTAGTATTGTTCATATCTAGTATATTCATATATGAAGTTTCACCTACTCTTAATCGTTTCCCAATACTAACACCTCCCGAAATAACAACAGCAGCATTGTTCAAATCAGTAGAATCAGTAGTATCTGTATATAAATTCGTCATTGAATTTTGTATAGTATTTATCTGTGAATTTACCACAAAACCACCATTAATATTTAATACATTACCTGTAGTATAATTAATTACAAGACCTGCACTTGCTGTAATTATATCAAATTGAGTATCAACATTTAAAATAGAACGGTTACTAAGATTTTTCAATGTTAAAGCTGTTTGGGAATTTGTATAACTTGTATAATCACCATCGGTTATAATATTTTCAACAACACCCAAACCACCAGATACAACAAATCCAGCTGTTGTAGCATTTAAAGCACCAGTTGTATTTGTTAATTGAAATGCTCCTTTTGAAATAATATTACCAGTATCTGTTTCTATACTAAATAACTCTGTTGTACAATCGTCTGTTGTAATAGAAAATTTTGGCAAGTTACCTGTAAATGAATAATCATCGTATGTTGGAATATTTATTGTAAAAGATCTTCCAGAATTCAATGTACTATACCCTCTACCTATCATATATCCTTTGGTAATATCATATTGTGATTGTAATTCGATTAAGCTTTTTGCATCAGTGTATGACGTTGTTGTAATTGCAACACTTGGATTATTTTCACCATTTCCTGCAATGATTTCAACACGCCCATCACCATTTGATCCAACTAAAAATACATTTTGAATCGCATTATTTTTTCTTACTACTAAACTACTTGAATCATCTGAATCTACTATAATATTACTTTCTGTATATATTGTTTTTGATACACCCAACCCACCTGATATAACAATAGATCCTGTTGTACCATTTTCAGAATTTGTTGTACTTGTAATAAAAACATCACTTTCCATATTAATTTTATTACTTGCATTAATAAACAAATTGTCACCAATTGCTCGAATATATTGTGAAGTTGTTCCAAATGTAACCAAGACATTGTTTGGTATATTAATGTTATCTGTAGCTGTTAAATAAATATCAGAAGATGATAAAATACTAAGTTCATCTCTACTATTAGAAACAATACGTTGATTACCACTATTACCAAATTTAATTCCATTATCTGTTGGAATTCTTACATCTAAAGTTGGTCCAGGTGTTAAAAATAAATTATTACCAGCAACAATAGATAAATCATTGTTTAAATTAGCAGAAATTTGCTGATTATTATTTGAAAATGATAAACCTATATCAACGGGAATAACTACTTTTTTATTTGGTCCCGGGATCAAATTGATATTTTCACCACCGCCAATTACCATGTTATTTAAATTGTCTGTGTAAATTTGTTCATTTTGAGTTGCAAATGTAATAGGAATTTGATTGCCAATTCTTATTTTTTTACCAGCATCTAAATTAAAATTAATATGACCAGAACATGTAATAGATATATCTTTTGTTGTAGAATCTGCAACAATTGATTCTGTATCTTCTCCTAAAACAATTGGTTTATTGTATGGTATAATAAGCCTTGTAGAAGGAGTTATATTAATATCACCGACACTTGAAAAATTTAAACTATTTGTTGTTGCATTTGTGTAAATAATGCTATTACTTGTATGAGAAACCCCTTGCAAATACATCTTTCCATCTAACCATACATCTTTTTTTATACCTACACCTCCAGAAATTAATAATGCACCTGTAGAAGTACTTGTGGAATTTGTTGTTGAATTTAACAATAAATCTATTGAAATTGTATCTTTTGAATCTAATCTTTTTGTAACATTGTTCCATGTCATAATTCCATTCTGTAATGGAGTATCTTCTCTTGTTGCAACACATTGTAAATTGCTAATAAGACCTATTTGAAAAGTACTATTTGTTTCATTATACACCATTCTATAATTTTCAAGACTTCCTCGTTCTATTTCCAATCCAGACTGATTCAATGTTACTCCAGAACCAGTTTCTAAACGATTTAGTAAAACAATGTTATCTTCAAATTCCGTAACATTTGTATTCAAGATTGTTGTATTGCCTTCTACATATAAATTCCCCCTAATTGTATTATCTCCCATCAATGTTAAATTATTAAATATTGGAGAATCCCCTTCTTTGACACCTTGAGTTACAAACCCATCAAGCTTTGCAACTAACCCATATATATTTTGATAATTTATTTTATTATTAACAATAGGTTTTGGCATTATATTCTCTATTACTTATAACTAGTAAAAAAATAAAATATTAATTATTGACGAAAAATACATGTTATCAAAAACAGTAAATAAAATAAATTGAAATAAATTTAAAGATTACTGTATTTTAACAGATATTATGACAAGACCTAAAACAATTGAAGAAACTTATAAAAAGTTGAGTCAACGTGAACACGTTTTACACAGACCCAATATGTATATTGGCGAAATAAAAAAAACATTAGAAGAAATGTGGGTTTTTGAAAATGATAAAATGATAAAACGGATGGTCGAATATAGTCCAGCTTTTTTAAAAGTATTTGATGAAGTGTTAACAAATGCATTAGATCATAGTAATAGAGACACTACAGTTGATAAAGTTAGAATTGATTACGATACTGCAACTGGTGAAATTTCCGTATTAAATAATGGTAGTGGTGTACCCATTGTAGTTCATAAAGAGCATAATTTATATGTACCAGAACTTATTTTTGGTCATTTATTATCTGGTAGTAATTACGATGATTCACAACAACGTATTGGAGCTGGTGTTAATGGGTTGGGTGTAAAATTATGTAATATTTATAGTAAACGTTTTGTTGTAGAAACAATAGATTCAGAAACAGGTTTGAAATTTATTCAAGAATTTTCAGAAAATATGGAAATCCGGAGTAAACCTAAAGTTACGAAGGCTTCGGGTAAAAGTTATACAAAAATTACATTTTTACCAGATTATGCTAGATTTCATATGTCTGGTTTAGAAAATGACACTACATTATTAATTAATAAGCGTGTATATGATTGTATTGCGTGTACAAACAAAACAGTTAATGTTTTTTTAAATGGAGAACGTCTTCTCGGAAAAGGATTGGTAGATTATAGTAATTATTTCTTTGAAAAAGACCAAGTAAAATCTTATTATGATACTTTTACACAACGGGTTGGTAAAAATGAATTGGTTTGGGAATACATTGTTGTTCCAAGTGATCATTATGAACAAGTGTCATTTGTCAATGGAAATTCTACTTATCAAGGTGGTAAACACGTTGATCATATTGTATACCAAATAACTTCAAAAATCAAAACATTATTAGAGACAAAAAAGAAATTAAAAGATGTTAAACCAGCAATTATTAAAGAACGTTTCTTTTTATTTTTACGTTCGACAATTATAAATCCTCAATTTAGTAGTCAAACAAAGGAACAATTGACAACGCAAGTAAAAGATTTTGGTTGTAGAGTTGAAGTTTCTGATAAATTCATTGATAAATTATGGAAGAGTCCTATTGTCGAAGATATTATAGAATTTTGTAAAATGAAAGAAACAATGGATCTTGCAAAAACAACTGATGGTAAAAAAAAGAACAAGATTTATGTTCCAAAATTAGAAGATGCACTTTGGGCTGGAACTGCTAAATCAGATCAATGTACTTTAATTCTTACAGAAGGTTTGTCAGCAATGACATTTGCACTTTGGGGTAGATCTATTGTTGGTCCAGATCGATGGGGGGTATTTCCTATGAAGGGAAAAGTGCTTAATATTAGAGATGCAACTGTATCTCAATTGATGAACAATGAAGAAATTAATAACCTTAAACAAATTATTGGGTTAAAACAAGGAGTTGATTATAAAGACACTCACGACTTGCGTTATGGCAAAGTAATGATTCTTACAGATGCTGACGTAGACGGGTCGCATATCAAAGGACTTTTAGTAAATTTGTTTCATTGTTGGTGGCCCTCACTTCTTAAACTTGATTTTATTCAAACTTTACGAACACCAATTGTCAAAGCTATTCGTGGTCAAAAAGTGTTGGAATTTTATACAGAACAAGATTATCATAAATGGCAATCGACTACAAATACAAAGGGTTATCAAATTAAATATTTCAAGGGATTAGGAACATCAAAGAAAGAAGATGCTCAAGAAACCTTTCGTAAAATTGATAGTTTACGCATTGATTATTACCACAAAGACAACGTTTGTGACGATTCTATAATTCTTGCTTTTGAAAAAGACAAAAACGTTAAAACAAAAACAAGTATTGGTGACACAGAAACAAAAGAAGAGACAGAAACAAAAGAAGAGACAGAAACAAAAGAAGAGACAGAAACAAAAGAAGAGACAGAATCAAATGAAGAAACAAAGGCTGACACAGAAACTAATATTACATTAAATATGAAATGTTCTGATAAACGTAAACGTTGGTTAGCGCAATATGATAGAAACAGTTATATTGATACTAAAGAGTCACGAGTTAGTTATCAAGATCTTATTCACAAAGAACTTATTCATTTCTCAATTTATGATAATTTGAGAAGTATTCCAAGTTTATGCGATGGATTAAAACCAAGTCAAAGAAAAATCATTCATTATATGTTGAAAAACAATATCAACAAAGTTATCAAAGTTGCTCAATTATCTGGTTATGTATCAGCTGAAACTGGTTATCATCACGGTGAAGTAAGTTTGCAAGGGGCTATTGTCAGTATGGCTCAAGACTTTGTTGGATCTAATAACTTGAATTTACTTTATCCAGATGGAAATTTTGGATCAAGATTACTTTCTGGCAAAGATGCTGCTAGTCCGAGATATATCTTTACAAAATTATCAGATATCACTAATTTTATCTTTGACAAACGTGATTCTGCGTTATTAAAGTATTTAAATGATGATGGTATGCAAATTGAACCAGAATGGTTTATGCCGGTTATACCAATGGTATTAGTAAATGGTTGTGAAGGTATTGGTACTGGATATTCAACTTATATCCCCCCTTATGATCCCAAAGATATTGTTGCAAATTTGTTACGTGTATTAGATGAAAAGGATCCTTTACCAATGAAACCATATTTTAAGAATTTTAATGGTGTTGTAGAAGAAACAGAACCCGGATCTTATATTACGCGTGGTAAATGGGAAAGATTATCAGATACACAAATTAAAGTTACAGAATTACCTGTTGGTTGCTGGGTAACTACGTATAAAGAATTTTTAGAATCAATGATTGAATCAAATACAAATACAAATTCAAAAACAAATTCAAAAACAAAATCTGATAAAAAGACAACAACAAAACGGAAAACACTTCAATTAAAGGATGTACAAAACAAAACACGTGATGAAAACAATGATATTTGTTTTATTGTAGAATTCCGTTCACAAAATGATCTTGACAATTTGATTAAAACTGGAACTTTGGAGAAACAATTAAAATTAACAAAAAGTTTTGGTACAAATAATATGTATTTGTTTAGTGATAATTTAATTTTGACAAAATACAAGAATGCAAATGATATTTTACTAGATTTTTATGATATTCGATTAGAATTTTATGAATCTAGGAAAGTATATCTTGTTAAAATTTTAACAAATGAATTAACCTTATTAAACTCAAAAATACGTTTTATTAACGAATACATTAATGGTGAATTGGATATTAATCGTAAAACACGTGATTACATTATATCCCTTTTAGAAGAACGAGATTATCCAAAATTGACTTGTGATATACATTCTGAAAATGAAAATAGTAAAGAAAAATCTTTTGACTATCTTGTAAGAATGCCTTTGATTTCTCTTTCACTTGAAAAGATTCGAGAATTAGAAAATCACAGAGATACTAAACAACGCGAATTAAACGATTTGCAGAATAAGACAGAACGAGACCTTTGGAGAAATGATCTCAATAATATTTTAAAAATGATAAAATAAACAAGGAATGTGTAAATTTATTTAAAGCTTATTTTATATAATATACAAATGAACAATTTATTTAAAATGATCAATTTATCTACACTTGATAATTTACCTACACTTGATAATTTATCTACACTTGATAATTTACCTACACTTGATAATTTACCTACACTTGATAATTTACCTACACTTGATAATTTACCAATGAACAATATATTTACACTTGATATTAATCATATTGTTATACCACAAACTTGCAAATTAGTAATATTTGATTTAGACGATACATTAAGACGACGACAACAAGATACTATAGATAATCATATTGTAGATATTCTTCAATTATTAAAAAACAATAAAATAAAAATAGCATTAGCAAGTTTAAATAAAATGGCAAAGTTAGATTTAGTTTTATATGGTATTTATCATTTTTTTGATATAATAGAATGTGGGAAATTCGATGACGAATTTGTAAATGAAAAAGAACATCAAAAATACAAATCAAATACAAAAACACACATGTATAAACATATTATACAAAAATTAAACATACAATCTGAAAATACAATTGTATTTGATGACAATTGGTATCATTGTTTAGAAGCAAGATGGTTGAAAATGAAATATATAATAATTAAAAAAAATTATATATTAAAATGGTCAGATTTACACGACGGAATCAATTTATTTAAATCAAATAAAAAAAGAAATAGTTGTACATTTTAAATTAAACAAATTACTTTTAATTTAAACAAATTACTTTTAATTTAAAATTACCAGTACTTTTACTTACAAAATATGTTTTATTCAATATTACTATTATTATCTGGTATTTATATAGGTCAAGAATATCATAATTTACCCAGTGTACGAGTAATGTCTATAGTTATCTTCAATTATTTAAAAAATTTAAAAAATGACAATGTAAATAACGACAACAACAACAACAACAACGACAACAACGACAACAACGACAACAACAACAATAGTTATTATAGTCAATTGTTTTCGTATTTTTTAAAAACTCGTAAAGACGAATAATCGCGTATATTATAAAAAAATCGAATTTAAAAAGATAAAAGATAAAAGATAAAAGATAAAAGATAAAAAGATAAAAAGATAAAATAATTAATTACAATGAACACAATTATCGCTAACAATTATAAATCAAATGTTTACATTGTTGATTTTTTAAACATTTTTTCAGATTTTAGAGAAATAAAGTATAAAAAAGACAATATTGATTTTCATTCCGTAAAACATTGTAACAAGGAACAAGATACATATGATTTTTTCAAATTGTTTTTTTCAAAATATATTGATTACGTGCAAATTAAAAAAACAAGTACGTTTTATTTTGTAATGAAAAAGTTGAATGATTATGAAAATATTTTGGATAATATAATGAAAACTCATTCAGAATTTAATATGAAATTTATTATTATTGAAGATAAATATGATAATGTCATTCTTGATAAAAACAAGGATGATTTTTTATGCCAATATTTTTTTTATATTTTACAAAAAAAAAATAATTGTGTATTAATTTCAAATGATAAATATCGTGATAAAAAGAATTATATAAAATTATTTAATTTTGATATTTCTATACGAGTTGTAAATTACAATAAAAAAACATCATCTTTAGAAAAATCTACATTAACAATTAAATTAACAGATTCAATTAGTGATAATATGATTTTTCAAAAATACACTAGATGCACCATTCCAAAAAGAGATTTAAATCTTATTTTGTAACGACCCAATACAGTTAAATGCACTTTGAACGCATTTTGAACGCATTTTGAACGCATTTTGAACGCATTTTGAACGCATTTTGAACGCACTTTGAACGCATAATGAACGCATAATGAACGCATAATGAACGCATAATGAACGCATAATGAACGCATAATGAACGCATAATGAACGCATAATGAACGCATAATGAACGCATAAA
>Ga0102859_1000137_pt1 | contig 16000 bp, 24 predicted proteins | sample Colrivmet1371B02_FD_78439 | JGI IMG/M metagenome (GOLD analysis project Ga0102859, IMG submission 78439) | Estuarine microbial communities from the Columbia River estuary - metaG 1371B-02 | ecosystem: Environmental > Aquatic > Marine > Intertidal zone > Estuary | place: USA: Columbia River...
ATCGACAATATCTCCCCGATGCAGTCCGAAACGATGCTGGACAGTCCTTTTAAGACCCGACCTGATCCAAGTCAATGACAACTAAGCCCAAGAAGTCCAAAGCCCTACGAGGGGCAACCAAGCCACGGCTTCACAGTCCACTTCTCAAGGGCGAAAATAAGCTGCAGGATGTCAAAGATCTATGCGCAATAGTTAAGATGGATTTAATGCCGTGGCAGGAATTCGTGTTGAAGGACATGCTTACGATTGACAAAAAAGGCATGTGGATTCGTAAGACAAACCTCATTCTCGTAGCACGGCAGAATGGTAAGACACATCTGGCGCGTATGCTCATACTTGCACACCTGATTAAGTGGAATACCAATGTGCTTATCATGAGCTCTAATAGAAGCATGGCACTAGACACATTCAGACAAGTCACTCACCTACTGGAGACAAATGACCACCTTAAAGGATTCGTCAAACAAATCAGACACGCTAACGGCACAGAGTCTATTGAGATGCTATCTGGAGCAAGGCTTGATGTTGTCGCAGCAACTAGAGACGGCTCTCGCGGTAGATCAGTCAATGGATTGCTCTACATCGATGAAGTCCGAGAGATCACAGAAGATGGATTTAGAGCTGCTACTCCTACAACTAGAGCTCACCCAAACTCTCAGACGCTTCTTACCTCTAATGCAGGAGACGCTTTCAGCACTGTACTCAACGACTTACGAGAAAGAGCTATCGACTACCCACCAAAGTCTTTTGGATTTTATGAGTACTCAGCACCTCAATACTGCAAGATAACAGACCGCAATGCATGGGCTCTGGCTAACCCGTCTCTTGGATACACCATCACAGAAGAAGCGATTGAAGAGGCGATTGCTACTTCACCGATTGAAAACACGCGCACTGAAACTCTTTGCCAATGGTCCGACTCACTCAGTAGTCCTTGGCCTCATGGTGTACTAGAGGACACATCCGATAGCACGCTTGAAATGGCTCCTGGGGCTTATACTATATTTGGTTTCGATGTCAGTCCGTCACGCAGGAACGGATCATTGGTCGCAGGACAACTTCTTCCAGATGGGCGGATTGGCATTGGAATCCTAGAGACTTACAGCTCTCAGGTCGCTATCGATGAGCTTAAGATGGCGGCAAGTATAAAGTCATGGTGTGACATGTATAAGCCAAGGCTTGTCACTTTTGATCGTTACGCCACACAAACTATTGCGGACAGGCTGTCTAATTCTGGCGTGATCGTGGAAGACGTTTCGGGGCAGCAGTTCTACAAAGCGTGTGGAGACTTACTTGAAGGCTTAGTCAATGCTCGCGTAGTCCATAACGGGCAGGCAGAATTGATCCAGCAGATGAATAACTGTGCAGCTAAAGTCAATGACAGCGCATGGAGAATCATCAAGCGAAAGTCAGCGGGAGATATCTCAGCACCTATTGGTCTAGCGATGGTCGTAAGCAAGCTAATGATCCCAGTGGCTAAACCTCAGATTTATACCTAGACACACCCTATGTAATATGTCAAATGCTTGACATGTGCTACCATTTATGTCTATGGGTAAAATATTGCAAGCGTTCGGGCTAGAATCTAAGCCTTTACTAGAAGCACAATCTGCGCCTCAGGTGCTTGGCGAGTATTCACCTTATGCGATGCCATTTCAGTATGCCTTTGTCAGCAGAGAAGATGCACTCTCCGTACCAGCCTTACAAAGATGCCGCAACCTTTTGGCAGGAACTATCGGAGCAATTCCTTTAGAGCTTTACAAAAAATCTACCAATGAAGAACTTGGCTCACCTGCATGGTTAGAGCAGCCTTCATATTCTCAGCCACGATCTGTAACCATTGCTTACACAGTTGAGTCCTTGCTTCTATATTCGCAAGCCTTCTGGAAAGTTGTCGAGGTTTATCAGGAAGATGGCAGACCATCTCGCTTTGAGTGGATCGCTAACAATAGAGTAACAATTACTCTTGACAGCACTAACACATTTGTTAAATCTTATGCAGTCGATGGCATGACATTACCTATGGATGGATTGGGATCTCTTGTTACTTTCCAGTCTCTATTGCCGGGAATCTTGAACACAGGAATACAAACAATCCGCGCAGCGATTGATGTCCAGAAAGCGGCAGCGATTGCAGCTAGTACTCCAATGGCAACTGGCTACATCAAAAACACAGGCGCAGATCTAGATCCTAAAGAAGTTTCTGGATTACTTGCTGCATGGAAAAATGCTCGCAATAATCGCTCAACTGCTTACTTAACTTCTACTCTTGAGTACAATCCTGTTTCCTTTTCACCTAAAGAGATGTTATACAACGAGGCTATTCAGAATCTTGCAACTGAGATCGCTCGTCTTTGTAATGTGCCTGCTTATTATGTTTCAGCAGAGATGAACAACTCAATGACTTATGCCAACGTCCAAGACGAGAGGAAACAATTCCTTCTGCTATCTTTGCAGCCTTTTGTATCGGCGATAGAAGATCGCTTGTCTATGGATGACATTACTGCCCGTGGAAATGTAGTTAAGTTCGATATTGATAAGAACTTCCTACGCACTGACCCACTTGCAGAACTAGCAGTAATTGAAAAATTACTTAGCCTTAATCTCATCACCCAGGAGCAGGCTATGGAAATGACTGATCTAACACCTAATGGAAGCCAAGGTCTAGAATGAATCAAGTAATTACCTTCTCAGCTGAACTCACAGCAGACTCAGCAAGTCGCACAGTATCAGGCAAGATTGTGCCGCTTAATGTCGAAGCAGGATCTACAAATATGGGCAAAGTAATCTTTGCTTCTGGATCTATTGCTATTGAAGATCCTAAAACAATCAAGTTGCTAAGCCAGCATGATGCTAAAAAGCCTTTAGGTCGCATGGTTTCATTTAGCGAATCAGAAGATGCAATTAACGCAGTCTTTTCTGTAAGTCGCTCACAGCGCGGTACAGAAGCTCTTATCCTTGCAGAAGAAGGATTACAAAGCGGTCTGTCAATCGGCGCAGAAGTCCTCAAGTCAAAGATCAAGGACGGCGTTACCTATGTATCTGCCGCTCGATTGGTCGAAGTAAGTTTAGTAACCGAGCCAGCATTTAAGTCGGCTCAGGTTACTGATATTGCGGCAGAAGAATCTGTCGTAGAAGAATCAACCCAACCAACAGAAAGCGAGACAGCCACCGTGGAAGATACCACTCCAGCAGTCGAAGCAACACCAGTTGAAGCACCAGCGGTCGAAGCTGCTCGCCCAACTGTTTCAGCAGCATACTTCACAAAGCCACGCATCGAATTGACAGCAGCTAAGTATGCAGAAAACTCAATCCGCGCAGCACTAGGAGACGAGTCAGCTCGTCAATACCTACGCGCAGCAGATGACACAACAGATAACGCTGGTCTAGTACCAACACGCCAACTGTCAGAAATCATCAACCCACTTGGCACAACAATCCGTCCATCAATTGAAGCAATCTCTCGTGGAGTATTGCCAGATGCAGGTATGACTTTTGAGATCCCAAAGATCACAGTAATGCCAACAGTTGCAGAGACAGCAGAAAATGCAGCATTTAACGAGACAGATCAGAACTCAGCGTTTTTGTCAGTGTCAGTTAAGAAGTATGCAGGACAGCAGACATTTTCTGTTGAACTTCTAGATCGTACATCTCCAGCATTCTTTGATGAGCTAGTTCGCAACATGGCAGCAGCTTACGCAAAGGCAACAGATGCAGCAGTAAATGCAGCAATCATTGCTGGCGCAACAGCAGATGCAACAACTACAACAACATACCCAACAGCAGCAGAATTGCTCGGAATTGTTGCTCGCGGTTCAGCATCTGTCTACAACGCAACACTAGGTCTTGCAAACCCATTCGCTCGCAACATGATCGTGAACACAGCACAGTGGTCAAACATCATGACATTGAACGATGCAGGACGCCCAATCTACAACGCATCACAGCCAATGAACGCTGGCGGACTTGTAACACCAACAGCTCTACAAGGTAACGTTGCAGGATTGAACCTATATGTAACACCTAACACAGCAGCGGGAACAGACACAGACGGATCAATCCTTATTGTGAACCCAGATGCGTACACATGGTACGAGTCACCAACATACCGCCTACGCGCAGAATCAACAGCAGCAGGACAGGTAACAATCGGCTACTACGGCTTTGGAGCAATCGCTACTAAGGTCGGCGCAGGCGCATTCAAGAACAACAAGGCGTAAGCCACACTTAAGTCGCTCTGGGGAGTAGTAGCCCTCTACTCCCCAGAGTCTTTAGAAAGGACATCATGGCACTTACAACAGTTGCAGAATTACGCTCTACACTAGGCGTTGGCACATTGTATCCAGATGCAACCTTGCAGGAGGTGTGTGATGCAACAGATGCAGTCCTACTTCCAATGCTATGGGCAGATGTTTATTTTAATATTGCACATGAAAACACTACTACAAAAGGCACCTTATACTTTGACCAATTAGTTAAAGATATATTTTATGTCGGTGAAACAGTTGTAGTAACTGGCAATAAGTCACATTTTAACGGATCTAAAACAATTACAGAAGTTAAAGATTACTCAATTAGTTACAACATAACTGGTACTCCAGCAGCAACACCACGCCATAATGTAAATCCTTATGGCACAGTTACAGCAGATGTAACAACAGACTGGGCAGAAGATAAAGCAGTACAGCAAGCAGCTCTTATGATATCTGTTGAAATCTGGCAAGCGCGTACAGCCACCCTTTCAGGCAGTAACGCTGTCGATTTCCAGCCAAGCCCTTACCGAATGAGCGCGCAGCTTCTCGCTAAGGTGCGAGGATTGATCGCACATGCACTTGATCCGCGTTCGATGGTGGGCTGATGCCTGTTGCCGTTACTACTCTTAGAACCACTTTAGCAACTGCTCTAGTAGACAATGCCAAGTGGCAGACCTTTGCCTTTCCACCGGCAACTGTCCTTGCTAACTCTGTAATCGTGTCTCCAGATGATCCTTATTTAACACCTAGCAATAATCAGCACATCACAATTAGCCCAATGGCTAACTTTAAGATCGTCATGACTGTGCCATTGTTTGACAATGAGGGCAACCTTAACGGGATAGAAGATACTGTTTGCAGCGTGTTCGCTAAGCTCGCAGCATCATCTTTAACCTATAATGTAAGCGCAATAAGCGCACCTAGTATTCTCAACGCTGCGTCAGGTGACTTGCTCAGCTGTGAGATGTCCGTGTCCATTTTAACAAGTTGGGGATAATTATGTCCGATTGGGATAAAGAGAACGAAGCCTTTCTGATCAAGATCGGACAGGTAGCACCAACACCATCAAAGCCAGTAACTACTAAGAAAGACGAGGAATAATCTCATGGCTGTATTTCTAAACAACAAGGTCGGCGTGAAGATTAACACTGTCGATCTTTCAGACCACGTAACAAGCATTACTCTTAACCGCACATTTGACGAGCTAGAAGTTACAGCTATGGGCGATTCTTCACACAAGTTCGTAAAGGGCTTGGAAGCATCATCTGTAACAATCGACTTCCTAAACGACACAGCATCTGCGAATGTATTGGCAACACTACAGGCTGCATGGGGTACTACAGTCACATGTGTATTCCTACAGGAAAAGGGAACAGCAGTATCTGCTACAAACCCTCTTTACACTGTCTCGCTTCTAGTAAACAACACAACAGACATCAATGGTGCTGTTGGCGACATGTCTACTCAGTCAATCACATTCACTGCTAACTCAACAGTTGCAGTAGCCACTACAGGCACATTCTAAGAAACTAAACAAAGGGGCAAAACAATGGCTAAACTAAAGATCGTTCGTACAGATGGAAGCGAACTCGAAGGCGAAATCACACCTGCTGTGGAATATTCCTTCGAGTTACACCATAAGCTAGGATTTCATCGCGCTTTTCGCGAAAGAGAAGAGCAGACAATGGTCTACTGGTTAGCTTGGGAAATAACACGCAGGTCAGGTGAAACTGTTAAGCCTTTCGGTATGGATTTCATTGAGACACTCAAAAGTGTCGAGGTGCTTGATTCAGACCCTTTAGCTTAAAGCGAGATCTCCCGTTCACCTACTTAATCGCTCGCTTGAGCATTAGGTTAGGGATCTCGCCACAGCAGTTATTAGATCTAGATAAGACCATGCTCGATGCATTAGTGCAAGGGCTCAAGGATGAAGCGAAAGAGGTGAGCGATGCCAGCAAGCGTAAAGGGCGCCGTTGAACTTCGTAGAGCTCTTCGCACCTATGCTCCTGATCTAGCAAAAGAAACTCAGAAGGAAATAAAAGTAGCGATTACGCCGATTTCTAAATCTGCTAAAGGTTATGTGCCAGATCGTGGAGAAGTCCTAAGCGGATGGCTACCTCGTCAAATGTCTGAGGGAACATTTCCTACCTTTAACCCTTCTGAGGTTAAATCTAAAATAGGTTTTAAGACAAGTCCATCAAAGCCTAACTCAAGAGGATTTAGATCCCTTGCTCAAGTTTTCAATAAGAGCAGAGCTGGATCTATTTATGAGCGCATGGGCAAGAAAAGCCCTGACAGTCGCTTTGTACTTAATCAAGATGGCAAGTTTCGTGCCCCTCTTAAGGGTAAGGATCGCATGCAAGGTCGATTGCTTTATCGTGCCTATGATGAGAACAATGGCAAGGCTAGAGAAGGCGTGCTTAGAGCTATTGCAACAGCAGGGGCTAAACTTAATCAAAGAGCAACAGTGAGAGGCTAATCATGGCAAATGTAGTTATTGATATTGCAGCCGAGTTCACTGGCAAGAAAGCATTTAAGCAAGCCGAAACTGCAACAGACAAAATGTCTAAAAATGTCAAGAAATTGGCAGGTACTTTAGGTCTGGCTTTTAGCGGTCAGCAGATTCTCGCTTTCGGTAAGGCTTCCATCAAGGCAGCAGCAGAAGATGAGAAGGCACAGAAGCAATTAGCCCTAGCCCTTAAGAATGTCGGACTTAGTAGAGATGCTGCATCCTCTGAGGATTACATCCAGAGACTACAAAGCGAGTTTGGAATTGTCGATGACAAGCTGCGCCCTGCCTATCAGACACTAGCGGTAGCCACACGCGACACACAGTTAGCACAGCAACTTCTCAACCTTTCATTAGACATATCAGCTTCAACAGGAAAAGATTTAGCCTCGGTTACTTCTGCCTTGAGTAAAGCATATTTAGGAAATAACACTGCGCTATCTAAACTCGGTGTAGGTATATCTAAAGCAGATCTTAAAGCTGGCAAATTTGAGGATATTGTTTCGCAACTTGAAACCACTTTCGCAGGATCCGCAACGGCTGCTGCTAATACTTTTCAGGGTTCACTGGATAAATTAGGCGTTGCTTCTGCCAACGTCCAAGAGATTATTGGTACAGGTTTAATCGATGCCCTTAAAGGATTAGGGGAAGATGGTTCAGTCGATAATCTAGCAGTGCAAATGCAAGCAGTAGCAACATACACAGCAGATGTTATCCGTGGCATTGGTGTAATGATTAGTTACATTCAGACCGTCTCAGAAAACATTAATAAGATCCCCGGACTTAAGACATTAAGAGATGCAATTAATAAAGTGGGCATTGGTAACCAAGCACTCACTATCCTAAATAGACTTGGTAAAGAATCAGCAGCAACGGCTGCACAGACAGGCGATACAGCGCAGGCTCTTGCACACTTGGCAGAACTTCAGTCACGTTATGCTGTAGCAACTCTTAAGACAAACACAAAGCTTACAGCAGAGCAGTTAAAGCAACTCAAAGCTGCTCGCCTAAAGGCTGCACTCGACAAGGCTGCTCTTGCCCTTAACAAAGGTGAAGAAGTCTTTGACATGGAAAAGATCCAGAATGAGGCAGCCCTTAAGTCTCAAACTGAGGCACTTGGAAAAGCAACTACCTCATCACAGGTATTACAGATTGCTAACGATACTGCTCGTCTAAATGTAAAGAAGTCGATCTTTGCGCTTGAGGATGCTATGGCTGCTAAAGATGAAGCGGCTATCGTTGCAGCAACTAAGAAACTTAATGCAGACCTTGGAATCCTTGGCGTTTTAGGAATGCAAAATGTCAAGCTAGTAGATATTAAAACAATTCTAGATAGCCTTAAGCCTAAAGATCTAATAAACCTAATGAACCTAGAAGCGGCTCTAGCTTCGTTAGGCAAGATTAACGTTGCAACAGGCGGCTCAACTAATGTCTCTAGTGGCGCAGCACCTTCTATGCCTAGCAGTTTGCAGCCTAGACCTATGGGATCAGGCTATCTAACAAAGCCTAGAGCTTTTACTAATGAAGAACTTCAATACTTTGAGGATGCTAGTCAATATCAATTCGGCGGCATGCTCCCTGCTGCATCTACATCCGGCACATCTGGCAACACAATAATCGTAAACACAGGCGTAGGAGATCCTAACGCTATCGCTGAAGCGATTGATCAAGTCCTCACAGATGCAGCCCAACGTGGCACACTAAGGCAGTACGCGACCCCATGACATGGCTTCCAGAATGGCGCGTGACAGTAGGTGATGATGTCTATACGACTGTCACTTCTGTCTCTTTCGCATCTGGTCGCTTAGACATTGACCGACAAGCCACAGCAGGTTACTGTCAAGTGCAGATCATCAACGCAACAAATGCACCTTTTACTATCAATGTCACAGAGCCAATTACTTTAGAGCTTAAGAACTCATCAGGCACTTATGTGACTGTATTCGGTGGAGAAGTATCAGACTTCAATATCGGAGTGCGTAGCCCTGAAGAAGCAGGCTACATAACTACAGGCACTATCTTAGGCATTGGCTCACTGGCTAAACTGACTAAAGTTGTTTACAACACAGCACTTGCAGAAGGCTTAGACGGCGCACAGATTGCAGCCATTCTAGGATCAGCTCTTAATCTGTCATGGGCAGAAGTCACACCGACTGTTACATGGGATACCTATCCAGCAACACAGACTTGGGAAACCGCTGAGTCTTATATCGGTGAGATTGACTCAGGCTTCTACACAATGATCGCCCTTGCAGCTAGTGCTTCTGCTAAGTCTCAGACCCTAGTCGATGAAATCTCAACTAGCGCACTAGGTCAGATCTACGAGGAAAAGGACGGAGATGTTTCCTATGACGATGCAGACCACAGATCTAACTATCTCGCAGCAAACGGCTTTACTAACCTTGATGGCTCATATGCAACACCAAGCTCTATCACCGCAACAACTCAGATTGCTCGCATCCGTAACAGCCTTATTTATCGCTACTCCACAGGATACGCCAACACTTACAGTACCTCTGATACCGACTCCATAGCCTCATACGGGCTCTTTGAGCGTTCGGTAGACTCTAACATCAAGAACCTTGCAGACATCACCGACATCGCCTCTAGAGAGTTAAACCTACGCAAGAACCCTAGAGGCTCATTAGGTGCGATTACCTTCCGCCTAGATAATCCCGACATGCCTAGCGCGATGCTTGACAACCTCATTGGGGTCTTTTTTGGGCAGCCTGTATTAATTACTAACCTACCTAGCAACTTGCTCGATGGTCAGTTTGATGGCTTTGTTGAGAATGTTGCTTTGAGAGCAACCCCTAGTTTTACTGAGATTACTCTTTACATCTCAGCTACAGATTTCTCACTATCTACCACACAATGGGAAACAATAGCGCCAGCCTCATTAATCTGGACTGGCGTTAATGCTACACTTACTTGGACAAATGCGACAGGAGCTTTAACATAATGGCAACTACTACCCCTAACTTTGGTTGGACTGTTCCCACATCTTCAGACCTAGTCAAGAATGGCGCAACTGCTATTGAGACTCTTGGGGATTCTGTCGATGCATCGCTTGCAGGCATGGTGGTCAATGCACAGACTGGCACTACATACACAGCAGTCAAGGCGGACGGACTTAACGCTATTGTCACAATGGACAACGCGTCAGCCAATACTTTTTACATTCCAACGGATGCGACTTACGCATTTCCTACTGGCACAACATTGCTTGTGTACATGAAGGGTGCAGGAGTTACAACAATAACTGCAACAACCCCAGGAACTACCACAGTAGCAAGTGCGGGAGCGTCAAGCGGATCTCCAGTTCTTGCGCGTTACAAGTCAGCAGCTTGCATCAAGATCGCTGCTAACTCATGGGTTGTAGTAGGTGGCATTGCCTAATGCTTAGTCCTTTAATTGGAATCATCGCCTCAAGTGTCGGAGTAAGCGTATTTAATTCTGACTACCTTGTTGTTGCAGGAGCTGCAGGTGCAGGTGGTTCGCCAGGTGACGGCTGGTATTCTGGCTCAGGTGCAGGTGGTGGTTATCGTTATTTTACAACCCAAAGCCTTACAGTTGGAGTTAGTTACACGGTAACAGTAGGCGCAGGCGGAGCAGGTGGCACAGGGTCAGCAAACGGCTCAAGCGGTAGCAATAGCGTTTTCGGATCTAATACTTCCGCTGGCGGTGGTGCAGGTGGTGGTGCAGGACCAAGTTTTACAGGCAATGGTGCAAATGGTGGTTCAGGTGGTGGCGGTGGTTCACGCGCATTCTCAACCCCTATCCCTACAGGTGGAACGGGCAATACCCCGTCAACTTCACCTTCACAAGGTAATAACGGTGCAAACGGTACTGCAAACGGAACTGGTAACGCAGGAACGGGTGGCGGATCAAGCGGAGCAGGTAATACAAAGTCAGCAGGTGCAGATGCAAATGGTGGAATTGGAACTGCTAATTCGATAACTGGAACATCAGTTACTTACGCACGGGGCGGAAACATTCTTAATGGTGTTTCAGGTAATGGAACATCAGGCGGTGCTAATACTGGAAACGGTGGAAATGGTGCTTTCGACGGTACTGTTGTAAATCGAACAGGCGGAGCAGGTGGCTCAGGCATTGTTGTTATCAAGTATCCAGATACTCGCACAATTACAATCGGTGGTGGACTTACAGGATCAACAGCAGGTCCATCTGGCGGATTTAAGGTTACAACTATAACTGCTGGTACAGGAAATGTGAGCTGGGCATAATGGCACATTACGCTTTTTTAGATGAGAACGATATTGTTACAGAGGTAATTGTTGGCATTGATGAAACTGAACTTATTGAAGGTTTAGATCCAGAGACCTGGTACGGTAACTTTAGAGGTCAAGTTTGCAAACGCACTTCCTATAATGGCAACATTCGTTTTAATTATGCTGGCATAGGTTATAAATACGATGCCAATCGTGATGCCTTTATTGCGCCAGAACCAACAAATGCAACAGGTTTTGATGAAACTCTTTGCCAATGGATTGTTCCATTTGAGGAATACAATGAAACCCCGTCTGAGTAAAGCTGCTATCCAATTACGAGAACAGTTCGATGACTCGTTCCCAGATCGTGACCGCACATCGGATGGCTGGATCGGTGATACAAGACACGCTGCTCGCAAGTCAGATCATAATCCAGATGAACAGGGTTGGGTTCGTGCCATTGATGTGGACAAAGATCTGCACAAAAGCGGAAAGCCAGACATCATGGGAGATCTTGCTGATCAGCTTCGTACCTTATCCAAGGCAAAAGCAGACAAGCGTATTAGTTACATCATTTACGATGGACGAATCTGTTCGCACATCCTTAACTGGAAGTGGCGCAACTACACAGGGGCTAACAAACATACTAAGCACATGCATGTCAGCTTTAAAAAAGAAGCTGATAATGACGGGGCTTTTTTTCAGATACCTATGTTAGGAGCAAGTAATGAATGAACTAAAAACAGCAGCAGGTTCATGGGCTAGGGCCTTCCTAGTAGCAGCAATCTCAATGTATGCAGCAGGAGTCACAGACCCTAACGCGCTTATCGCAGCTGGCATCGCTTCTATTCTCCCACCTGTACTGCGCTACCTGTCACCTAATGATCCTTCTATGGGCATCAAGAAGTGACACAGGCAGACTTCTTTCAGCTCTACATTGCCACACTCGTAACATTGGGTGGCTTGGCTGGCTTCGTCATCACACACCTTATGTCTGAGATTAAAAGACTCAACGGGCGTGTCGATGAGATTTATAACCTTCTCCTAGAGCGATAATTTTCTCATGGCAAGAAAAGTAACTAAGGCATTAGAGGAGCAGGGCTACTCAAAGCTTGATGCTTATTGCATTGGGCTCTATGAATACTTTTGCAGCCTAAAGCGTGCAGGTTTTGCTGAAGATGTAGCTATGTTCATGATTACAGAGCCACAAGCGTACCCAGGTTGGATCTTGCCAGACCAGGTACCGCCTGAAAAGTTTGGCGATTATGAAGATGAGGATGACGATTAAGCGAATAGTCGTAGTCTCGGACTTACAAGTCCCTTACCATGACAGGGTTGCAACCCGTAACCTTGCTAGTTTCATCACGAAGTTTAAGCCAGACCAAGTAGTAACCATTGGCGATGAGATCGACCTACCCCAGATAAGTAAATGGGAAGAAGGGCGCATGGGCAGTTATGCTCAGACCCTAGATGATGACCGCAACGAAGCAGTTCAGCTACTGTGGGATTTAGGCGTTACAGACTGCATAAGGTCTAACCACACAGATCGCCTGTACAACATCATCATGGCTAAAGTGCCTGCATTCGGGGCATTGCCAGAGCTGCGCTTTGAGAAGTTTATGAAGTTTGACGAGCTAGGCATTACCTTCCACAAGAACCCCATGCCTATTGCGCCTAACTGGATTGCTGTTCATGGTGACCACACACCCATCAAGCCACAAGGGGGCTTATCAGCTTTAGAAGCAGCCCGTAGGCATGGCAAGAATGTAATCTCAGGACATACTCACAGAGCAGGTCGTTCGGCCTTCTCAGAGGCTTCTGGGGGTCGCATAGGGCGCATCCTGCATGGTGTCGAGGTAGGCAACCTAATGGACTTTAAGCAAGCCGCGTACACCAAGGGAGTAGCTAACTGGCAGCAAGCTTTTGCGATTATCTATGTCAACAAGGCTAAAGTGCAGGTAGATCTAATTAACATCGAGAAGGACGGCACCTTTATAGTCGCTGGAAAGTCCTACGGCAGACCTAGATAATCGTTATAAAGTCGTTACCTAAATGTTCTTGATTAGTCGGTCACTTCTGTCACACTAATCTCGTAAGCCAGTCAAGGGCACTGGATACAGATAGGTAAAACAATGAGCTTTGAGATGCCAATTATAGTGCTGCTACTCGCAGCTAATGCTTTATGGTATTTAGTAGGTTGGGCTAAAGGCTTTAACGAAGGCAAGCGCGAGGGTTTAATCGTTGCTAAGTCATATCAGCGAGTGACACAAGATGCGCGCTAATGAAATCCTACTCACAGCCACCGACACAATCCGCGACCGTGGGCTATCGTACGGTCACCCTGCGGATAACCTGCAACACACAGCGATGCTCCTCAGTGCATACCTACAAACACCGATCCATGATTATCAAGTGGCAGGGATCATGGTGCTTGTTAAACTTGCAAGGACTAATCAGTCAGCCCAGCACATCGACAACTGGATTGACCTATGCAGCTATGGCGCACTCGCAGGACAACTAGCAACGGAGGAAAACGATTTATATGTTTAATTTAACCGACTATGAACCAGTTGAGGTGAGACTTGAGAAGTTTATTAAGGACTATCCAGCATTTCGCATATCTACAGAGCTGGAAGTTGTCGAGGCTACTCGATATATTGTTAAAGCGTATCTATTTAAGAATTCTGAAGATGGCGTTGCATGGGCAACAGGATACGCTGAGGAAACAGTTAGTAGCCGTGGTGTTAATCAGACTTCAGCATTGGAGAATTGCGAGACTTCGGCAATCGGCAGAGCACTTGCAAATGCAGGTTATGCGCCTAAAGGAAAGCGTCCAAGCCGCGAGGAAATGAGCAAGGTCGTTGCTACAAAAGTAGTAAAGCCAGCAGTGCAAGATGTCAAGTCAGACGATCAGGACTATTGGACTACGCCTGTCAATGAATATAACAAGGTAGTCGCTGCGCCTGTCACACTTGATAAAGCCATGGAGACAGTGATTGCAATTATGGGCACAGCAGAAGCTGCTGAATCACCTAGTTGCGTTCATGGCACAATGCGTTGGCGTGAAGGTGAGAAGAATTTCAAGGCATGGGGTGGCTTTATGTGCTCTGTCGTTAATCATCAAGGGGGCGAGCCTAAATGCCCGGCCTTATGGTATGTATTAGGCAGTGATGGTAAATGGCAACCACAGAAGGCGAGAGTGTAATGGGAAACATTGGAATCAAGATCAATGGCGAGTGGGTTGATCTCATGTCAGCCTTCGTACCTTGTCAGTTATGTAACGAGCCAGTGGCCATAAGAGATCTAGAAGATATATCCTCTGACTCAGTTAATGGCGTAGTTACATGGCAGTGCTCTAAATGTAAGGCAGTCAATGGATAGAGAAAACCTATTTACGGCTATGATTATTGTAATGTTTATTGCAGGCGTAACAATGGGCTTAATGCTCAATGGCTAGTCAAGCAAGGAAGCACAGAGGTTTCCGCACAGAGCGTGTTGTTGCACAGTACCTATCGACTGTTTGGCAAGGCGCATGTGTGGGAAGGGGTAGTGGCAAGGATATTGTTAACGTGCCATTCGATGTTGAAGTCAAAGCCCGCGCTGGATTTCAACCGAAAGCATATTTAGCACAGCTGAAAAGCCGTACAGCCATTTCGGGGGAATTAGGCTTTGGGGTTATCAGACTCAATGGACAGGGTGAAGATGCGCGTGAGTATGCCGCCATCATACGACTTGAGGATCTCTTGCCACTACTCATATTAAGATACGGTCACTTAGACAAAGAACCTACAGAGGCAGACATAGACCGATGCTCTGTATGTGGGTCATACATGATAAGGAAGTGCTTAACTTGCCAACCTATGACTACAAATGCTCACGATGCAATCTTAATCAAGAGATCAGTCATGGATGGCACAATAGACCAATAGTGCTATGTAACTATTGTAATGAACCGATGGTTAAAGTGATAGGAGCAGCAGCTACGCACTTTAAGGGTAAAGGCTTCTACAGTACGGATAAATAGTTATCCACAGAAGTTATCCACAGCCGGTGATTAGGAGGAACTATGAAACGAAACACCGCTCTGAGCAGGACTTATACAAATGGATTTGACATCGATGGTACGCTAACGGCGCAGAGCCTCTCAAAGGCTCACCGCGAGCCCCTTAGGGGCGTAGCTCGCGGGGTGCTAGTAGCTATTGGGATATCTCTATTGCTAGTGCCTGAAGCAGGTGGATCTAAACCAATCCAATATGTAAGCTATAAAGAATATGCTTATCATCTATTAGGCTATAACTTAAAAGAATATAAATGCTTAGCAATACTCTATGGTAAAGAATCTGCATGGAATCCTAAAGCAGCTAATGGATCTCACTATGGTATTCCTCAAGGTAGAAGTACATGGCTTAAAGACCAAGATGGTTATACTCAGATACAATGGGGATTGAAGTACATAGGGCATAGGTATGGTGAACCATGCATAGCCTTGAATCATTGGAAGGCTAAGGGATGGCACTAACTCAAGAGCAGCTAGAGTTTATTAGAGATCATGCTAATACTGGTGCTAAGAACATAGCCCTAGTGTTAGGGCTTAAGTACAGTACTGTGGTGAATGTAGCTCATAGACATAGGATAAGTCTCAAGACTAATGATAAGCGTGGGCGTAGTATGCAAGCCCATGTTATACAGACACCAGAGACAACAGAGAATGTATGTGCCAATCAACCAATCATCGATGCGATGCGTTATCAGATATGGATTAAACGTGAGTTTATGGGTAAAGAAGTATTATGGACTAGAGAGTGGAAGAAGCAACGCGAGCGTGTACTCAAGCGAGATAACTACACATGCATGTATTGCGGTCAGGATGCAACCCAAGTAGATCACATCATTCCTCGCAAGCGTGGTGGTGGACATGACCTTGATAACTTAGTGGCATGCTGCTCAACATGTAACTCACGCAAGGGCGCGCTCGAAGAAGGGGTTTTTCTAACACGGAGCGTGAC
>Ga0102859_1000140_pt1 | contig 15830 bp, 15 predicted proteins | sample Colrivmet1371B02_FD_78439 | JGI IMG/M metagenome (GOLD analysis project Ga0102859, IMG submission 78439) | Estuarine microbial communities from the Columbia River estuary - metaG 1371B-02 | ecosystem: Environmental > Aquatic > Marine > Intertidal zone > Estuary | place: USA: Columbia River...
ACTGTCTATAACTTTTCCTTTTGAAAGTCCTCCCACATCAAGATTGCAGACTACTGAGGCAGTGGTTACAGGAAACTGTGTACCTTCCGGTACTGTTATTTCTCCTGCAGGACCTATCGGACCTAATGGGCCTGCGGGTCCCATTGGACCTGTTGCCCCTAATAAGCCTGTCGCCCCGAGTCCACCTGAGGGTCCACTTGCACCGGTAGAACCTGATCCAGTGGCTCCTCTCTGGCCTGTAGCACCTGAAGGCCCTTGCACTCCAGTAGCACCTGTAATTCCGTCATTACCTGATAGCCCTGTAGCACCCAATAAACCTGTAGCGCCTCTGGGTCCGGTAGCTCCAAAATCTCCCACAGGACCCAAAGCGCCACTAGGGCCTGTTGCACCTGAAGGTCCATCTAAACCCAAAGGACCGCTAGGTCCTTGTATGCCTGTAGCTCCTGTTGACCCCTCTGGTCCTGTTGCCCCTCCTGGGCTTCCTGGAGGGCCTATTGGTCCTGTAGAACCTGTTGCGCCGTTAGGAGGTCCTTGTATGCCTGTAGCTCCTCTGATACTGTCTGGGCCTAGTAGTAAGTTCAAACTAGTGCTGCCTACATCTCTCCAGCTCACACCAGCCTCGTCAGCAGTAAGTTCAACTTCTCGTCCATCGGCTCCAGAGATTTGAGATAGTGGAATAAGCTCTCTCCAAAATGCGTCTCCAACATATCTCCAAAGAACGCTGACATCACTGACAGTGAGCTCGATGGTCTTGATACTTGCAGCTATGTCCAACCCGTTAACTATAGTCTGCTTTAATAACTCATAGGTGGCCTTTAAAGCGATTCCGTTTTGCTCTAAGATGAACAGAGACGAATTTGCTATAGTTGTTGCCGGATCTAAATCTGAGATATTTTTCTGTTGAATAGGCGTCGCCATAGTCAATATACTACCGCACCAGGCAAAAAATTACAATATCATTTGTCTTTGAAAACTATTTCAAATAACCTAATTTAGATTTAGCCAACACTGTGTAAAAATTATTCTTCTTTCGTTTCTCTATCTTTGACATGTCTCATCACTTTGTTACCTGCGCGATCGATAGCATTTGTTGCTAATGCGCCTATACCTGCACCAGCAAGACCCAACGCAGGGAACAACGTAGTATGGGGCAGGTGCCGTGCAGATTGTCTCAAGTGATTCATTACAGACTTCCCTTTGGGTCCCATCAGTTTGGGGAAAACTTCACTGAGGTCACCCAGCATTTCTTTAAAGCTCATAGTTTCTTTAATCTTATCGATTAATTCCTTGGCATGATACGGATAATACTTTTTAGCGATGTGATATGCGCTGGCTGGAAGAGCTCCTGCCATAAGTCCTCCCACAGCTCCACCAGAAATATAAGGATGCTCTCTGATAAGCTTTTCTAGCGCAGGGACCTTGTCAGCAAAAGGTAACAGTGCCCCTGGGTCTTTTTCAGCTGCAGCTATTGAAGCCCCTACACCAGGTGAAAGCCCTTGACTGCCTATATACCCGCCTGCAGCGGCACGCAAACTAGCTGTCGTCGGATCTGCGAAAGTTCCTAAAGCTGTACCGGCTAATGCTGCAGCACTTGTACCTAACATGCCTTTAGAAACTTCGTTAATCGCTTTGCTTTGATAGTTTGCTATCTCATCCTTTGTAAATTTGCTTTCAAGCTCACTTGGAACTGCTCGATAGTTCTCTCTTCCCATAGCTTTGTCTGCCAAATACGCTCCACCAGCGAGACCCAGGCCCGCCGCGGCAGGTACACCTAGCAAAGCTGCAATTACCTTTGGATTTGATGCAGCCTTCTTGGCTAGCTGCTTTTTCTTATCAGGCTCTTCAATGTCAGGTATGGTATCAGCTAATCTCTTAGTTTGCTTGTTTGGGGCTACAGCTTTGTGTAACAAGCTAGCTCCAAATAGTGACAGTGCTGCAGGTGCGGCAATGTTCTTGAGTGTCTGCAGTCTGTTTCCTTTTCCTCCCAGGAATCTAAACGGGCTCTTTTCGTAGTTCTGTATACGAATGCGCTGCTTGAGCTTTCCTGTGACCTTATCCACAAGATCGACTGCCTTTATCTTTTTTGCAGACACATTCTCACTGATACTCATATCCTTTGAAGGATCCGCTTGGGGCATGAAGTTACCCATTATATCTTTCAATGCAGGAGAAGACTGAATTACTCTACGAGCTATTGGAAAATCAGCCATGCTGTCCAGTGTACTTGTAGGTATAGAATACTGCATCATTACATTATGTTTACCTAGCTCGTCTCCCATAGAGTGCAGATGAGCCTTGAGCGCCTCGAGATCTGGCAAATTATGTACAGCCTCTGGTCTGCCGTACTTTAACTTTTCTTTCAGTGTACCGTAATATCCTCCAGTGGCTTGATTAGCCGCAGCAGAGCCGATCACACGGAGGTTAGTCTTAATTTGAGAGGCTGCACTAGGGGGCGCAAACTCAGCACCGCCCGCTGCATGAAGTGCATCACCTAGCAGCTTTTTCCCTGCATACCCCACCTCATTCCCGTGTCCGCTCCAATATGCCACGCTTTCAGGGGATGTACCAAAATATATACGCTTACCAAGCCTACCCAGGTTACTTTCAAAATAGTGCTTTAGTTCTTCTTCAGGTACTCCAAATCGTTTGCTGAGTTCTGGGACACGATCCACCACACGATCTGCGAGAGATTTAAAATTACCTGCAGCGTCCCTCATCCCTTTCACTTCACTATTACGAATATTTTTAGAAGAAGAGTCTATGCCTGCAAAATCGCTTATAACTTCAGATGCGCCTGCACCGGCCAGGCCCCTAGACAAGAAAGCATCTGCAGTATTGCCCGACTCTTGATTGAGATTCTTGATCATATCGAACAAGTACTCTTCGTCAGCTGGTCCCAGCTTTCTACCCTTCTTGCCCAGGAACTCCTCAAGCAAACTCTGTGCAGAGTTGCTCATGAGCTGACTATTTAATCGCAGATTCTTACCTGCATGCCTCAGATTTAATCCCTCATTTAATATGCCTTCGCCAAGCTCGTTAGGCATCATGTTATGCGCGGGACTACCGTGCCACAAATCTGCATTGCCCTTGATTCCACCCATGACAGGGGCCATATTTCCTCGAAGCATTCCCAGGCCTGTACCAGCATAGAAAGCTCTATCGTACCAAGGTACATCTGTCTTTTCACCGAGATCTTTTTTCTTTTGAATGTAGGCGTCGATGATCGCCTTCATCTGTTCTGGTGAACGTTCCTTCATAATTACATCCCTGGTTTTTGTTTATTCTGTAAAGCTTGTCGATAGCCTTGTGCTGCTCCAGAACCTACTGAACTTGAAAGATAGCTAGCCATTCCAGGGGCCATGCCTCCGTAGTTTTTTAGCTTTTCCATAGCTGTACCGCCTTCTACTTGGTTAAGCGCCTGTATACCTCTTCGACTAGCTTCAAACTCAGGAATTAGTGTGCCTGCATTAATTACACCTGAAGCCAACCCTCCCTTCAATGCTCCCGCCATAGGGCTTGTTTCATTTTTAGTCAGTGCTTTTATAACCTCAGTCTGTGCCAGAGGACCAACTACACGAGAAGGTCCATAAATATTATCCTGTAGCCATTGCACAAATCCCGGATTATTATGTATATGCGCATGCCCTAATTCATGCCCCAGTATAGGTCCTGTGTTCATGTTAGTGCTCAGTGTTTTTACTCCTCCGTTAGCAGGGTTAAAAAAAGCGTTATTTTTATCCATACGCCAAAGAGGCGCAGCAGTATCGCTCATATCTATATTTACCTTTCCTTCAAGCCCGAGTTGTTTTACTATCGCATCAACTTTTTCCGGAGTCACTTGAGGAAACTTCTTGGCTACTAAAGGAAAAGCTGCCCCGCTTGCAATACTTCCTGCTGTACCGATCAACCCTCCAACAGTTTCAGGAGACGTAAGCCTTTGCATTATCTTTCCTTTTATAGTGTCTCGAAATCCTGCGTTTTTATATAGTCTAAAAAATGAGTTGTGCATGATGGTTAGGCTGGTTGTTTAATTGGGGTGGGTGTAAAAAACGGGCTAGGTGCAGGTTTAACTCGAGGTGTACGAGAAGGCATAACCTCTCTACCAGACACAGGATCAATTGGACGCGATACTGGACCTACAGCCATTGGAGGTTTGGGAGTGCCTGGATTTCTACGTCTGTTTGCATGGTAGCTTTCTCCTAGTCCCTTTTCATGTACACGATCACGGATCGCCTCTCGTGGTGTAGGTGGCTTGTAGGCTCTTCTTGCGTCTTTTGGATCCGCTAGAAAGCTTTGCACTTTAGTTACAACTTGATTTAATTCTGGTGCCGACTGAATACCATGCTCGCTAGTAGCTGCTCTTGTCAGTGCACCTAGATCTCCACCAAGAGCTCTTACTTCCCCTGAAGTGGTGTTTAAATAGTTTAATAACGAGTTATTAAAGGTATGCTCTGACTGCTTACCGTCAAGCCCTTCCAGGAACCCACTAGCCATGATTTTTTTCTTTGTCTTTAATCCTGCACGCAAAAGTAATCTAGACATAAGACTATCTTTATTTCTATTCATCAGTGCAGTAGCAGCTGTTTCTGGTAGCTGTGTGACTACATTTGTAAGCGCGCCATGCAATCCTCCTCCTGAAAATGGATTTACAGCTCCAAGCGCAGCAGAACCTAATAGTCCTGCCCTACCTCCCCATTGCTGCTGATCAGGCCCCACACCTCCAAATCCCTCTATCATATTCACTAATCTACTTGGAGGAAGGTCAGGGTTAAGAGCATTAAGGAAATTCTTGGAAATAGGTGAATTTGGAGCTAAATGCTGAGGCATGTTATATATCGCCTTTGCTATAGGGTGACTGCGTAACTCATCAAGACTTGTAATTTTTTGATTTGTTTGTTTAAAAATTATATCGGCAACAGTTTTTGCAAACTGCGCACCCATCATATAGTCTACATTACCAGAAACAGACGGATTAAATGCCACCGCTCCTATAGCATTCCTGAATTTAGGAGCAAGCTGTTCATTAGGGTTGAGTCCTGCATGCATACCTCTAGCGCTCATATTTGCATAGAAGTTCCTCAGTAGTGGGGTTTTTCTAGCGAGTGTACTGATACCTGCGTCAAGCGCCTTATGCTTCAATATGCCCCATATAAGCGATCCTCCGACGCCTAGCCCGTGAAGCATAGTCTTCATCAGGCCTGGGTCCATGTGTATGTCCGCCTGTTTTACGAACGATTTGACCTTTTGCTGGAACTCAGGAGTACTCATATTTGTAAATTATACGCTAAGCTGTAGCCTTTCCCAGACCAAATTTACCTCCTAAAAAGCCCCGCGCTTTTCCAACCATAGATGCTCCTTGCTGTTTGAGACCGCTAAGCATTGGAGTTACTTTTTTTAGGCCTCTAAGCATTGGAACCTTTGGTGTTACGTTATTCTCTACACCCTTATCTATCCCAAATGCCTCTAAAAAAGATTTCTCAGGTTGACGTACATCTATAGGATCGAAGTATTTTGAGTGCTGAGTTAAAGAACTATTTATAGCCTCAGTTCTTTTGGCTGGGTCACCGTAAAGATATCGCCGTAACTCCTTATAGCCTGCCGGCTGAACCGGCATGTCAGCAGGGTCAATTCCTTTTACCTTGGCTACAGCTCTAGGTATGTTAGTAGCATACCGGGCAGATACAGTTGGTAATCCTGAGAAAAAGGCATTCTCGTCACCGCTTAATCTTTTTAAATTTTTAGCCTGACGGATGTGTCTAGGATCTCCGCCTTTATAAATATACCCACTGTCTGCGTTAGGTAAAGTTGACGGCAATACACCCTCTTCTGCAGGTATGTAATACTTCCCACCTACAAGGCGCTTTGAAGGATCCGTAACATTCTGCCTGTTTAAAACTGTTTCATAAAGACGGTCTTCATTGTACCCTGGAACGCCCGCTCTCCTCGGCGTATAGCTCCTCATGTAATCTTTTCGTTTATTCAGGTCAGCTTCAAAAAGATGTGGAGTAAAATACATTTCGCCTACACCAGGCTGTTCTTTCGGAAACTGTGCTAGTAGCTTTGGTGTTTTAGTTTCTTGTATTTTTTCTTTAAACGCTCGCATTATTTTTTTCCTGACTTCGGTAGTGTCTGGAGCGGGGGTATCATAAGTACTTAATCTACCACGTAATGCTGTAACGATTGCGTTTTCGTTAAGACTATCTTTTCTAACCGGCGGCCTCGGCGGAGCTACAGTATCTCCTATACGTTCGTGATATTTTAACATCATGTCATATCTATTTCGCAAAGTATAAAGGTCTTTATTAGAGGTAGAATCATGTATTTTTCTGTAATCTGATAAATCTTTTATTCTTGCTGCCAGCTCTGGAGAACTTTTCAGTTTATCTATTATAGCTCTAGGCACTGGCAATGAACTATCGGAGTAAAAACCCACCCTTGCTGATTTGCTTCGCAGATCCGCCGAATATTCAGCAAGTCTATCTGCAATAGCTTGTCTTTGCTCGACGTTTTTACTCCGCAAAAGTGCCATGATTCTTCTTGAAGCTGGGGATGCTTGTTTCTCAATGTCCATGATTACAGTATAAGTTAATTTGCGAGTATCTGCAATTAAACTATAATTTTTTGGTTACTCTTCTCTGACCATACGCAAACAGCAGCTTCTCTCTAGTCTTTTCGACATCCTTGTTGATCTCCTGCTCTTCGAGTCTAAGCACTACGTACCCGCCCTTTTTAAGCTGTCTGGTTTTCTCGCCGTCCTTATATTCCTTCATTGCACCTTTATGCCAATATGTACCGTCAGCAAATATAGCCACGTTGGGGTATATGAAGATGTCTGCAATCGTGACACCTAGTATAGGTTTCTGAATAACGAACTCGATACCCATAGCCACCAGCAGTTCTTGTAGCTTGAGCTCAATTCCTGTCTCTTTGTGGTCACCACTTAAATATCCTTTGATACTTGCGCATTTGGGTGTGCAAGTCTTTTTCTCCCGCAGACGTTCAGAGTCTCTTTTCCACAACCTGCCGCATATGGAGCACTCGTATCTGGTTGGGCCCATTAAGCGATTATTTCTTTAATCACGTTACCGTATACGTCAGTAAGCCTAAAAGGTCTGCCGTTATAGTTATAGGTCAGCTCTTCGTGATCAAATCCCATTAACCTCAGTATAGTCGCATGAAGATCATGTACGTGCACAATGTCTTTTACGGACTTTCCGCCTGTCTCATCAGTCTCTCCATATCTCTGTCCACCTTTAACTCCGCCACCACACATCCACACACTGAAAGCTTTGCCATTATGGTCTCGCCCAGGCAGGCCGGCCCCTCCACCACTAACGACTGTACGCCCAAACTCACCACCCCAGACAATTAACACACTGTCCAGTAGGCCTCTCCGCTTAAGATCAGTGATCAATGCACTGAAAGCTTGGTCATATCGGCGTGCAGTATTGGTCATCGCATTCTTGATGTCGTTATGATGGTCATAGCCTCCAACATTGACTTGAACCATACGCACGCCACGTTCGACAAGCCTTCTGGCTACCATCATCTTTGCACCGTCCTCAGTTCTACCGTATAGGTCTTTGGTTGCTTCAGACTCTTTAGAGATGTCAAATGCGTCACTTGCTTCTGTCTGCATCTTGAATGCTGTCTCGAACGACTCGATACGACTTTCAAGCTGTTCGTCTTTCTGCATCTTTTCGAGATGTGAAAGATTTAAACTTTTAGCCAGGTCCAATTGTCTTCTCTGTCTTCCTAGTGTAGAGACCTCACTTTGCAGGTTAGCAAGAATCTCGTTTGATTTCATGTTCTGTCTGTAGTTCACATTACAACCCTGATACATACCTGGAAGAAACGCACACTGTCTAGACTCTGGAGAGCTGTTCAATGAAATGAACCCAGGCATGTTTTGATTCGCTGTACCGAGGCCGTATACTAGCCAACTACCGAGGCTTGGTTTACTGAGCTGTGCTGAGCCTGTGTGCATAACTTTACTGGCTATACCATGGTCAGGAATATCCGTCTGCATGCTGTTGATGATAGCCATATCATCTGCATGCTGACCTAGCTTGCTCCAAACTTCGCTAATGTTTAAGCCTGACTTCCCGAATTTGGGAAACTCGAATGGTGAAGCTAGTAGATTACCATAGTCGTGCTTTACTCCGTCTCTCTTCTGTAGCTCAGGCTTATAGTCAAATGTGTCCACATGGCTAGGAGCCCCGCCTGCGAATAGTTGAATTACCGCCTTGGCCTTCACAGGAAAGTGAGGAGCCTTAGGAGCTAGCGGACTAGCTGCCTCTAGAGTAGTAGCATTTAATCCAAACACCGAAGCGAGGGATAACCCACCCAAGCCCCAGGCAAAGTCGTTCAAGAATTCTCTCCTAGAGGAGAAAGAAGGATGGTTTCCACAGTCATTCATAATTATTCAATAGGTTGTATGTGACATTATTACGAGAACAAGAACAGTAACACAAGCATTACAAAAATAAGTAGTACGATAGCAAACGGTTTGTTTATTTTTGAAACAGGCTTCACCTCTACAGGAACAACGACAGGAGGCTCAGGCTCAGGCTTATGAGGCTCTGGTGTAGGTTCAGGCTTGGGAGGCTCTGGTGTAGGTTCAGGCTTGGGAGTAGGTTCAGGAGGCAGTGGGTCTTCAGCGTCCTCTTCGCACTTTTCAGTGAGTTTGATAGTCCAGAAGTCAAACGTATCATTACTCATCATATAGCTTACAGGAAGATAGCAGTATCCCCTGTCACCCCAATCGGGGCCCCAGCTGTTCTGCACTATCACGTATTCTTTACCGTTGTAATCTTTAATGTACCCAACAGCCATCATACAATGCCCGCCCACGCGCTTTTCATTTTCTCTGTCAGGCTCAGGAATAAATCCACCCATCAAGTTAACTAATGGATCGAAAAACGAGTTATATAGATACATCCCAAACATGAACGGATAACCGTCGTTGAGGCAGTTTAACCATACGTTTTTATCGTAATCATCTATCCAGAGATATTCTAACGCCTGATGCTTTTGCGCATCAGTCCATGCATCTTCTGGAGGTCTCTCTGTATACTTGGCTTGCTCATACGGCCATAGCCTTTCCATACACACACCGTCGCGAACAGTGCTCTTCAAAGCCTCTTTGACTGTAGCTCCGCTGTTTTGGTTTTCAAGATTAGCTGCAAGTCGAGTGGCATAGTATGTGAACAATGGACTAGGCAACCAATTGACTGAGCTGTTCTTTCTGCGAATAAAATCAAATAGAGCTGTGGCAGCAAACGCAGTACATGATCCGATATACCCCTGACTGCGGGCAGCTTTACAGCCATCTCTCAAGTCTATATCTTTCAGCTCGGTCCAATGCGTAAACTTAGGGACATAGCTTCTGTCGCGAGGGTCAACCTCTTGCTTAACACAACCTGAATTAAAGTCTTCGATATTCATATTTTAATTATTGTTAACACGTTTATTGGGTTATTTCATGCCGTAATTTAGATAGGTGTGAGATCTTGTGGCTAATAACCTGTTTCTTAGGTTTTCAGGTATGTTAATTAATGAGTTTTGCCACTCAGCTAGTAACGCAGGATTTACAACACGCATCTTTTCAATAGGTACAGATATAGCCGCTTTGGCTGCCCTCGAACCGCCTCTTGTACCTAGGAAATGCCCAATCGTTTCCATGCCGTTATGTAACTCATCAGCACCTCCAAACATACCTCGCGTAAAACCTGGATTATATTTTCTAAATGGTTCTTTGTAAGTAGGTCCTAACTTTCTGTGTAATAGCGCCATCATAGACTTTATTTGTTCTGGGCTATATCTACTGATATGTTTTTGGTGTCCAACTTCGTGAGATACTGACGACAAAAGTTGGTCAATTATACTTTTCTGCTCATCTTGTGGAAGATGCGTAATAACTTTTTTGACAGCCCTTATATTTGGTATTGCTACTGCGTTACTAGATGGTCTCATTGCAAACACTGGACTATCTTTAAATATAGAATCTGCTTCAGATCCCCAAGGCCTTCCCCCATGTCCTAGCGACCCCAATGCCGGCAGCTTGAAATTTTCTACAGGCTCACCTATCTGCTTTGTTTTAAATTTGTTCTTAACGGCAGGGCGAGGCTTCCCTGTAAACTGGTTTAACCCAGGCGGGGGATTTAATGCCTCTTTTAGCTCTGCTGTTTCACCTGACATTACATTTCCTAGGTGCTGGGCCTGCTGCTCCATTTTAACTTTTTCTGACGGCCATTTAGTTCTTATGTCACTGACCGCCTGATGTGCCGGTACAAACTCGTTGTCCACAAAATAGTTTTTTTCGTTTTTTTGAGGGCCTTTAGATGAATTCAAGACAGCTTGGTACTGAGAAGAGTCCTTATAATCTACTGGATTATTAGGTATCTTTGTAGCCAGTGCATCAAGTTTTGAGGCAGCACTATTACCTAGCGTTTGTAGCTTTGCTGGTGTCTTTGATCTGAAGGCGTTTGCTAGTCCTCCTAGTAATCCAGAAACACCACGGCCAGCAGTTTGCGTTGAAATTAAATTTGATGAAGGAGGCGAGAAACCTAATCTTAAAAGACTCTGAGGACTGAGTGTACCTCCACGTATCATGTCCATAGTTCTAGTGGCATTCTTTTCGAGCAGCAGCTCGTAAGCCCTTTTATATAGTACTTTTTTATTCATGACTGTAATTATTGATAATACCTATCATCTGTAATTATCTTTCGCTTGGGTGCATTCTTTCGTCTTGCCGGCTTTACAGACTTCACAGGAACAGGCTTTTTGGCTCGCTCTTGCTTTGCATGAGTCTCTTTGAACATTTCCCATTGCCACCAGTTCAGCCAAAAGAACGTGATACTAATCCCTACATTTAAAATTACTTCGGTGATTGGAGGAGTACTGAACGTGAGTAAATTTGATATTGCTCCACACGCAGTAATACTCAAACCTGCCTTGGCCAGCCATGCTTTAATCTTGTTGTCCCACACCGTATTGTCAGGATCTCCAAAAATATGAATCAACAGCCCGAGCGCTGAAAAAGCTGTGGTGCAGTTAGCTACCGCGTTTATCAGTGTTTCTTGTGTCATTGGGTTTACGTGTTATTGTTCTTCTTTTCTTGATTTGCTTGGGTGGAGTGACGAGCAACTCTTCGTGAGCGCTCTCAGGGATAAGTTTACGACTAAAGTATTCTATTCCTTTCAGCCCAAGAAAGCCCAGCAAGAATGCTATTCCATAATGATAATGTGAGTTGTCCAGGTTGGTGACATTAACCACGATCGGTGTGATATAGTTGGCACTGGCTGCTCCACCAATCAGACTACTCACCGTGCGTGTGAGATTCATTGCACTGCCTTTGCTTGTTAGAAGTATGGCCCCGAACAAACCACTGATAAGTAAGCCTACATCTATACCGTACTCTTTAAGATTTATTTCCGGTTTATTCATATATTATATTCCTGCTATACCTCCAGCTATTGCGCCACTGCCTGCGCTTTGTCCTAGATAAGAAAGATAAGCTGGGATCAGACTCGCACTGTTTTTGAGTTTTTCACCCATAGGTAAAGAAGACTGCATCATTGCTTTGATACCTCTACGGGTAGCCTCAAACTCGGGTATCAGTCTACCTGAGTCTGCTAGTGCCCCTCCTAGCCCTCCCATCACTGCGCCAGCCACAGGATGGTGATTGCTTGCAAGACCTGCCATTGTGCCTATTAAAGGAGCTGTACGCTTTGCATACTTGTCAGCGATAGGGTATATTTCGTTCTGCAGGTAATTCACAATACCTGGCTTGTGATCTATATGGGCGTGACCTAGCTCGTGAGCTATATTACCTGGACGAAACATACGCATGCTAGAAGCTTCCACAGTGTTTGTATTAGGATCAAACATAGCGTACTGATCTTCACCCTTTGGAACGTTCAGCTCTTTAGGTTTAAGCACTTTAACTTTGCCTTGTAGCCCTAGGTTAGCTCGCATCTCATTGGTATGTTTGCCCCGTAGTGGAGCAATCTTACGCATCATAGGATTAACTACACCTTGAAATAATCTGGGCAGAAGATTGGTGGACGCATAGCCTGCAGCCAAGCCTCCTACAGCAGGAAGATAGTGCGCCGCCTGCTGCATCAGATCTAACCCTGCATGTTTAGCCATCATATTCTTAACAGCCTGCACAGGATTTCCTCCAAGTAGAGGAGACAGCTTTTCACCTATTTGAGGAGAGAACATTGCCGCACCTCTACCTATAGCTTTGGTGATATCGTTGTTTGGCAGTCCAAGTCTATTGAGTATCGGATTACCTGCCAGTGCATTTCCCTGCAGCTTTGACAATTCTATAGAACGTTTGTTCCTCAGCACAGAGTCATAGACGCTTTCACCATCTCTAGGTGACGGTACAAAATTACCTCCGAATAAAAGACTGCCGATATTCTCCGCAGGCGAATTAAACGAAGGCTCTCTCATTGGAAAAGCCTGAGGATCCATTGCGTAAGCCTCTTTCTCTAGCTTTGGCTTTTTCTTCTTACTGGTCTTGGGTCTGCAGCTATCGTTGCTGTACGGCTCTTTACCAGGAACAGGCTCATAGCCTTCCCAGCATCTACCTTTACTCTCTTTAATCAGACAGGCAACCTTATCGTACATTGAACTGTGATCTTCGCCGCACTTGCAGTTCCACTTTCTCAAAGACTTATTAATACGGCTATCTGGGTCCCCCTGAGCTTTGCTGCCTGTGTTCTTGCTCTTCATACCACACATACGACTACAGAAGCTCTTTTGCCTACCTGCCCTCTCCCCACTAGGATTGCTCTCTGTTACCGGAGCTTTGAGTGTGCCGCCTGTTTCTTTCTTGTAGCTAGCTCTACCTTTGGCGTTGAGTCCTCCTTCAGGATTCTTTCCCTCGCTACGCTGCCATGCAGCTACAGCAGTCTTTAACAATGAGTTTAAATCAAGCTTTTCAGTAGGCATATTTAGATTATATTCTATATCTAGCTTATCTGGTAGCTAAAAAAAAGGGCTATCACACCCTTTTAACTGTAGCCAGTCACCCCAACCACTCTAACGCAGGTTGCGCGCATGTTTATCTGCTCAGCTCAATGGCCATCTTCGCCATCTCCACTGCTCCACCCAGGGTCTTGCTGCCTCCAATGAATCTTCCCGGATGCACGAAAATGCATCCTGGAATCCCCACAAGCTCACTGAGCTCCTCGTCGCGTTTCCCTGCCCACTCCTTGGGAAGCTGTAGTCGTCCTGCAAATGAGTTAGGTTCAACAGGAATCTGCTGAACCATGAACCCGTCTGTTGGACTGGGGTAGATACTGAACAGTGTCCTGCTGTTTGCTTCGTGAGCCACGTCACCTAGTGCCGGTTCATACTGATTCAAGATCAGTAGATCTCCTGCAGTTTTCATGGCTTGCTTCACCCGCCGCTTCGACGCTCTTTGCGCTTCATCGTGTGCCATAACCCAATTCTCTACCTGATGGTTATTTTCGATCATTTCGACCAGCTCCTCTTTCGAGGAACAGCAGTGCAGGCAATTTCCTACAATGATCACCAGCTCATCGAAGCGCTCATCGAAGCTTGTCCCATCTACAGGGTTGCACTTGTGCAAGGTAAGGCTGAGACTCCAGTCAGGAACCTTAACACCATTGTCAGTGGCATCAATGTTCCTAACTACATCAACTAACCAGCCTTCGCTGGTATGATGACCATACCAGTTCAGCACCATCCCAGCGCTGGCTAGAGGAACTCCATTCTCCACCGGGCTTCCTACGAAGTGGTGGTCAAACAACCCCTGTGAAGGATTGTACTCACCGCCCACATCCACAAGGATCGTGTGCGGGTCTGCCTTTCCAGCCTCAAGGATATTCTTATCCCTGGTACGCATAACCTGCAGCGTAGCCATCTCGGCTTTCTCAATCAGTGCTACTGCGAATACGTCGTCCGCGTGAAACGGAGCAGAGTGAGTGACTATTCTTTCAATGGTGTATTTGTTTATGGTCATGATTTGTGTTTGTTTGGTTTGTTGGTTAGCTAAAATATTCTTCAATATACTATACCCTCTAAATCAAAAAAAAGCTCAGGGGGGTTGTCCCTCCTGAGCATCTTATTTTTAGCTATTGGTTAGCTAGCTATTTATTCGCCATGCCGCTACAGCAGCTTTAGTTAGCTTCTTCCACTGCTCACTATCAGGATAATCCTTGTCTCCAGGTTTAGCGGCCTTCTCTCCTCTAGCTTTCTTTGCATGCACATTAGCCCATAAACCAGGACGCTCAGCAGACTGCTTTTCAGCTTTTTCAGTTTGTTGAAAAGACTGCTCTGTTTTTTCAACAGGACGCTTTTCCTCTTTTTCAGTCTTCTCAGAAGGACAACACAGATCACCCTTCACTTCATAACCTTTCGGTAAGCTATATCCCATATCCTTGAGATATTCACCACTGAATGCCTGACCATCAGCTACTAGCTTTGCCACTTCCTTGGGTACCCCTGCCATCTTCTCTATGTACGAGTATAAGTCTAACGCCTCACTTGTCTTCTCTAGTCCACAATATTCTTCAGCTGATATATCGAATCCAAGCTTACCTAGCAAAGCCACATCCTCAGTATTGATATACTGATTACCATCAACGTCAGTTATTCCAGTATAGCGGGCAGTCTTTAATACACTAGGTATCTTTGATATGGCTGCACGAACTGGAGGCTTGGGAACATCATTACCGCGTATTGGATTAGATGACGCCTCATGCGCTTGATCTGATCCCGTAGTATCCAATGGCTTTGGCGCAGATAGCTGCACAGGTGGTTTGATTGATGTGAGCGGTGAGCCGGTGAGAGGCTTGTTCACTGCACGCTCAGTAGAACCTAGCTGCTGCACCGAACTTGCTAACGGCTGCTGGTGAGCTTGAACAACATCTCCAGAAAGCTTTAATAGCCGATCAGAGAATTTTTCTTTTTTCTGATGTACCTCAGCCTTCTTTATGAGCTTCTGGAGATATTGTACAGGCGTCATGTGTATTAATTAACGAGGGGCGCCAGGGCGACTCCAAGGATGCCGAGAACCCGACAGTCCATCAACGATATCATCGATATGATTCTGTTCCTGTAAATGCTCCATTATATTGCTAACTCCAGGATTACTTGTACCCTTAGCCATTCTACTCAAATAGCCGCCAGAGTCTGCAGGGACGTGCAAGCCTACTTCATTGATCTGTCCATTTCTTCCTAGCGGTATTGAGCGTTTTAATCCTCTTACTGGTGGACGGGCAGGCATACGCCCTGCGGGCAGTGGTCCTGCAGCTTCCTTAAGAATGTGTACAGCTTGATTCTCATCAATGCCATATTCACTTGCTCTCTTTACGAATCCTTCTACGAATGCTTGTTCTGTGTTCATGTTATTTATTGTTTGTTTGTTTGTTTGTTTGTTTAAGCTTTTCTCTCCAGCTTGAGGAGTCTTCTACCACGTTTGGATTTATATTTTTATAACTTCCATTGTGCCCTATTAGCAAGTGACAAATGATGCCATAGCTTTTAGATTCACACATTGTAAGAAGATTGGATGGTTCGAGCTCAAGCTCAGGGTGTGTATGGAAAGGTTTGATGTGGTGTACCTCAAGCTTGCTTTTGTCTCCACACACCACACACTCAGCGTTCTTCTTCAAATGATGCTTTCTTACCGTAGACCAATGGCCTGATCTTTTTGCCGCAGCTGGAGCTTTACCTTGTACAAGATCTTTAATTCTTTTAATCATTTGTTATGGTGTGGCTGGTGGGGTACTCATCTTTGCTTTCAAATCATCTAAATATTTCTTTATTCTCATGCTCTCATTTGGAGCAAA
>Ga0102859_1000141_pt1 | contig 15805 bp, 13 predicted proteins | sample Colrivmet1371B02_FD_78439 | JGI IMG/M metagenome (GOLD analysis project Ga0102859, IMG submission 78439) | Estuarine microbial communities from the Columbia River estuary - metaG 1371B-02 | ecosystem: Environmental > Aquatic > Marine > Intertidal zone > Estuary | place: USA: Columbia River...
CAGGCCGCCAAGGCGCTTGGACTCCTCGCGCCGCGGTTCGAGCTGGTCGGAGCGGATCGAGCGGGCGCGCGGGCCTTCGCCGCGCATGCCGGAGCGCTGGCCGTTGAGCTCGCGCTCGAACTCGGCCTGCCAGAAACCCAGCTCGGTCTGGAGCTTGGCGTATTGTGGCGAGAACTCGGCGGATTGTTTTTCGATCACCGCCAGGCGCTCGCGGTATGGCGCGGTGCCCTCGTCGATGGCGGCCTTGAGTTCGGTCTGCTGCTCGGAAGTCAGACCGGGGATGGCGGACTTGGCATCCTCGTTTTCCTGGAGGATGAAGCGGGCTTGGAAGGACTCGTTCCACTTGGCGCGCTGCTCGGCAAGCGCGGTTTCGAGCGCGGTGATCTGGCTGCGGACTTTTTCCTTCTCGGCGGCGAATCCGGCGCGAACGACTTCGATTTCCGCCGCGCGGTCTTTTTCAATCACCGAGGAAACCGTGTCGCGAAACAAGAGCAGGACCAGCGGGTGGGCGATGGTGATGCCCATCAGAATCGCGACGACGAGGCGCAGGGAAAATTGCGAGAGCTTGCGGAAGCCCGACGCATACGCCCGGTAGCCGGCGAGCAGCGCGCGGTCGATGGTGAGGATGATGAAGGCCCACACCGCCGCGACCGGGTAAATGACGCGGGCGTTGTCGGTGAGCGTCGAGAGCGCGTAGGCGCACGCGATGAAAGCAAACGCGCAAGGCACCAGCACGGTGGCTCCGAAAGCGACGTATTTTCGCTGCTCCCATGCCGGGCATTGTTCGAGAGTCTCGGTGCCGGCCCCGGAGAGCCAGAAGAACGCGCGTTTGATGGAGTGCATGGATTTTCGGAAGCTAAGCGGACACTACTTGCGGGTTTTGCGGGATATTTCAATTTCAGAAAACTTGACGACGAGGAAAAACCGCACCACTAGTTACCACATGAATTATGTCACGACACTTGTGAGGACCAGCGTCTCGCTGGACACAGACACTTTGGCGAATTTAGACATCCTCGCCAAGCGCTGGTCCGTCTCGAAGGCGGAGGTGATGCGCCGCGCGATTCGCAAGCTGAAAACCGAGGCGGATGCCGAGGATCAACGCCCCAGCCCGCTTCAAGCCTTGGAATGGCTGCAAAACGGCGCGGGCCTGAGCGTGGCCGAGGGCGCGGAATTCAAGAAGAACATCGAGGCCGAGCGACAGGCGAAACGCTGCTGGTGGGAATCATGATTCACTTGGATACAAACTTCTTGGTGGATCTGGTGACCGTCGGATCGCCCGGCGGCTTGAAAATTTCCGCATGGCTGAAGGCGGGGAACTCCGTGGCAACCAGCGCGGTCGCATGGTCGGAGTTTTGCAACGGGCCGCTGTCAAAAGCCCAGAAGAACGCCGCCTTCGCGGTGCTGGATCGGCAGATCGCTGACTTCACCTGGCGGGAAGCGGAGGAAGCGGCGCGGCTTTTCAACCTCAGCGGCAGGCGGCGCGGCTCGCACGCGGATTGCATGATCGCCGCGGCCGCGATCGTTTCCGGCGTGCCGCTCGCCACTCTCAACCACGCGGATTTCCAGCGGCTGACGCCTTTCGGATTGCGGCTCGAAGGTTGAGGTTGCCGGATAAGGTCACAAATCCATCGCCGCACCGTTCTTCCGCAGCCATTCCTTCCGCTCGTAGTAATCGGGCATGACCTTGTCCACCTCGTTCCAGAAGGCGTCACTGTGGTCAAGATGGTGATAATGGCACAGCTCATGAACCACGATGTAGTCGATGATCTTCGGCGGGGCCATCATGCACTTCCAGTGGAAAGCCAAGTTGCCGGTCGGCGAACAGGAGGCCCACCGACTTCCGAGTTCACGCACAGCAACTTTACCCGCCACGACACCGGCCTTGGGCGCGAAATACGCCACGCGCTGTGAGATCCGCTCCATTCCCCGCGTGATGAAATAGTCGCGGAATGCTGCTTTTGCCGCGGGAACCTCCCCTTGGTCCACAAGATCCCGCCGCAGGCAGAATCGACCCGCCTTCAGAAGTAACGGCTCGTCCTGGTTTGCCACCAGCAGCAAACGGTAGGATCTACCCAAATAAAGAAACCCTTCTCCATTGCGAAACTCGCGGATCACTCGCGTCGCGTTGAGGTCCCTCCACTCGGCCAGATTCTTGTAAATCCAGAGCCGCTTGGATTCAATGATGTCCTCGATCCTCTCCGGTGGCGTGTCTTCCGGCGCACGAACGATCACTCGACCATCGGGCTCGATGACGATGTCCGCCGTCCGCCGCGGACTGCGGACTAGTTCGTATTCGATGTCTTTGGCGGCGCTCATTGGAGTAGGTCATTGTGCCGCTTCTCGGCGAGTTTCACCACCTCGACCGCGATTCGTTCGTGACGCTCGGCCAGTTCCGGAATCCCGCAGAGTTGCAAGTCCGTTCCGATGTCACCTCGGAGCTTTTTCACCTCGATGAATTTGTCCCAGAAATTGATGATGTCGATGGTGCTTTGCAGGCTCTCGACCATTTTTGAAACCAGCACCGCGAACTTGCCTTGATGCTCTTCGGGCACCCCCCGACCGCCAAAAGCGAGGTCGGCGATGTGGTCCTCGAAAATCCTGATCTCCTTGGCGGTTCCTTCGCCATCCGCTTTCCGCCCCGCCGCGGCATCGTGAACCAGCGGTTCCATTTCCTTGGCGAGGAGATCCCACTGGTTTTTGTGGTCCTCGATCAGCTTTTCGAGCTTTTCGCTGAGCTTCTTGTAAAACGCCGGATCCTCCTCGAAATGCACGGTGCAGTGTTTCCGGATGGCGTGTTCCATCTCGCTGGCCTTGGCCTCCGCGTTGCCGCCGGCGTGGCGGTGAACCTGAGCCATAAAATCGGGCGACAGCAATTCGACCGGCGGAATCTTCGGATTGATTCCCAAATCGATCAGGTGCTCGTTGATCAACGCCCGCACCTTTGCTCCGGCGTCGGCGATATCGAGGGACTCGTCCTTGTAACGCTCTTTGACCATCCGCAGCAGATAGCCGAAGCGCCGTGCCGGCCCGCGGTAAGTATGGCCGGATGGATGGGGCAGGATCAGGTTCAGACTTTGGAGGAACTTCTTCAGATAAACCTCGAAGTCCGCCCGCCGCTTGATGTCCTTCATCGCCGTTACAGCTTCGTGAATCACCTTCACCTCGGCATCCGGCGATTTGATCTTTTCCATGGTGAACGGTTCGATATCCGACACGCCGCACGCGTTGAAATGCTGGATCAGTCGGCGAAAACGTTCTTCTAGAATCGGCAGTTCGGTGCTCACGTTCTTCAGACCCTTCAAAATATCGTCAGCATCCTCCCCGGTGTAGATCGACAAGGCTTCGGTCAGATTGTTGGCCAGCCCGATGTAATCCACGATGAAGCCACGCCGCTTGCCCTTGGCGACCCGGTTCACCCGCGCGATGGCCTGAAGCAGGTTGTGCTCCTTGAGCCGCTTATCGATATACATCACCTGTTCGATCGGCGCGTCGAATCCGGTCAACAGCATGTCGCAGACGACGAGGAACGCGATTCCGGTATGCTCCTTGTCCCGATCCTCGAAATCGAACGGCTTGCAGAAATTCTCCACTGCATTCCAGCGCTTCGACTCCTTGCGGGCCTCGGTGATCACCGCCAGTTCATTCGTCGCATCCGACGAAACGACGACCGCCACCTTGAGGAATTCCAATCTCCGGATCAGGTCATCGTCCGGCGTCTTTTTCAGCCGCTCATGCTCCACCCGTTCCGTGAGCGCCTCGCGAATCGATTTCTGATAGCGGATCGCGGCAATCTTTGAATGGCACACCACCTGGGCCTTGAAGCCGTCGGGCAGGATGTTGTTCACGTAGTGGTTGACCAGATCACGGGCAATCGCACCGATGCGCTTCTCCGCTTCGAGGAGGTCACCCGATGCGCCATACTTTTTCTTGATCGCTTCGATCTCCGCGTAGCTCCGTTTGCGAAACAGATCCTCGAACTTCGTGTCAAATCCATGTTTGTCCTTCAATGCCGTCTCCGCAGTCCGGCCCTCGTAGAGAATTTGCAAGGTCGCCCCGTCATGGACGGCGTCCATCAGCTTGTAGGTGTCGATGTATTCACCGAAGCGTTTCACCGTGCGCTTGTTGCCGTGCTTCTCGGTGATCAGGGGCGTGCCGGTGAACGCAATGCGCGTGGCACTAGGAAAAGCCTCGAACACATTGTCACCAAGGTCAGAGCCCTGCGTGCGGTGCGCTTCATCGATCATCAACAGAATCCGTTCCGAGCGATTCACGACTCCGAAACTCTTCCCTGATGGCGGAGCCCCGTAGGTTCCAAGCGCTTCGCGAACCATTGCCGGCAGCTCCTCCTCACGCTCCATGAACTTGTGAACCATCACCATGTTCAGATCCGAGGCATCCGTCCCGAGTTGCCCGCGGAGAGCCTCGGAACTCTCGATCACGTTGATCTTGCCGCCGATCAGTTTCGCGGTGGCGGTGAGTTGCTCTTCCAGATCCACCCGGTCGTTGACCATCACGATCTTGAAATCCGACAAATCGCCCGATGCTCGGATCATCCGGGCAAGAAATACCATCGTCAGCGATTTCCCCGAGCCCTGAGTGTGCCAGACCACGCCGGAACGTTCGTCGGCATTCTTGCCGGCTCTCAGTCGTGCGAGCATTTTCTTGGCTGCCCGGTATTGCTGATAGCGGCAAACCACTTTCACGCGCTTTCCATCGTCCGTGTCCATGAAGACCGAGCAGGACCGGAAAATATCCAGCAACGTCTCCGGCGGCAGCATGCCTTGGATCAGCCGCTCCTGTTCGCGCTCCACGCCCAGCGGCGGTGCGTAATTCGCGAACTTCTCCGGCCAGATATCCTTCCATGGATGGAAATGCTCGTAACCCGACGTGATGGAGCCGTATGCCGCCTTCTCGCCACAAGTGGTGATCATGAGCAGATTCGTGTGGAACAAGCGCGGCTCTCCTTCACGGTGGCCCGCGGCGGCCGTCTCCTCGCGTCCATTGCGGTAGCGTAGCAACTGCTCGAACGCGGCGTGCATCGGATTCGCCGTATTCGCATCGCCGATCTTGTTCTCCACCACCACCAGCGGGATCCCGTTCACAAACAGAACGATGTCCGGAATGATGAAGCTCTTCACGCAGCCAGGAGTATCGATCCGGAATTGGTTGATCGCGTGAAACGTGTTTCGCTCCGGATGCTGGAAATCGATCAATCGCACCACCGGGTCCGCCTCGCCGGTCACTTCGTTGAGATCCACCTGGGCCTTGAAGATCAGCTTCTGAATCTCTTCGTTCGATTCCAGCAAAGTGCGGTTCGGTTGCCGGAGGATCTGGCTCCGCAAGTCTTCAAGCTGCCGGTCGGTCAGCCACGGATTGATCGACCGCACCGCATCCCGGAAAACCGATGGCAAGAGCCACTCGCGGAAGTTCTCCCGCAAACTCGCCGCCGGGTCGGATGGAATCATCCCGCAGCCCTGATCGACGATTTTCCACCCCAGCGCCGAAAGCTGGTCGAGGAAGGGTTTTTCTACGTGGAAGTATTCGGACATGAGTTATGCCAAGAGTTCTTGCGCGAGCGTTACGCATTGCTGCCGGATCAGTATCGACTCTCCTTCAAATTCGCGTTCCTCATGACGGTTGTTAAGGCGGAATGCAGCGCAGGCCATAGGGCCTTCCGCGTCTTCATTTCCGAAGTATCGTTCCAGAGCCGAAATCGCATGTGGCACGGCTCGATTACCCGCTTTTCGCTCTGTATGAAATGCCTGAATCGCGGCCTCAGAACCACCAATGTATTCGGTCGCCAGGTAAAGGATGTCATGCGCGTCCTTGGGAGTCTTCCTTCCGGCTGGACCTCCGAATGCATTCAGCTTGAGCGCCAGCATCGGCCCGACCTCTGCAACGGCAACAGTCTGGGTTGCATCCGCACCTACTAAGGTTTTACCGCTGATCTTGACGAGACGATTCACCTCTAGCGCCCGGTCAATTCCGGGCAATGTTCCAACGGCAAGTCCATCATCGACAATCGCCGTTCCCATGTCCGACTTCCCGTCATCCGTCAGCAGATCAATGTAGAGATCCAAGTCCGGAAATTTCCGGAGAAATCGTTTATCCGCACCCATCCATTCAAAGCCGTGAGCCGATAGACTCTCGCGAATGGAGCCATACATCCCTGAGGACGCGCCAATTCGGATCCCGAAATCCACATCCAGAGTTACCGGTCCGACCATACCGGTTTGCGGTGGATACGTGAGATGATGAATCGCCATGCCACCGGCGAGCACCAGATCACCCTGATAGGCAGCCAGACAATCCCACGCCGTCAATAACGCACGCTGTGGCAGATCCAAGTTGGACGCCTCATATTTCTCAAACGTATCGTGTTTCATCGGGCAAATCCTTCCCATTTCCGCAGTTCAACCGCCTGCTCCGGCCCACGCTGGGAAACTTGCAGGAGATCGAGGTAGATTTGCACATCGCTCACCAGAGGGAAGCCATTCACCTCCTGAGCCTCCTGCCATACGCCTTCATCTTCCGGAACGATGAGCCAGAGATTTCCTCCGGACTTCACGCTCCGGGCTGGCACAATTTCCAGAATCGCGCGTTTTTTCACGTAGCACGAAACCACCGGGGAAACCGTATGCGGCCGCCTCTGCCATGCGGCGAACCATTGGGTGAACGCCAAAGACTCACTCCCCACGCTTTCCACCAGCTTCGCTGCAATTTCCTCGGGCTTGTTGCTGAGTACCGAATACTCATGCACCGTCACCCGGCCCTGCCAGCGATCGGCTTTTACCCATGCGTCGAGAAGCCCGTCAAAATTCGCGAGTTGGTAATGCGCCGGATTTCCCGGTGCCGATGAACTCAATTGCCTCACCAGATCGTCGTCTCCCAACTGCTTGAGCACTTGGGAAACAAGCGCCCTTGATGCACCTGTGCGATTCACAAGCTCCTCTTGGGTCGTTGCCGAATCGCGCAGACAAAGCAGGCTTCGGATGATCCTTGTCGCCTTTGGCGAAAAAGGATCGGGGCCCTTCTTCGGGCTGCGGTAGCGGGCTTCTGTCGGCCGGAGATCGATGACGCTTCCCGTCGTTCTGAGAAAAAGGCGGCCATTCAAGTCCGCATGGGCCACCCCCGCCCGCCGGAGATCCAGAGCAAGAGGTTCTGCGATATGCGGGCAAACCAGCAGCTCGTCCGACCGAACTCCCTCTCCTTTGAGAACACGTCGCGTCGCCTGAAGGGCAGGCTTCAGCTTCAAGTGGAGCTTTTCGTGACCGATCTGGGCCCGAAGCTCTGCATTTTCTTGGGACAAAATCCTGAAATAGACCGAAAATCCGGGGTAACTTTCAAAAAGTTCCTTAGAATGAACGACTTCAAGCAAATCATCCAAGCTCTCAATTTCTTTAATTTTACTCAAAATGGTTTTTTTGGTGGCCCAGTAAAAAATAGATTTTAAATAAAATCAAGCTTTTGAAATCCTCTTCAGATTCGCACTCGTTGATCAGCTTAACCACCCTCGGGCTGTTTTCGCGTTGAAATAGTCTGGGGCAATCATTGGCAGAGACCTTTTGGACAGAAGGCGAGGGCAGAGACTTTCTGGATCTGTAACTCAGCGGCAATCGATGTTGAACTTGGCGGCATTCAGCAGCTCGCGGATGGTTCGGGAATTGGCGTTGATGCGTCTCGTGGGCTGTGGGGCGAGGAAAAGAACCGGCAGGTGTATGCGAATCGACTACAATTGACTACAAAACGATTACATTTGCGGCGGTTTAGTTTGGTCGGTGAGTTCTTAAATTGCAGAAAATCAATGGATTGAGTCATTCCAAAGGACCTGGATCACCTCCCGGCCCAGCTAAACCGCGAGATTCCTCACCGGGTTTAGCCAATTCGAAAGACCCCGATCAGCCAGCTGTCGCTTGCTCGTTCTCCGGCCATTCGGGGAGATTCTTGAGCAGGTAACGCGGCCTCCCGGAGCCAACCTTGGTTCGCACCAACTGAATTTCGATTCTCTGATGGAGATGACCATTGATCTGTTCGGGATTCCGGATGCCGGGCGCGATCTTGCCGACTAAAACCTCGCCATCGTCCGTACGGACAAATTCGAAGGTTCGGCGTTTGGGCAGCGCTCCTTGAAACTCTCCCGTTACGGCAATCTCGTCCTCTGCAAGATTCTCGACCGCAAGACGTGACGCCGCCGTGCGAACTTGTCCCACATCGCTGAAGGCGAAGCGGCCTTCGTTTGTTTCCACGGCGCAGACCGCCTCACTGGTCGCGAGTTTTTCAAGAAATGCGCGGATCGCACCCACCGCGCCGGGATCGATCTCGGAAGCGGCGTCCGCAAGTTGATCGTCACTTCCCGTGCTTCCTTCCAGCAGTTGGCGGGTTTGCTCGATAGCGGTCCCAAGAACCGAGTCGTCTTCCAAGGTCATTTGCTCGGCACCATACTCTTCCAGTTCGAAGCCGAAGGAGCCGGTGGCTGTGCTCGTGATCAAAAGCTGATTCTGTGAGCGGTTCGGGATTGGCCCCATGGCCTGCAATGGCGCGGATAGCGATGCCGCTACTGCTGCAACCGCATCGGTGAACGCCTTCGTCGCCTCCATCCCGAACTCGGCAAAGATACCGAAACTTCCAACAACGGGCCGGCCACGGAAGGTCAACTTGGCACGGGCGGGTTGGCGGGTGTCCTGGGGGGACTCGGCAAGTTCTTGGTTCACGATCTCAAGCCGTGAATTCATGCTCCAGATATCGATGACCTCGTCCGGCGATGTATCGGCGATCATCCGTTGGAGTGCGGTGCGCTCGGCGAGTAGGTGATTGCGTTCCTGGCGGTTCATGGGGTTGCTCCGGTTGGGGTTAGGCCGATCAGACTTTGGGCGTGGGCATCATCGGCTGGATCAAGATCGATCTCAACGAAGCCTTTCCATTTTTGAGTCTTACGTTGGTGTGCCCACATGCCATACCAATAGCATCCGCGCTCAATCAGGCGTTCGCTCCGGCTCCCCAGATTCACAAAATAAGCATCGACATGGAAGCGTGATTTCAGCGCGATCTTGGCCGCCAAGATCGCGGCGGGAAGCGGAAAGTCTCAGTGGATGGAGAGGAAAGAATTGCCGGATGGGCCGGGGCATCTAGTCTCCGGCAAATGTTGAACCGCTTTTACGGAGCTTTTGACACGGAGCGGCGCTCGGGTGCTTGCGACGAGTCGGACTATCGGACACCCTTCCAGATCGACCGCGACCGCGTGCTGCACACGCCCACTTTCCGGCGCTTGCAAAACAAGACGCAGGTGTTCTGGAGCGGCGAGTATGACTTCTATCGCACCCGGCTGACGCACTCGCTCGAAGTCGCGCAGATCGGCAAGTCGATTTCCTACTGGTTGAAAAGCCAGCCGGACGGTCCGCTCGGGGACGACTTTTTCATCGATCCGGATCTGGTCGAGGCGATCTGCCTGTCGCACGATCTCGGCCACCCGCCCTTCGGCCATGCCGGCGAGCGGACTCTGAACCACCTGATGCGCGGGCACGGCGGCTTCGAAGGGAATGCCCAGACCTTGCGCCTGCTCACCGAGCGGATTTTCTCCGCGAAACGCAGCGGCATGGACCCCACGCGCGCGTTTCTCGACGGCGTGCTGAAATACAAATCGCTGTGGACCGAGCTGGGAAACCAACCGGAACACCACTTCATTTACGACGCGCAGCACGCGTATCTCGACTGGGCGATGGGCGGGAACGACTTCCCGCTGGAACTCACACCCGGCAAGACGCGCGACAAGTTCAAGTCCATCGAGTGCCAGCTGATGGATTGGGCGGACGACACCGCCTACTCGCTCAACGATCTATCCGACAGCGTGCGCGCCGGATTTCTCAACATCGAGAAAATCGAAGGCTGGGCGGAAAAACACAACGAGCCCGCCAGCGAAGGCACTCCGCTCGGCGACCTGATGCGGGCGATCCGCCGCAAGCGGGTCGATCCTTTCGTGGGCAAGCGCATCGGGAAATACATCCAGTCCACGCACTTGGAAACGGACGTCAATTTCCTCAGCGCCGCTACTAACCGCTACCGCTTCCGGTTGGCCATCGACGAGTCGGTGAAGGCCGAGTCCAGGATGTTCAAACGGCTCGCGTTCGAGGTCGTCTTCCTCTCGCCGCAGCTCAAACAGCTCGAACACAAAGGCAGCCGGATGTTGCGCCAGTTGTGGGAAGTGCTCGGCGAGCGCTACATTTCCCAACAGCGAATCGACGGCCAGGACTTCCAACTTCTCCCCGCGGACACCGCCGCGGAAATCGCCGCCGCGCCGGACGAGGCGACGCGGGCGCGACTGGTCTGCGACTTCCTCTCAGGCATGACCGACGGCTATGCCGCGCGGACCTACAAGCGGCTGTTCTCGCCGGACTTCGGATCGATCGGCGACCTGGTCGGCTAGACCGCCGCGGACAGCTTGAGCACTCCGACGTAAGGCAGGTTCCGGTATTTGCCGTTGTAGTCCAGCCCGTAGCCGACCACGAACTCATCTCCGATTTCAAAGCCCACGTAGTCGGCGTTGACCTCCTCGGCGCGGTGCTTGTCCTTGGCTAGCAGAACGGCGGTATGCACGGCCACCGCGCCCTCTTCCATCAGCCTCTCCGAAACCGCATGCAGGGTTCTGCCGGTGTCGAGGATGTCATCTAGCAAAAGCACGTGACGTCCTTTCACTTCCGGGAAATGGCGGTCGAGGAAATCCACCTTTCCCGAGCTTTCCAAGCCGCCGTGATAGCTCGCCACGTTGAGGCACTCGATTTCCAGAATCCGCGGCACCCGCCGGAGCAGGTCCGCGGCGAAGACGAGCGCGCCTTTCAGAAGAATGATCACCACCAAGGTTCCGCCCGGGAAATCCCGTTCGATTTCGAGAGCCATCGAGTCGAGGCGCTTCTCGATCACCGCCTCATCAATCAAAACCCGCTCGATGTCGTTCCGCATGGACACGGGATAGAGTTCGCGGACCGGCTCGCCAAGCAACAAAAAACAGGCCTTCAACGATCGCTATCGAACTTCAAGACCCGCTCGCCCGCGCGGTAGTAGTCCAAGCGGTCGCGGGCGTGGATCTCCAAAAACGCCGGGTCTTCGCGCAAAGCCCGGTGCTCGATCTGATGGTATTCGCGGTCTGCCAGAACCTTCTCCTCGCGCTCTTTGGACAGTTTGAGCTTCGCCTCCAGCTTCTCTAACTCGCGCCGCTGCGGAAAGGCCGTGGCCACCACCACGAAGCCGATCGCCATGCAAAACACCACGAACACGATGCTTCCGGCCCCCCGGATCACCCGTGTCCGGGCTTCCAGGCGCGTCAATTTGACACTTGCCATCGGTCGTTTCGCCATCGTCTGCGCCCAGAAACCCTTAATTTCCCAAGACTGTCAAGCCAACGCTGGTACCGGGGTGTCACTGAAATTGTTGGGCTGGCAAACTTTCCGGCTGAGACAGCCGGGACACATTCTTAATCAGCCGAAGAACTCCATCTGCTCGGATTCGTGCGGGTCCTCGAAGCGCACGCCGACACCTAGCAACCGGACGGCGCGGTTGTTGCCGCGACGCCAGGCTTCGGCGAGGAGCTCTTCGAAAACGGCGGGTTCGACGAGGTGGCCGGCGCGCTCGGCGGTGGTGCGGTGGAAGTCGGCGAATTTCATTTTCACGACGAGCGAGCGGATGACGCGGTCGGGGTGGGCCTTGGCGAGGTCCTCGATGAGGCCGTCGAGCATGACACGCATCGGCGGGACGAGCGCGGGGAGTTCCTGGATGTTTTCGGAAAAAGTGGTTTCGCTACTAACCGACTTTCGGGTGCGGTCGGGAGTGACGCCACGGTCGTCGATGCCGCGGCAAAGATGCCACAGCTCGACGCCCCATTTCCCGAAACGCCGGGAGAGCTCGATCTGGTCGAGCTGTTGGAGGTCCGCGCAGGTCTCGATGCCGATGGCGCTGAGTTTTTCCCGCATCTTTTGGCCGACGCCCCAGATACGGCCGACAGGCAGCGCGGCCATGAAAGCGGGGATTTCCTCGCCGGCGACTTGCTTCTGGCCGTTCGGCTTGTGCCAGTCCGAGGCGATCTTGGCGATGAGCTTGTTGGACGAAATCCCGGCGGAGGCGGTGAGGCCGGTTTCCTCGAAAATCTGCGCGCGGATCTCGCGGGCGATGGCGGCGCCGCTGCTCTGGAGGTGGGAAACGTCGAGGTAGGCCTCGTCGAGCGAGAGCGGTTCGATGAGCTCGGTGAAGCGGCCGAAGATGGCGCGGATGCGCGAGCTAACCGCCCGATAGAGATCGAACTGAACGGGAACGAGGACGAGCTGCGGACAGAGTTCGAACGCCTTGAAAACCGGCATCGCCGAGCGGCAGCCGAATTTCCGCGCCTCGTAGTTCGCAGTGGTGAGCACGCCGCGGCGGTCGCGGCCGCCGACGCCGACGGGCTTGCCGCGCAAGGCGGGGTTTTCCCGTTCCTCGATGGCGGCGTAAAAGCAGTCCATGTCGATGTGGATGATTTTTCTCAAGGCGGCGGGCGGCAGTGTCGGGTCCGGCCGCGGGTAGATCCACCGGTTATTTCGCCGCGGAGGTATTTTTACCGGAGCTGTCCGAAAGATCGACAGCGGGAAAACCTTCGGCCATAGAGTCCGTGTTTTCCGCAACCGCCCATGGCCGAAGTGATCCAATTCAACTGCCCGTCCTGCGGGACGATGCTGCGCCTGCCGCTGGCGATGGCCGCCTGTCAGGGCCCGTGCCCGAAGTGCGGCCGGGAGATCGTCGCGCCCGATCCAGAGCGGGGGACTGATGCCCATGAAGCGATCGTTCCGGCAGTGGTCGCGAAACCTCGGCGGAAGATTGCCTTTCTCCCCTGCCTGCTAACGGGAGCGGCGGGTTTCGCGCTCGGCGTCATTTCAACCCGGCACTTCGCGCCAACACCACCCGTGATTGCTCCGGTGAAAGCGGAAAAGCAGTTAGTTCCTTCCTCCGCTCCCGAACCGCCGAAGCCCGTGATCGCGAAATCCCCGCCGCCCCCGGCCAAGGCCTCCGCCGCCGCGGAAACTTCGTTGCGGGCGTTTCTCGAAGCGCCGGACTGGGCGGCCCGCAGCGCTTACGTGCTGTTTCCCGAAAAAGTCCGCGCCGCCATGGAAGCCTACTCGCACGAGGCGCCCGACGGCCCCACCGCTTTCAAATCCATCGCGGTGAAGCACAGCCACATCGACGAACCAACGGGCAGCACGCTGCTCATTTTCTACGTCGCCACGGAAACCTTTCCCGCCGGCATCCCGGTCGCGGTCAAGGAGACTTCCGGCGGTTGGCGAGTCGATTGGCAGGCGTTCGTGGAATTCCGGGACCAACTTTTCCAGAAGTTTGTGGACGGTCCGGCCGACCGCACCGGCCGCTTTCATCTGGTCGCCACCCCGACGCCGCCAGAGCGGGCCGCGAAGACGGATAACGAGCATTTCTCCTCCTTCCTCCTACAGTCGCCGCTCGACGCGCAGCCGCAGCTCGCCTTCGTGAAGAAGTCCTCTGAAATCTCCAACCACTTCCAATCCGCCATCCGCGACGGCGGGATTTTCACCCCGGTGCTCGAAGTGGCGAAACGCCAGACTGCAGACAGCAAGAGCTACCTCGAAGTGCTCAAGATCACCGCCACCGACTGGCTGCCGCGGGAAAATTAGCGACAGGCTTGCAAGGTCGCACGAATCCGGGCCGTTTCATGCGCCATGACCCGCCCCCTTTGGCTTCTGCCGCTCGCCTTCGCCCTGCGCCTTTCCGCCCGCGAGCTGCCACCACTGCCCGCCGAGCTCTCTCCCTACCTGTTGGAACCGGCCCCGGAAACCTCCGCGCCGCTGCTCAAAAGAGGCGACCGCCTCGCGATCTGCGGCGACTCGATCACCGAACAGAAACTCTACTCGGTCCTGTTGGAAACCTACCTGACAGCCTGCCTGCCGGAACTCGAAATCACGTGCCGCCAATACGGCTGGAGCGGCGAGCAAGCCGGCGGGTTTCTCAAGCGGATGGCGAGCGACGTGCTCCGCTTCCAGCCCACCGTCGCCACGACCTGTTATGGCATGAACGATTTCCGCTACGTCCCCTACGACGAGGCGATCGCAGCGGAATATCGCAAAAACCAGACCGCGGTGATCGACGCGTTCCAGGGAATCGGCTGCCGCGTGGTGCTCGGCTCGTCAGGCATCATCGACTCGGTGCCTCACTGGGTGAAGTCCGCCACAGGCACCCGGCAGGATTTGAATCTCGCTCTATCACGCTTCCGCAACATCGGCGTGGGGGTCGCCACGGCCGAGGAGGTCGCCTTTGCCGACCTCTACCGCCCGATGTTGTTAGCCGATCATGTGGCGAAAAAGCAATACGGCCCGGATTTCAAAGTCTCCGGCAAAGACGGCGTGCATCCGGGCTGGGCGGGCCAGCTGGTGATGGCTTACGGGTTTCTCAAAGGCCTCGGCGTCAGCGGCGATCTCGGCGCGGTGACCTACGACGAGGCCGCGGGCAAAGCCACCGCCGCTAACGGCCACGAAGTCCTCGCCACGGACAACGGCAGGATCACCCTCCGCAGCAGCCGCCTCCCCTTCTCTACCGGGCCCGGTGCCACCGACAAGGACGACTCGATCCGCGCGGGCCTCGCGCTGGTGCCCTTCGACGACGAGTTGAACCGCTTCATGTTCCGCATGGAGTCGCCCAAGGCCGCGAACTACACCGTCACCTGGGGCGACCAGAGCCGGACTTACACCGCCGGACAGTTAGGAAACGGAGTCAATCTCGCCAAGGATTTCGACAACAACCCGCTGCTACCCGCTTTCCAAAAGATCCGCGACGCGGTTTCCAAAAAGCAGGAGTATGAGACCCGCCAGATCAAGACCCTCGTCCACGGCCCGGAAGGAGCCGCGGATCTTGAGGCGACCTTCGCGCTCACGGAAAAAGCCCGCTTACCTTTGGCAAAAGCAGTCCTCGACGCGAAACAACCCGCCGAGCACGTGATCACCGTCGCGGCGATTCATTGAACCACGGGATGAATCCAAGAGTGCCGCCGGCCGGACTCGAACCGGCACGCCATTGCTGACAACAGATTTTAAGTCTGGGGTGTCTACCATTCCACCACGGCGGCATTTTCACAGCTCCACAAGGCGGCTGCCGGGCGAGTAATGCTTAAACGCGTTCCGCCGTCTAGCTTGGCTTTTCAACAGGGCGGCTTTTTCCTTCCTGCTTCAGGCGTTGAGGTCGGCGACGACTTCGCTGGCGGCGCGTTGGCCGGTTTCCACCGCGCCTTCGAGGTAGCCTTGCGCGTCGATGGAGGTGTGCTCGCCGCAAAAGTGCGCGTTGCCTTCCTGCGCGCCCTCGATCCCCGCGAAGCGGGTGTGTTGCCCGACCTGCCAAAATGCATAGCTGCCGCGGGTGAAGGGATCGCCGGGCCAGAAATCAACCGTCGAGCGGCCGTTCCATGCCGCGCCCAAGCCGGGCAGCACCGGTTCGATTTGCTGGCCGAGCTGTCCCGCCAGCGCGGTGACGATCTGGTCGTTGCCGCCGCGAATGTGGTATTTTTCATTCGACGCGCCGAACAGACTGAACTGGCCGGGACTGTTATAGCCGAGGAGATAGAGCAAACTCAGCGCGCTCTGCTGCGCGCACTCCGCGCCGTATTCAATGGTGTAAGCCACGTCCAGCAGTTGTCCGAGACGGGATTGAATGCCGCCAGGCACGGACTCGTTGATCCAGTCGGTGATGGACATCCGGTCAAGCCAGCGAACAACGGCGGGGCCGCAGCCATGGCCGCCGCCGCGATGGAAAACCGCCAGATGAACTC
>Ga0102859_1000142_pt1 | contig 15782 bp, 3 predicted proteins | sample Colrivmet1371B02_FD_78439 | JGI IMG/M metagenome (GOLD analysis project Ga0102859, IMG submission 78439) | Estuarine microbial communities from the Columbia River estuary - metaG 1371B-02 | ecosystem: Environmental > Aquatic > Marine > Intertidal zone > Estuary | place: USA: Columbia River...
CCAAATCTATTTTCAGTAGTTATGGTTATGGTATTGAATGGAACGGTACAATATTCGTTGCAACTGGTGCAGGTGGAAATTCACTTGCTTACAGTTACGATGGTATTAACTGGACTGGTATTGGAACTTCCATTTTCTCTAGTTATGGACGTAAAGTTGTATGGAATGGTGTATACTTTATGGCTGGTGGTGCTGGAACTAATACAAGAGCTTATAGTACAAATGGTCTCAGTTGGACTGGTCTTGGAACAAGTGTAATTACAAATGAAGTAATTGGTGTTGCGTGGAATGGTTGTCGTCACATGAGTTATTCCAACGGTGGTGCATCAAATCGTGCCTTACCAAGTGTTAATATTGTTCACCCAACTATTGCTACCGGAACTGGCTCCAACACTCTTTCTTACTCTATCGATGGTATCAACTGGACCGGTTTAGGTAATGATATCTTTAGCACAAGTGGTAAAAGCGCTGTTTGGAACGGTTCACTTTGGGTCGCTGTTGGCAGTGGTACTAACACAATTGCCTGGAGTAATGATGGTCTCAATTGGACAGGTCTTGGTACAAGCATTTTCTCTACAAGTGGTAATGGTGTTACCTGGAATGGAACTTATTTCATTGCTGTGGGTCAAGGTACCAACACAATTGCTTATAGTTCTAACGGTGTCAATTGGACTGGTGCTACATCTTCTACAAGTATTTTCTCAACTGCCGGTTACGGTATCGCATGGAATGGTTCCATGTTCATCGCAACTGGTGCTGGAAGCAATACACTTGCTTATAGTTCAAATGGTATCAGCTGGACTGGTTTAGGTACTTCCATTTTCAGTACACAAGGTAATGCTGTTACTTGGTGTGGTGTTCGTTGGGTCGCACTTGGTCAAGGTACTAACACTATTGCTTACTCTACCAATGGAACAAGTTGGACTGCTTCATCATCGTCTACAAGTATTTTCCCAACACGTGGTCTTGGAGTTGCATTCAATGGTACAACTATTGTTGCTGTTGGTGCAAACGGTCATACAATTGCTTACTCACCAGATGGTATCAGTTGGACACCTGTTACTAATTCCGTACTTTACTTTGATGTTGCCAATGGTATTACATGGAACGGTACGTACTTTGTTGCTGCTGGTAAAGGTAATAATACTATTGCAATCAGTAAAGATGGTATCAGTTGGACAGCAACAAACAAAGTATTATCCGGATCACAAAGTGTTATCAGTACACGTGGTTCACGTGCAGGTGCGAATGCATCAACTGGAAACACAGTTGCAGTTGGTTATGGTACCAACACAATTGCTTATAGTACAAATGGAAGTGTTTGGATGAGCGCTGTTTCATCTGGATCTATTTTCTCAAGTATGGGTAATGCGGTTACATACGGTTTAACATCAGGTTCATCGTGGGTTGCTGCTGGTCAAGGTTGTAACAATATAGCATGGAGTTCAGATGCAATTAATTGGTCAGGATCAGCTATTTTCACAACAAATACAGTAGGAAATACATCTGTTTTCTCAACTGGAGCTATTGGTGTTGGAAGTAATACAAGTAGTAATGCATGTGTTGCGCTTGGATATGGTACGAATTCAATGGCCTACAGTCCAGATGGTATTAGTTTTACAGCTCTTAATAATAGTATATTTTCAAATGATGGTGTACAAGGTAAAGCAGTGTATAGTTCACAATTAAATCGCTGGGTTGCTGTTGGTACAAAGAATACACATACTATTGCTTATAGTAATAATGGTATTAATTGGACAGGTGCTGCTAATATATTTACATCTTATGGTGTAGGTGTTGAATGGAACGGTTCTATGTTTGTTGCAGGTGGTGCTGGAACAAATACCATGGCTTATAGTTATGATGGTATTAACTGGTTTAACCAAGGTAATCCATGGACATCTGGATATGTTATGGATATTACATGGGCTGCTTCACTTAGTAGATGGGTTGCAGTTGGTGGTAATAATTCTGGTACAACTATTGCTTACTCAGCAGATGGTCTAAGTTGGAGTGCAGCGACATCATCGACATCTATTTTCTCAGTTTATGGTAGAGGTGTTGCATGGAATGGTAGCAACTTATTTGTTGCAGGTGGTAATGGTAGTTCAAATACTCTTGCAACAAGTGCAAATGGTATAAGTTGGTCTGGTATTGGAAAAACTACATTCTCATCTGGTTGTTATGGTGTTGCTTATAGTTCAACATTAAGTCGTTGGGTTGCTGTTGGTGGTGGAACAAATAGTATTGCTTACAGTAATAACGGAACTACTTGGGTTGGTCTTGGTACTAGTATTTTCTCGTATGGTTATCGTGTTACATGGAATGGTACACGTTTCGTTGCTGGGGGTACTGGAACAAATACAATGGCTTACTCTGATGATGGTATCAACTGGGTTGGTTGTAGACAAGCAAGAGAAGGTAAAGGTGTCGCGTTTGGTAACAATAGATACGTTGCCGTTGGTACTGGTATAAACACAATTGCTCACAGTACATCTGGATCTACATGGACAACTCTTGGAAATTCTATTTTCTCATCTGCTGGTAACAGTGTTACATACAATGGTACTTCGCAATTCGTTGCTGTTGGTACTGGATCATCTTACAATGGTGCTTACTCATCAGATGGTATTTCTTGGACAGGTGTTAATACAAATGTTGGTAATACTACTGGATCAACTACAATTTTCTCAAGTACAGGTAATGGTGCTGGTAGTAACACAACATCCAATTTAGTTGTTGCAGCTGGTAGTGGTACAAATACACTTGCTACAAGTTCTGATGGTATGGCATGGACAGGTCTTGGAAGTAGTGTTTTCACAAGTGCTGGTAATGGTGTTACATACAATGGTAGCTCACAATGGGTTGCTGTTGGTAGTGGTACAAATACCATTGCTTACTCCTCAAATGGTACAAGTTGGACAGGTGCTGGAACATCCATTTTCTCAAGTGCTGGTAAAGGTGTTGCATATGGAAATAGCAAATACGTTGCTGTTGGAAGTGGTACAAATACTATTGCCACAAGCACAAATGGATCATCCTGGACAGCCGTAACAACATCTGGTAATATTTTCACAAGTGGAAACTGTGTTACATACAGCTCAGCACTATCACAATGGGTTGCTGGTGGAAGTGGTAGTAATGCTGCATTAGTATACAGTTCAAATGGTGACAGTTGGACATCTGCTGTTAGTGGTTATAACTGGGGTGGTGTTGTATCAGGTGGTACACGTTGGGTTGCAACTGGTAATGGTACAAATTCAATTGCTTACTCAAGTGATGGTATTAATTGGACTGGACTTGGAACTAGTATTTTCTCAGAAGGTTCTTGTGCCGCATATAATGGTACGATATGGGTTGCTGGTGGTCGTGGTACTAACAGTATTGCATACTCAAGTGATGGAATCAATTGGACAGGAATTGGTAAAAGTATTTTCTCAACTGTTTGTAATAGTGTTGCATGGAATGGTTCACTTTGGGTTGCAACTGGTGCTGGAACAAACACATTAGCTTATTCAAGTGATGGTATTAATTGGACTGCAATAGGTACAAGTATTTTCTTAAATTCTGGTTTGGGTGTTGCATGGAATGGTACACGTTGGGTAGCTGTTGGTAATGGTACAAACAGTATTGCTTACTCATCAGATGGTATCAATTGGACTGGTATTGGAACTAGTATTTTCACATCTGAAGGTGCTGGTATTGGTTGGAGTTCTTCACTTAATCGTTGGGTTGCAGTTGGCGAAGGTACAAATACTATTGCTTACAGTAGTGATGGTATCAGTTGGACTGGAATTGGTACTAGCATTTTCTCAAGTGAAGGTTTTGGTGTTACATGGAATGGTACACGTTTTGTCGCTGTGGGTAATGGTAGTAGTAACAGTATTGCTTACAGTAGCAATGGTATCAGTTGGACAGGTATCGGTAAAAGTATATTCTCAAGTTATGGTAGAAATATTGCATGGGATGGTACAAGATTTGTTGCAGTTGGTTATGGTACAAATACAATTGCTTACTCAACAGATGGTATAAGTTGGACAGGTATTGGAACTAGTATTATATCAAGTTATGGTAATGGTATTGGAAGCAATGCTCTTCCAGAACAAAATGCATTTAATGGGGTTGTTTATGGTAGTAAATATGTTGCTGTTGGTAGTGGTACAAACACCATTATTTACAGTACAGATGGTATCAGTTGGACAGCTGCAACTTCTTCCACATCCATTTTCTCTACACAAGGTAATGGAGTTGCATGGAATGGTACTCGTTTCGTTGCTGTTGGTAGTGGTACAAATACAATTGCTTATAGTACAGATGGTATCAGTTGGACTGGTATTGGTACAAGTATTTTCTCAACAAGTGGTCTTGGTGTTACATGGAATGGTGCTCGTTTCGTAGCAACTGGTTCAGGAACAAACACACTTGCATATTCAACGGATGGTATTTCTTGGACACCTGGTTTTGCACTTACTCTTGATGATACAAATGGTGTTGTTTATGGTGGTGGTAAATACGTTGCTGTTGGTAAAGGTACATATAATACTATTTCTTATTCATCTGATGGTGTTTCTTGGTCTACTGTTAGTGGAAGCGCTTCCCTTTTCTCAACAAGTGGTAGTGATGTTGCTTACAGTTCAGAATTATCTAGATATGTTGCTGTTGGAAGTGGAACAAATACAATCATATACAGTGATGATGGTGTTACTTGGTATCCAGTAGCAAATAGCACAAGTATTTTCTCAACAAGTGGTAATGGTATTACATGGAATGGTTCTAGATTCATTGCAACTGGTACAGGAACTAATACAATTGCATACTCAACAGATGGTCTCCGTTGGTTCACAGGTTACAGTACATCAACTTCATTAGCTGATAGTGCTTTCACTGAAGCAACAAGTGTAGAAAGTAACAGTAACATTGGCGCACTTGTAGTAGACAGTCAAATGATTGTAAGCGATGATAATAACAACACATTAGATGTTGTCACAGATAGTTACATTGATAAAAATATCACAAACTGCACTGTTAACTTTAACTGCTAGGCTGTAGGGTTTCGCCCCCACACGACGAAAACTAATGGCTCCGCGATGGTAATTAATTAGTAATTTAACATTTTTAATAATAATTTTATTAAAAATAGTAAAAAGATGACAGTAAACAGATAATGATAAAGGGATGTTAGTAATTATATTAGGATTTCTTTTAGTAATTTAGTAAGTACTAACCGCATTGTATTAGGATTTCTTTTATTAATTACATAGGCGAAACTACATTATTCCTAACGCAAAATCGCGTTTAAATTGGTACGGGTACGATAATATTAGGTGTTTTAAATTAATTAGTTCATTTTTATTAATTAATTTAGTAATTTAATTTAGTATTTAATTTAGTATTTACTTACTCATCCTTATTATGATTTCTTTTAATTTTAATTACTTACTTCAGTAGCCACTTTTTACTAGTTAGTCCACGTTACATTCTATTTTTAAAGTTTTCAAAGTCTTCCTTTAATTTGTTATGTTCCTCTGTTAATTCTTGAAGTGCTTTCATTGTTAGTACAAATAAACTATTGTAATCTAAACCGAGTGTATTACTTCCAGATGTATTACCAGATACTAATTGTGGAACAACTTTGTATACATCTTGAGCGATTAAACCATAGTTAATCTTATCATCAACGAATTCATCATCTAAATTAAATTTCATTCTGTAAGAAGATGGTTTTAATTGTGCGATTGTGCTTAATGCATCACTTAATGGCATGATATCTGTTTTTAATCTAGCATCAGATGTATATGATGTTGATCCAACTGTTAATGCGGTTGTTCTTGTATTACTTGCTGTTATATTTGTACATATTAAGCTACCATTAGTTACACCACCAGATGCAATATGGAGGGTACCAGTTGAACCAAGATATAAACCAGCAGCGCCTGGTGTACGACCTTGGATTGCAAAATGCCCTGGTAATACAGTATGCATAGCACCACCTTGTAAATTTGTACCTACATTGTATCCTACTGTACCTGTTGTAAACGATATAGGTTTATTATCACCCATAATAGTAATGCCACTATTAGCTACTACATTATTTGTTGTGATCGTTCCACTAAGTAATATGTTTGTAGATGTAATATTTGTGCTTAATATACTAGCACTTGTTATACCACTTGATCTTAAATTTGATGTACTAATACCAGTACTATCAATTATGGCTACAGATATTCCATCACTTTCTGACATAGATGCATAGAAGAATTCATGTCTACTATTTACTGGTGTTTGATATGCTACACCAGAATCATTAAGACCAATACCAGCATAAAGATTAAGTGTTAAATTATTTAATAAGGAAATTGATTTAGAACTATAATTAAGTCCAAAATCAATACCATATCCTGTATTATTTATCTTAATAGATCCTGTTGAAATATTTGTAACTAATATGTTTGTAGATGTAACATTTGTACTTAATATACTAGCACTAGTTATATTATCAACTTGAGCATTTGTACATATTAAACTTCCAGTTGTTGCACCAAAACCAGCAGATAAATGTACAGTTCCAGTTGATCCAAGATATATACCACCACCAGCACCAGCTGTTGAACGCATTTGAATTCCAAAATGATTTGGTAAGGTTATATTCATTGAACCACCACCCATGTTTTTACCTATATTATAACCAACAGAACCACCAGTAAAGTTAATGATCTTATCATTACCGTTAAGTACAATACTAATAGCATTAGCACCAAATGACATTGTTCCTGCTGAAATGCCAGTAGTTAATATGTTTGTAGATGTAATATCTGTGCTTAATATACTAGCACTTGTTATACCTGTACTTGCATTAATTGTTCCAGTTGAAATATTTGTAATTAATATGTTTGTAGATGTAATATTTGTGCTTAATATACTAGCACTTGTTATACCACTTGATCTTAAACTTGATGTACTAATACCAGTACTATCAATATATGCAACAGATGTTCCATCCCCTATTGTTGTTGATGAACAGAAGAATTCATGTCTAGTATTTTGCATTGCCTGATACGCTACATTACTATAAATATCTATACCAATACCAGAATAATCTGTACCTGCAAGACCACGGTATAATGTAAGAGATTTAGAATTTTGAGAAATTCCAAAATCAATACCATACCCTGTTGCACTATCCATGTTTATAGATCCGGTTGAAACACTTGTCGATCTTACGTTACCAGCTGTTATCGTACCAGCAACTACTGTCCCAGCTGTTAAACCTGATGATGATATTATATTTGGTGCTACTAACATACTTGCAGCTGAAATAAATGTAGCTCCTATATTAGCTGATGTTATATTACCAGCTGTTATCGTACCAGCAACTACTGTCCCCGCTGATATATTTGTTTGTACTAAGTTAACAGCTGTAATGTTAACACTAATTGTATATCCAGAAACATACAAGTTAGATGCTGAAATATTAGTTGCCTTCAGAGTTCCTATACTTGCTTGTGTGCTAACAAGTGTTGCAGATGAAACTATACCACTTGCTTGTATATTTGATGTACTAATACCATTTGAATCAATTGATGCTCTTAATGTACCTAACGCTGCATTAGATGTTCCCATTGTTGAATTATTGTAGAATCTATGTGCAGCATTTGATCCAGCTTGATATTGCATTGCGGCATTATCTGCACCAAAACCATAGAAATCAGCACCTGTGAATGCAGCTAATCCAATTTGTTGATTACCATAACGATTTGCGAAATCAATACCATATATATTATTTAGTCTCAATGTTCCAGTTGTTACACCTGTTACACTTACAGAAGGTCCTGTAAAACCTGTTGATGCATTTGCCATACCTCTTACATCCAATGAATATGCTGGTACATTAGTACCATTGAAAGTACCACCTACTTTACCAATACCAACATTACCAGCTGATGATAACATCATAATTGGCCCAGATCCTCCGTAATAAAATCCGAAGTTTTTAACACCTACAGCATTGTTCACACCAACAGTCCAAAAATCAGAATTACTTGTTACATATCTAATTGATACTTCATCACCTAATGTTGTTCCATATAAAACTATTTGATTGTCAGCTCCTGTTATATTTATTTTTGATGTATTTATAGTCGTATTATTTAAAGTGGTATTACGTAGAGTACCAACTGATATATTTTCTGATGCAACATCACTAATCGTTGCACTTGGAGCTACTAACATCGTTCCTGCTGAAATGTATGTAGCTGATATGTTACTTGCAACTACAGTTCCTGCTGTTAAACCTGATGAAGCAACAATATTAGATGCTGATACTAAAGAACCAACAAGAGTTCCCGCAGAAAGTGTACCAGTTAATCTAGCATTTGATGTACTAATACCACCTGAATTCCATTTTAACGAAGCTACAGTTACACCTGAACTACCATAAGCTAAAGCACCTCCATCATATCCATATAACATAGGGCCATTCACACCTCCATCATAAGCTAAACCATGATATACATTATCTAAGTACATAGATCCAGTAACTACTACTGATCCAGTTGATATACTTGTTGAAGCAACAATGTTACCAATTGTCGCACTTGGAGCTACTAACATCGTTCCTGCTGAAATGTATGTAGCTGATACGTTACTTGCAACTACAGTTCCTGCTGTTAAACTTGTTGAAGCAACAATGTTACTGATTGTCGCACTTGGTGATGCAATCATGGTTCCTGCTGAAATTGTTGATCCCACAACAACTGAACCACTTGTATAAGAAATGTTACCAGCTGTAGTTGTCCATTGTGATGATGTACCTCCATTATAAATGGAACCATTTTGACGTAAGTTACCAGTAAAGTTAATATCACCAGCTACATCTAATTTATATCCTGGTGTTGTTGTTCCAATACCAACATTCCCATTCGTTGTAAACAAAGATCCAATTGTATTACTATTATGGGCAGCTTTTAAACTTTTTGGTGTTCCAGTTTTACCAACAATTAATGTACCATCGGCTTCACCTGATAACATTGTGTTATCACCGGATAACACCCATCTAGTGTTTTGAATTAAAGATCCATCAACCCATAAATTATTAGCATAGAAATTACTATTACCATTAATATTAATTGAATTGTCTGCGAATATAGTATTACCTCTAATTGTTCCAGCAGAAATTGTACCACTTAATTGTGCATTAGCACATGTAATTGTAGATGCATAAAGTGTTCCAGCAGTAATACCAGCAGCACCCATTGAACCAGCACTAACTAAGGTACCAAAGAATGTTGATGCAGCAGCTGTTCCATTCACATCTAATGTATATCCTGGTGATGTCGTATTAATACCAACGTTCCCTCCAAATTCTACAACCATTCTTGGAACACCTGATGAAAAGAATCTTATACCACCGTAACCTGCTAAATATGCCATATCCCCAGCAGCAGTTGCTACATCGCCATTCCATCCTAATGAATAATGACCAACTGTATTATTTGAATAAATAAAAGCATCATCTGGACTTGTTGATATCATTTTTGTTCTTGATAAAGTCATGTTACCACCAGCAACTATCGTTCCTGTTGAAACTGATGAAGCAACAATGTTACTTATTGTCGCACTTGGAGCTAATAACATCGTTCCTGCTGAAATGTATGTAGCTCCTATATTACCAGCTGTTATTGTAGTAGCAACTACCGCTCCAACTGAAGCGTTGGTTGCGATTATCCCACCAATTGTAGCATTTGAAGAGAGTAAATTACCAATTGTTCCCTTGGATGCTGTTATATTTGCGCTTGTTACCAATGAACCAGCTAAAGTTCCTGATGAAATTATAGTTACATTTATACTACCAGTTGTTATACCTAATGACACAAAGACATTTCCTACTGTAGCAGCACTACTACCTATACTACCACTTAACATCATATTTGATCCTGTAATAGTGTTAGCAACAATGGTTCCTGATGTTAATGTAGTTGCATTAATTGTACCAATTGTTATATTTGTACCATTCATGTTAGCAAATGTTATATTTGTACCCGTCATATTACCAATGGTAGCTTTCGATGCAGCAATGTTTGCAGTTGTCACTAATGAACCAGCAATAGTACCACCTACATCTAATGTATAACTTGGTGCTGTTGTATTAATACCTACATTTCCTCCATTATACACAACATTAGCTGATGTTTGATGATCAAAACTCCATAAACCTTCGGTGAATTTAGCAATACGGATATTTCTTATACGATGATAGTTATTTTCGCCGCCTGTCCATGCATTGAATCCCATTGCATTTCCTCCTGTTAATGCGCGATCTATTGTATCGAAATAATTTATCACAAGATTATTATCTAATAATACACGGAATTGATTTCTAAAGAATATTATTTTTATTTTATGCCAAGCACTATTTGCCCACGAAATATCTGGATAATTTGCTAAGCTAGTATTATTATACCAAAGAGTTATCCCCTTAGTTGGACTACCTGCATATTCTGTAAATTTGACACTATAACCAGCACCACTACTCGTGTTTACATAAAATGTTGTTTCGTCAGCAGATCCTATTGTTCCCCCACCTACGTATAATTCAAAATTAACTGAGAAACTATTTCCAGGATTCATATTCCAATAATAAGTTCCATTTTGACTATTTGCATTGGATGTTAATTGTACATAATCATTCGTAGCATCAAATGTTGCATTACCGATTAATGTTCCTGAACGTAACGCAGCGCCTTGCATATCTTCATAAACCATCAATGTATTAAATGCATCTGGGTTAATTGCAGAAACATCATCAGTTGTATTTAAAAGTAAATTACTTGCTGTTATATTTGATACATACATATTCGCAGATGAAACAGTATTAACAGAGGCCGTTCCACTAACCCATGCTGAGCCTGATGAAACAGTATTAACAGAGGCCGTTCCACTAACCCATGCTGAGCCTGATGAAACAGTATTAATAGAGGCCGTTCCACTAACCCATGTTGAGCCTGATGAAACAGTATTAATAGAGGCCGTTCCACTAACCCATGCTGAACCTGATGAAACAGTATTAATAGAGGCTGTTCCACCAACCCATGCTGAACCTGAAACTGATAAACTTCCACCAGTATAAGTTGTAGAAGTAATACTACCTGTTAATATGTTACCAACTGAAATATTAGTTGAAACTACATTTGTAATCGATGCACTAGCAGATCCTACACTACCACTTACCATCATATTACCACCTGTTATAGTAGTACCTACAATGCTTCCAGATGAAATTGTAGTAGCATAAACTGACCCAATTGTAGCATCAGATGCACCTAAACTGGCAGTTGTAATTAATGTTGCATTTAATGTAGCTGCTGTTACATTTGTATAAGTGTAATTAGCTTGACTTGTATTTACAGATATAGTACTTCCGGAAACATATAAAGTTCCTACTGTCATTATACTAGCATTAAGATTAGCAACTGTTGCATTTAAAGATGACATATTACTTGATGTAACCGATGATGAGGCAACACTTGAAGCTCTGAAACTTCCATTTACATCTAATTTATACGCAGGTGCAGATGTATTAATACCAACATTACCTTGTGATGCTGATAACACAAGTTGATTACTACGACCATATGATGCTATAACATCAGGATGTGTAGAGTATGTATATAAATTACCAGCACTATAAGATGTAGCTGAAATTGGAGTTAATAAATTAAATCTTACATCAGATATACTTTCTAATAAAGTAACTCCTAATGTCATTGTATTTGGTGAAACAATTGTTACATAAATACCAGATGTATATTCAGGCGTAGTTAAACTATCTATAACAATAGCAGACATATAATCACTTGATGCATCACCTACATTTGGCCACCCACCTTGAAGAATTTCAACAGAAGGATAACCTACACCAGCAGCATAATTATTCGTTATTCTTACTTTCATATTTTGATGACATCCTGGTCTATCTGTTGTTATATACATTTCAAGATTCATAGGACTTCCCCATGATACACCTGATGTAACATTTGTACCAATGAGATATGTTCCTGTTGAAACAGTTGTACTCACTGAATTAATATAATTATACCCTGTGTGTTTAACATTACCAACAACATTAATTGAACTACCAGCAGTTATACCAGAAGATGTTGAAAGTGTTCCTGTACTTACTTGTGCAGCTTTTAATTTATTATTTACTACTAGATCATAATTTGTATCACTTGACCAAATCATATTACCACCAGCCATCATACAACCCATTGTCGTATTACTAGCATGTATCCAGTTACCATTTAACCATATACCATCGTATGTAGATGTACCATACATATCAATTCTATTAAAATTTGCTTGTGTAGCATGAAGAGTACCACTTATTCTGGCATTTGCAGCAGATATAGTTGTAGAATATATCGAACCAACTGTCGCTCCTGAAACACCGATGCTTCCAGCACTAACAATTGAAGTAACAATTGTACCAGCAGAAACTGTACCACTTGCTTGTAATGATCCAGTTGTTACCACGCTTGCATACAAAGATGTTACTGTAGCACCAACAACACCAATTGAGCCAGCAGAAAACAATGAACCAACATGTGTTGCAGCAGAAATTGTTCCACTCACTTGAGCATTCGCTGATGTAATCGTACTAGCATATAATGTTCCTACTGTAGCACCAGGTGTTGCTATACTTCCAACACTTACAATTGAACCAACGATGTTTGCTGCAGATACCGTAATTGCATATAATGTACCAACTGTAGCTCCAGGCGTTGCTATACTTCCAGCACTTACAAATGAAGATACAATACTGCCTGCAGATACTGTTCCACTCATTTGAGCATTTGCTGATGTTATCGTGGTTGCATATAATGTACCTACTGTAGCTCCAGATGCACCGATACTTCCAGCACTTACAAGTGAAGATACAATACTGCCTGCAGATACTGTTCCACTTATTTGAGCATTTGCTGATGTTATTGTCGTAGCATATAATGTACCTACTGTAGCTCCAGCTGCACCTATACTTCCAGCACTTACAAATGAAGATACAATACTGCCTGCAGATACTGTTCCACTTATTTGTGCATTCGCTGATGTTATTGCTGTTGCATATAATGTACCTACTGTAGCTCCTGGTGTAGCTATACTTCCAGAACTAACAAGTGTTCCTACAAGTGTAGCAGCAGAAACAGTTCCACTTGCTTGTAATGATCCGGATGTTATTGTAGTAGCATAAAGTGTACTAACTGTAGCACCAGAAACACCTATGCTTCCAGCACTTACACGTGTACTACTTATATTATTACTTGCATTTATATTTCCGGAAACATCAAGCGTAGAATTTGGCGCAGTTGTATTTATACCCACATTCCCAGATGTTGTATATAAATTACCTACTGTATTACTATTAAAATCCGCTATAAGACCATTTGATATTTGTTGACTTCCTTTAATATATGGATGATAATATGACATCTATATAATAAATCAATATAATCTTTTTATAAAATATATATAAAAAATTCTGAACGCACTAGTTATATAGAGAGAATAATAAAACTTTTTTATAACAAAAATTTTATATATATATATAATATAAATATTCCAATCAAATGAAAAAAGATTCAATAGCAAAACGTTCAACAAAGAAAGTACAATCAAAAAGTAAGCGTTCAGCAAAGAAAGTACAATCAAAAGTTAAGAAGAGTTCAGTAAAGCGTTCAGTAAAAAAAGTACAATCACGTTCAGCTAAGAAATCAGCTAAGAAATCAGCTAAGAAATCTGCTAAGAAATCTGCTAAGAAATCTGCTAAGAAATCAGCTAAGAAATCTGCTAAGCGTTCAGTAAAGAAAGTTCAATCAGGTGGTGGTGGTGAACTAGATGCTGTTTTAGTATATGGTCCAACTGAACAACATGATCTTGAATCATGGTTATCAAAATTTAAATTGAGTGATGATAATGATTCAGACTCAGACTCAGACTCAGACTCAGACTCAGATGAAAACTTTGAAGAAGACCAGGAGAAATTAGAAAATTTCCTTCTAGAAAATGGATTTGAAAATGTGTTTTTAAATAATTACGATCCAGAGAATTTTTGTATAGGTAGGATTGTTGACGATTATGAAAAATTTTCAAATCAACATAAGAATAGAGCTGACAAGTTTTGTGAAAAATATAAATTTAAAAAACCAACATTTTATGGAGCGATGCATGGAGAAATGGAATAAATACAAATTCTAACGCAAATAATTATTTTCTTATACGAATTTTATAATAAAATAATAATATAGTAAATCTAGTGTAAATCTAGGTTAGGATTTCTTTACTTTAAAAGAAGTTCTGATAAACATTTTTCAAGTGTTGCACATCGCTTCGTAAGTTCCTTGATAGATTCAATTAATAATCCTGTTATATTACCATACGCAACACCCAAGTATTCACCATCTGTTGCAACAACTTCTGGTAAAATCTCTTGTATTTCTTGGGCAATAACACCAACACTTCTTTTATTTGTTTCTGTAGATGTATAATACACACCTCTTAAAGAATTTACCTTTTCTAATGGATTATCTATTGTAATAATATCTTTTTTTAATCTTTTATCAGAGAACGCAGAAATATCACCTGTTGCATAAATAGCACCTGAAACATGTAAAGCATAACTAGGTGATGTTATACCAATACCAACATTCCCATTCGTTGTAAACAAAGATCCAATTGTATTACTATTAAAAGTAGCTATTAAACTACCATTTGTAATTACAATTGAATTTGCATTTATACTTCCAGTCGTTATACCATTCGTTACATTTAAATTACTAATAATTGATCCGGAAACAAATAAATTACCAACCGTTATCGTATTTGCATATAATGTTCCTACCGTAGCACCAGCAACACCTATGCTTCCACCGGAAAATAATGAACCAACAAGTGTTGCAGCAGAAACTGTTCCACTTATTTGTGCATTTGCTGTACTAATACCAGTTGAAGTAATTGATGCTATTAATGTACCTAAAGCACCGTTTGCAGTTCCCCTTGATGCATTAGTGTAAAATCTGTGTACCGAATTTGCTCCAGCTTGATATTGCATTGCAGAGTTGTTTGCACCTATCCCAAAGAAATTATTTGGTAGATCTGCAAAAGCAATTTGTTGATTACCAATATTACTTGCAAAATCAATACCATATGTATTTGATAAACTAATTGTACCTGTTGTAATAGAAGTTGCAGAAAGTGTACCAACTGTTGCACCTGGTGTTGTAATACTTCCAGCAGAAACAATTGAACCAACGATATTTGCTGCAGAAATTGTTCCACTTATTTGTGCATTTGCAGCTGTTACTGTACTAGCATATAATGTTCCTGAACCAATATACAAGTTATTATTTATACGATCTGTCATTGTTATATTTTACAAATAATTAATTAATTAACAAAATAATTCATTAAAAATTAAACATTTAATTAAATAAGTGACTAACTACTTTTTATGTTTTAATTACAAAATTAACAACAACGAATGGTTGCATATTATTGTGCGCACCACCACCACCAGCAGCTTGAATATTAGCATATCCTGTGTAAGTACTACGTCCAGATGTAGCTGTATCATTTGCTGTATATCCTCCTGATCCACCGAATGTACCACCAGGAATAGCATGCGTATGACCACTATCATTATGTGTGTGACTTGGCATTTCACTAGTTGTTAATGTATGTGTCTCTGCGCCACCTGTATTTGCCATGTTTCTATTTGTTAATCCGGACCC
>Ga0102859_1000143_pt1 | contig 15748 bp, 23 predicted proteins | sample Colrivmet1371B02_FD_78439 | JGI IMG/M metagenome (GOLD analysis project Ga0102859, IMG submission 78439) | Estuarine microbial communities from the Columbia River estuary - metaG 1371B-02 | ecosystem: Environmental > Aquatic > Marine > Intertidal zone > Estuary | place: USA: Columbia River...
CTTCAGAAGTTATTTCCCCAGTATTCACATCAAATGTGCGAGCATAACGTGGCTTTATAACAGGTTCTCCATCTTCATCTGCAACAAACTTGTGCAAGATTTCTTTAGAAACTTTATACCCATTCAAAAGACCTTCATTAGTAATCTTCATCTGATACACAGTTGCTTTCTCAGCTGCTATCTCTGGAGAAAACCCTGCATCCAAGAACTCATTGTACATCTTTGGGTGTTGATACTTCAAGTTTACGAAATTGAAAAACTTCTCTGCAAAATAACTCCCTTTCTTCTTCAAGTTCGGGTTACGAAGAAATCTCACCCACATACGTACGATAGGCATAAAGTCTACCCCTTTGTCTTGACTGTCAAGAATCCTATCCACTAAAGCTTGTGGGAGAGCTACAGAGCTTACTACTTTATTATGTACTAGATGATAAGTCCCTGTCTTAGAATTGTACTTCAATAATGGACAAGCAGACTCTACCAAGTCTTCAGATGTTTTAGACAAGAAAGCCTTAAGCTCATCTGCAATTGCATTGTATTCTTTCACGGTTGTTACACCCTCCAAAGTATCTTCGAAAGCCTTGATGGCATCATAAGTTTCTTTAGAGAAAGGAGTTGAATACGATTCCTCCCCAATTGTTATAGAGATATTATCTCCAATTACTGCATACGTTAGCATGTTTATTTTGATTAAATTGTTAATTCACCTTTTACTAATTCCATCTCCATTTCAGAAGATATTTCTTCAGCACCCCACTTCCAACCATCTCTGTTCTTGTATTTAAGATACCCTAAAATTTCTGAAATAGAATCTTGATTGTTAAAAGCAGACCTTTCTACTCTTGCCAACAATTGCCCAACACCAAGATTGTAGTCATAAAGCTCCTTTGCAAGTTCCAAATACTCTACATCAATAACATCAGCACCTGTTATATCTGTAAAGATAAACCTTTGAAAGCTTTCTTGCATCAATTCCTCTTTAGAAGGATTTGATTCACAGAACAATTGGAAATCATATAAACTACGAAGTTTAGTTACAAGTTTGTTAGCATTATATCCTCTATTAAACAAGTTTAAACCATCAACTTTTTTCCTGTAATTTTCGTATTTTACATACTTGTCATAAATTACAGAGTCTACATTTGAAAATTTATCCATGTAATCTATAGATGGACAATCTTTAAAGATTTCTTGGCAAAGAATGACAGTAAATGCATACTTTAAAGCTGGATGAATAGAAATCTTGCTCCCAACTCTATTGTAAAGTAACTCACTAAAATGTGAAATATTCCCTCCATTTGAAAGCACTTTTTTCAATAAAGATTCACTTAATTGTACAACACTGATTTCTGGAAGGTCAATCCTAGAGTTGCGTTTTAAGTTAGTGTCATTGTTCCGCATATTTACTGGGAGAGACAAAGAATAGAATGCAATACCATCTTGATAAGAGTATCTACTACTGTACCTAGAAAATCCTATTTGCATTAAGGATAAGAATCCTTGCATCTCGTCTTTCTCATCAGAAGTATAGTAGTACAATGGGTGAGAAGGATTGATAAGTTCATCCATTTTAGGCTCAACTTTATCTGCAACCCACTCGTATGTCCTACTCTTATACTCTTGACGCATTGTAAATGCAACTTCCTTCCCTTCTAAGAACCTTAAGTAAGATGGGGAAAGTGTATCTCCTTTCTGAGACTCAGCTTCTTGAAAAGCTTCTTCTACATGGTCAGGAACTACAACATCCGCATATCGTTTAACAGACGGGTCTGCTATAAGATACTGCATTGCTGCTCTAGCTACTCCTACTCTGTTGCTGATGATAAATGCAGAACTTTCTGGATAAGCAATTTTAATTTGAGCTATCCATTCGTCAGACATACTTACATCTTTCACACAAATGATAGTTTCCAATCTAAGTTCTTTGCACAAATACATATTCTTGGACTTACTATAATTTCCGTCCTTGATGTAAATGTTTTCAAATGCTCCGAACTCAGTTAGAGAATTCATCTCTGTAATAGAAACAACTCCTTTGTAGTTTACAGTTACCTTCTCAAACTGTAGGGCCCCAAACACAGTACTTATGTCCTTGTACATAATCTCAGGATTCAACGGAAATCTGGGGCTAATAGATGTACTTTCTACAATAGCAGATAATCTCCCCAATGTCGTGTTTGACCTAAACCTATGTGTAGAAAAGATTGCAGAACAAGCTTTTATCCAAGGTATAAATTCTGTAGAACCACTCAACTCTTCAGTTACAATTTGAGTTGCTTCAATTTCAGCTGCTTTAATTACTCCTAAAACGTATGCTTTTGTTGCATCATCCCAAACCACCCGCTCTCTTGACGGAGTAACTGATATCCCAGCCTGAATCACTATCTCCACTCCATTCTCATCTCTGTAAGACTGCTTTATTGGGCACTTAAATCCTACAGAACCGTGCAATTCTTGTAACTCCAACTCCTTAAAGTCAATCAACCCATAATTTATACCAGCTGGGTCTTTTGGGCTCTTTACAATTACAATGTGAGGTTTAGTAAACACTTCCCTTTCACTCAAGATAAGAGCGTTAGAAGAATAGATAACTTTCTCTGCAGTCTTTGTACGAGTTTTACTTGAACCAAATTCATTATCTACAATTTCATAGTAGATGTTGTTGACATACAACAATTGGTCTCGTACAGCCTCTGTAAATAGGTTTCTATTGTGCCTTTTTACCCCAAATGAAATCGTAGTTCCATTGGTTTCATCTGTATCTTCATAATAGACTTTCAATCCATCTGAAAATACGATAAATTTGTTCTCTTGCCCTGTAATCAAGTTTATCCTTGGTACAGTAAACATACTCTTGTAAGGGTAACAAGTACAGAGGAATAGTCTCCCATTGTGTACTGTACGCATATTGTATGCTGGCACTCCAGTTGAGAATGCAGCCTTAGCTCCTAAGCCAAAAGCACCGAATCCTTCAGATGAATTCCTTTTGCTGGAAAATCCTAACGAAAGTATGCCCTCAAGCCTCTTATCTCCCAATCCTACACCCTTATCTATTACTTCAAATAGATCGCAGAATCCACCTCCAGAGTTCTGAGTGTACCGTAATAGTACTTCATTATGTTCTGAGTCTAAATGAGGTAGAGAGTAGTAAGAACTGTCAAAATTAGAATCTTCATATTGTTCTCCAGAACGAGTAATGTAATAATCTGATGCTTGCTTCTGTCCTGACAGTATTTCTATGGCTATTTCCTTCTCTCTTTGTGCATCCCATGCGTTTGCAGCTAATTCTCGAACAGTTGAAGGTATAGGCGTAGAGTACTGTGATGCTTGAAGCACATCATAAATCATCTTTTGGGCCCCGACATTTATCTTTTTGTCTACTCCAGAGCCTGAGGAGACAAAGTCTTGATCTATTGTTTTTATACTCATTTTTGTGAATCAATAATGTTTTGAATTGTAATATCCACATCAGCTTTACAAGTAGGGAGGTAAAGAGTTGGGAGGACAAAGAGAACCTCATTTGGGTCTTCTAAGAACTTCTTAAACAATTTCCATCTTAAAGGAAAGCTTTCATTGGGCCTACCTTTTACTTCAATAATCCACTTCCCGTGTGGGTCTGTGAAATCTGGAGTGTAAGTGATAGGCTGCACCCTGATGTTGTTCTTTTTCTTGAAAACCTTATTCTTATGCTCCCAGTAATCCAAAGTTGGGAGGAAACCAGGAACTAAGCAATAAGAGTTTTGTTCATAAGCAAGTGGAATGTTGTTTGCTTTCAATTGTTTATAGGTGTAAGCCTCAAGCATTGATTTAAAATTTATTCCATCTACTATAGTAGGCTTGCTTATTACTATCTGCCTACCTTTCTTCTTTTTAAATGCCATGTAATACTTGTTTGAGGGTTTCTAACCCATGATTTTTAACTAAATCTGAAGGGTCTTTGCTCAGATACTTTGAATCTATACACACATTAAGTAATTCATACTTATCTGCAATCCTTTCCCCCATTACTTGACCTGTGTTTGGCTCTTTGTGAAAGTCTTTGTCATAGATAACTATGATTTTATTGAATTTCTTCTTCAAATGAAGTATGAGCTTTTCTGGTGGTAATAACGTCTCGGATTGTAAAGCTATAGATGGGATTCCTGCAGAGTGTAAAGACAAAGCATCCTTTAAAGAGGATGTAAGAGCACATATTTCCCCAGAACAAGGTAAAAGAGAATATCCTTGGATGTCATTCTTACCTGTATTTGAAAACCACTTACCATCTGTAAGTTCTGGGGAGTAAATCTTAATTCTTGGGTAGAACTCACAATACGCATAACAGTGCTTTGGTGCATGATACCTTGTCCCATTTATCCAATAGTGAGATATGGGTTGTATATGCGCTTGCTCTGCTAAGTTTCTGCTTACTCCAAACATACTCCAGAAATCTACATCTGAGGTTTTCCAATCTCTAGATTTGATTAAGAGGATTGCTTTTTGTACTGGCCGTGCAGTGTAAGTTACTGCTCTTGAAGCTACACTTAAAGTCCCTCCACTTAAACCTAAACAGAAATCTCTGTCTATTAAAACTAAAGCTTCCTTGAAAGTAATCCTGTACTTAAACATGATGTAAGCAAATACATCAAAACTATGCTCTCTTGCCCCGTAATCTAAGTATCTCAAACATGTGTCACCTTCAAAGATTACTGCACTTGCAACTGGGTCATTTCTAAATTCTGATTTAAACTTAGCCCCAAATTTTATAAAGTTTCTACAGTAATGTCTAAAGATAGTTTCCTCTGAAAGTCTAGCATAAACCTCTTCTTTAGTAAGATTTGCATTACTATCTCTGTTAGTTACAGCCATTGAGAGTTTGTTTTAATTTACTAAAAACGTGGACTGAAATGGTTTTTAAAGTGCTCCATGGCATCTTTTTGAGCATCTATTGCTCCTTGCTGATAATTCTCTGCTGCAAATTGATGCAGTAACTCTATACTTGCATTCAAGTTTTCAGATTGCATTAGAGTTTCAGCTAATTCCCGAATTTCTTTGATTTTTTCTTCCATGTCTGGTTTAAGATTAAAAGTGAAATAAAATGCGAAGGGGGATAAAAGTAAATACCTCTATCCCCCAATCACATAATTAACTTAACCTAAACTACTAAAAAGGAAGCGAATCTTCATCATCCCAATCTCCTGCTGCAGTAGTTGCTGTAACAGAAGGAGCAAATTTAGGTTTAGCATCTGGAGCTGTTGCAGAACCAGTGTACTCTGTCCACTCTATAGTGTAATCACCTTTGATAGCACCATAGTCCTCATTAAGAGCTTTGATAAACAAATCTGTTCTCTTTGGCTTGATACGACCAAAATGACGAGTGTAAACCGCTTGGTACTTACCATCACGAACATACACAAGTACATTTACACTATTCCCAGAAAGTATAGAGATAAGTGCACGTAACTCTGATACATTACCTTTAGAGATTGCATCTACAGTATCCAAGAAAATCTCGTCACCTGTAGCTACGTTTGCCCAAGCTCTTACGAACTCAGTCACCATATCCATACCTCTTGGAATGGCATAAGATGTTTCAGGATTCTTGTACCAATCAGGTAAGTTTGAAGCATCTATAGTACCATCTGATAAGATTGGTGCCCAAGTGTTGTCACCTGTACGGTTGTACCACTTTACTTTACCAGTAGTAGATTTCCAAGGACCTGAATTGACAAGAAATTCACAAGGAACTTTTACATCATCATTGCCAAGCCAGAATACTATTTTCTGTACTGGACCATCGCCTTTACCGAAATCTACCACATAATTAGGTTCCTTCTGAAACATAACTCCCATTGCTTGCAATGCTGCAAGATTAGGGTTTACAGCTAGAACTTTCATTGCAGTAATACCCGTATAGAGTTTACCACCTGCTCCTGCTACTTGATCCTCTGAATTATTAGATTTGATTGCCATTTTTAATTTAGTTTAAAGATTCGTTTAAGTTTAAAACATCTTCTGTAGTATCGTTGCTATCCCAATCTGTATCATCTGGAAAAGCTTGTGCCGGTACAAAATCAGAGTTTGTAGTAGTTGATGCTACAGTTGTATCTACAGTTGTTGCACTACGTATGATTGTAGATGCAGTTGGTGTAGGTGTAGTTGCAGCCTCTGTAGTTCCTCTGAACACGAAAGGCAAAAGTTTCACTTTAGCAACTTTCTTACCCTTCAATGCTGGGTCTTTGAACATCATATCTACCATCCAATCTTCAAATGGACATACTGTCCCTGTAGCGTCAATGTAAGCATATTTCAATGCTATGCCTGGACGGTCAATACCCATTGCAAGATCCTGAAGAATCATTCCTGGTGTTACTTCTGTTACTATTGTGCAACCTGATAGGTCACGCATTCCTTCGATTACAGCTGTTGTAGAGGGCTGTGACTCTGTTCCTTGAACTCCCATTGTTTGATTAATTTATTGGTTTATTTGTTGATTAAAAGTTTAATTTATTCCGTAGTACTCTCGTACTGTTTTTGTCACAGCATTCAAATCATTACCGATTTTCAAGTCTGTAAACATGCCCATTGGACTCTTCGCTGTTGAATCCCCAGAATTCTGAGTTACAAAGTGATTCCATGGGACTTTCTTTCCTTCAGCAAGTTGCATTTCTACATCAGCCATGAGGACGATTGTGAACATACCTTCCAGGGTAACCACATTATCCACCATTTTGCCAATCGTCTTTGCTTTGAGTCTTCTAACTCCACTTGCATCAGTAACCTCCTCCGTGTGAGTGAGATAGTAAATAATCAGGTCATCTCTTAGATCTTCAGAGATTCTTGACATCTCCCAAATTGCTTTGCCAATCTGACTAAACTTATCGAAGCCCTTCACATCTACTTTCCGCATGTACTCATTTGCAGCACAATACTGCCAATCATCCACTACGATAGTCTTTATATTAGGCATCTTCTCACTCACATGACGAAGAACCTTAAGAATCGTAGGGACATCATCAGAACAGAACATATTACCTGTACTTGGTGACTTACCAGCTTGCACTTTCACGTATTCTTTCCCCTCCCTGAAAGGAAGAGGTTTACCTTGTACATTGATAATGTACGTACTTTTTGGATCAAGCGTTCGCATGGAGGTACTTTTCCCTGCTCCCGATGCTCCGATTATACAAATTCCTATTGCACCCATTGGTTTCAATTTTTAAAGGTTTATTTCACTCGTTTTCTCTCCGTAATTGTAAATCTGGCTCCATCAAAGTCATAAGGAATCATCCCCAACATACCATCCCTATTCTTTTCCATGTGAATCGCCATCAATTTGATTGGATCTTCATTACAATACGGTTTTACTATCCCATACAGATCATGTGGACGTTGTATTATCATAACAACATGTGCATCTTGACCAATCGAGTCACCACCAAACAAATCTGTCAGTAGAGGTTGATATTGGTTCTTAGCTCTGTCCTCTTTCTCTATGTTCCTGTTCAATTGGGATAATAAGATATTTATCACTCCATACTCAGCTTGCATTTTCATACATCCTTTAGAGAGCTTATTCAACTTCTTCAATTCTTCCTCTTCTTTCTCATCAGGCACAAGCCTACTGTGGTCCATAAGATTGATAATTAAAGTGTCTGGATTCTTCTCCTTGTATCTTCTTGTAGCTTCCTCAATAAATCCTATACTCTTAGGTCTGTTCTGGAAGTAAATTGGATACTTTGTAAAAGGAGAAACGCTCGCTATAAAATCTTGAAAGGACTTCTCCCCTAACGTAGAGTCTATAGAATAGAGTTCAGATAACTGTTTTCCTGTAGTCTTTGAAGCTGTCCTGAGAAGTTGCTGATACCCAGGCATCTCGAAAGACCAATAGAACACAATCACTTTCTTGTTTGCCAACATAATCAAATCCAGTACATCGAAAAGAACTTGATTGCTGAAGGCAGATTTACCTGAGCCAGGTCGTCCCGCTATGATATACAATTTGCCTGGCTGAAACCCTCCGAGCAATTGTCTATTAAGTCTAGGCCATTTTGTAGGGTAAACCTCTCGTAAACCTTTCCTTGATTGGTCTACAACTGCAATAGATTGTCTTACTGCAGTACGTATAGGTTGAAATTGGAGTTCTTGGAGAAGCTCAATCGAGGACTTGGGTGTTTCTTCTTCCATCATTGCTCTCCTTTCCAAATTCATCCAACTCATCATCGAATTGGTCCCACTGTTCCCACACTCTATTATTTACCCATACCTCTAATGCATTTAGAAACTGAAGTTTATCTCTTTGATGCTCCAATTGTATGTGCAATAGACTTATGATTTTCCTGTGTAACTCTGGGTTTTTGTTTACAATCTTCTTGTACTTCTCTTTGGTCTTAGCGTTCGCTTTTGCGTTTGGGTCATGTGCTCTAAGCATCCTGTAATTCCCGTGTGTGCCGACTTTCAAAGGATAAGCTCCAAGAAGTTCCATAAACATTTTATCAAAGTCACCCTCAATCAAATCCGTAAATTTCTTACGGACAGTCACTCCTTCCTCTGTAATCTTGATGTACCCTAACCCCTCCATTTTGTCGATGTCGCAACAGGGGATATAAGGTGTCTCTTCGCCTCTATGCAAACACCACAGATGGATATACTCATCAGGTGTCAACTGAAGCTCTTTCAGAGTCTCTAAATTGATTTCAATTGTTGTCATAATTGTTTGAATTTTTCGTAACTTTTTGTGAGCATCTCCAATGTGATATGCTTTAAGTGCTCAGGTCTGTAAAAGAACTTTCCAAGATCAAAAGTTATCTTGTCTAAGTTATCAGTTAAAGAGTAGTAGCAACCATCTTTGTAGTACAACCTTATGCCCCCTTCAACTAAGTCCTTAGTTGTTCTTGGGACATCTATTTGAGAAACAGGTATAGGCTTATCCCCTAAAAACTTTATCTTGGTTACGCACAAAAAAGCCAATTCAACCATTAAAGGGTCACATTTTTGTAATTCCGAAGTACTCTTTGATTCTTCTTTTTCTTCTTCCATTTTAAAGTTCTTGATTAGTTGACCATCTAAAAGTTCCTTTTTCGGTTTGAAATGAGTAATGGAACCTGTATTTAGGAAACTCAGGCTTATCTTTTACTCTCACAGGTAACTCTAATTCTGGTAAATCTTCGTCATAATCACTTGCCTCAAAAAATTGAAACACGGCATTACACAACTCTTTTGGTATTTCTTCTTCTGCCATTTCGTTTTAATTAAGTTGATACCCATAATCCTCTGCTTTCTCCCAAGATACATTTGTAGGGTCTATGCCAATCAAAGCGTTTCTAAGCCATTTCTCTTCTTGAGAGTCCCTGACATAGATAACTATGACTAATCCAGATTTAGTTGGGTCTTTTGGGTCTATACGAACCAATCGTCCTGTCCTCTGAATCATAGTCAAAGCTTTGCTGGTCAAACCACAAACAATACCTAACCCTGCATCAGGAATGTCTAACCCTTGATTAAGCGCTTTTGTGGAGCATAACGTGTCAGTTCTGGAAGTTCTGAAGTCGTCAATTGCAGCCTCTCTAAGCTTTGATTTAATCTTTGAGTGATACGTTCTTGAGTTTGGGATAGCTGCTGCGATCTTGTCGGTAAAAGCATTATCTCCACCGAAGATAAGCTTTTTTGTTGGATTTTTACTCAATTCTTTACAAACAACTATCTTATTTTCTGCATGGTCTACAAGATTCTTTCTCTGCCTGATAGCTCTGAAGAACCCTAAAGCAGCATTCATTTCCTCTTTAGAGTACCTTGAAGAATTACTGATGATAGTTTGTGCAAAATCAAATGGACTGAATCCAAGTTTACCTTTCCAATACCCAAAGTTCAAGTTTACTTGCTTGTAATCTATCTGCTCCTTAGATGAGAGTGGAACTGAAATGCATTGTATCTTGTACGGAGCAATTAGTCCCATTGTAACACATTCATCCAAAGTTATAGAGTAAACAACTGGTACTAAAGAAAGTAACCTATTCCTGTACTCTGAGTCATCTGGTAAAGTAGCTGTCAATGTCACGATTCTGCTTTCAGGGCCTGCATTGTAGAACTTCATGCATTGGTCTGTCAATCCAAGGTGTATCTCATCACAAACTATAATTGAATAGTCTAAAGGATTAAGCTTTTTGATTGATGCGTAGCATTCCATTTGTATCCTGTCCTTAGGGAAACTTCCCAAGGCATTAAATTCATCCTCAAACCTCTGTTTCAAGTGGTCAAAGGGGACCAACACTAAAGCTGGTTTATCATCTAAGGAAAGAATTCGGAGAATACACTTAGCTCCTACTCTAGTCTTTCCATAGCCTGTCCCTGCAATTATAGCTCCCCTGAACTTAGAACGCTCTAATAGAATGCAGGCTTTTCTCTGTTCAGTGTCTTTAACAGTCATTGTTTAAAATTTGTGATTTGATTTAGAATAACGTACGGTATAAACTAAGTCTCCGACAAAGCTTTCTCCATAAGTAGTTTCTTTTGACATGGCATATCCTTCTTTTCTCAACTGATTAATTGGAGTTGACAGATTAGGAATATTCAAAAGCATACGAGCTTCAGCATGACTTATAGATTTACCTGTGTCAAGATATTCACGAAGTCTTTCTTTCTGGATTTTACCTCCCATGTGTTTAAGATTTATGTAAAGCTACAAGGCCCAGTATTAAGAACTGGGACCTTGTAATTCTACAATTGTGAATTAATCTTCTACTCCTAAGCTTCTTGGCTTTGTTGCAGCCTTAGACTTTGATGTAGGTTTAGAAGCACGTTTTGCTGGAGCTTTAACTGCTTTTACTTCGCTTGGAGCTGGAACACTTGTCAAACTTTCCATTCCACTTACAAGAATTTCTGATGCCATAGCTTTTACTGCAGCAATCTCTTCTTTCATGTCTTTAATGATTTCTTCACGATTTTGCAAAGTTTCTACTACACCATTAAATTTAAAAACTTCCTGCTTTAAGTCATATCTCAAGCTTTTAATCACTGCTTCATTCTCTTTCTCATTTCTTTTTGAAAGTTCTAAAGCAGAATTTACAAAATTAAGCTTGCTTTGTAGTTCAGTCATCAAAGCCTCTCTTATGCTCAAATCCAATTTAGAATCAGTAGCTTTAAGAGCTGATACAGCCCATAGAAATGCAAATATGCACATAAGCAAAAAGAATCCAATTGAAAAGTAAGGATTTGAAAGGAACTCTGGAAATGCAAAAAGTAATTCGGTTTTCATTGTTTGTTTGTTTTAGGTTTTTTAATAAAATCCCTTGCCTAAGGGGTTCAGGCGGTATTCGTACTTGATTGAAGTTTAAATTGTTTATCTCATTGATTTGCTGGTTTTAAAGGTTAAAACTAAATTTACTTACTATCCAGAACTATCCCAATTATTTGTTATAAATTGAAAATCTCCAGTTTCTTCATTTACTGCAAGATTGCCAGAGCCCCAATTTGGTTTTCTATGTGCTTGCTCTTCAGTTATTTCTTGGAAACCTTCAAGAGATTCAATAGGAACTTTACGATTGCTATAATCAATTCCTTTTGGATTTTTGTCTTGTGTGATATTGAAATATCTCATTGTTGTGATTTGATTAAAATTAATGTACTGTACTATAAGACTGACCATACTCTACTGAGCATCCAACTTGTATATTCAATTTGAGCTTATCATTTACTTTCTGAATAGCTTCATTTAAAACTTTAGTTGTATTCTCTTTATCTGTAGTGTTGAACAGAATTTCATCATGCATTTGTAAGGCCACTTTTATTCCCTCAGTACGAGCAAAATACACATATTGGTCAAACACATAAACAGCCGAGCTTTGATTCAAGGTTGAGAATTTATCTTTGTCATTCCTCAATGAATACCAGAAGCCTGATATGGGGTTTAATAGCCACTTCTGATCGCCTATCTCTTTGATTGAAAGAGAATCTTCCACATCTAAGATTGCTTTGTTCCTGGTCCAGTAAATCTTCAAGAGATTTGCAGCTTCAGAAACCTTCATCCCACTGTTTCGAGATAAAGCATCCTTACCAATCTTGTAAGTTGCTGAGAAATTCACGATTTTGGCTTTAGTTCTTACAGATTTTAATCTTGCAAATAAATCTTTTTGCTCTTGGGGACTTAATTTTTTCATTTCATCTAAAGTCATGGCCAATAAATTTTTTCTGCGTTTAACCTAGCATTTTTAGCCTCTTCTAATGTTTTAAAGCGACCTAAATGAATTTTCTTTTGGCTTTTTTGAATCTGAGCTGTGAACTTGCCAGTTTTTTTACAAACGCAAACTCCTTTTACTCCGGACGAATTGTTTACAGGTATTCCTGTATTAATAGCGTTTGTAAATTTTGAAGCACTTCTTAAGTTGGAGATGCAATTGTTCCTTGGATTTTGATCTATGTGATCCACTAAATCTGGTAAATGGCCATGCATTAAAGCAAATATTATTCTGTGAGCTAAGAATTTTTTGTTTTCCTTAAAACCAAAATTTACGTTTACTTCGATATAACCATCTGCATTAATATACCCAACTTTTTTTCCAAAATTTCTGCAATGAGGGTGCCAATTAAGTTCTCCCTTTTCATAAAAAAATCTCTCTTTGAAGCTATCTATTAAGTCCATTTCATTTGTTTTTTTCTTTTTCGTACCATTTGTAAAATTCTGCTTCATCTTCTGTCATAGACCCTGCAAGTATAGCAATACTTAAATGTGCATCGTACCCTTCAATGTTCATCTCTTCCACATATTGAGGGTCATAATCATAGATGTAATGCCTTTTGGTTCTATCCTCAATGTTACTCAAGTCTGAACCACACAACTCTTCATTGTCATTTGCAATTAAACAATTTCTGATGTCTCCCCCATACTTTTTATCAACTCCTGGAAGATTGACAATGACTGAATGCTTTAATCGTAATGTGTTTGTAAGTCCCAAGCACGAAGGGTAAAGTCTTCCATCAACTTGATTCTTAAGGAATCCTTCAAATATGCCTATTCTGTGGGAGATGAGGGCCAGTCCACTTAATACCTCAAGCTTAGGTTCTTTATTGAACAGTTTTACAATACTATTACAAATTTGACCAGGAAAAATCTTAGAACTGATTTGCTCTATCTTTTTGGTTTCTCCTGTAGACTTGTTTCGCACATGTTTTATATGTTCTGGGACCCACCCTAAAGAGTAAAGCCAAGCCTTAAGTTGTGTACTGGAGTTTGGATTGGAATTCTTGTGTCCTGTGACCTTAGTCTTTTCGATTTTCTTACAGTCTGTACTCTCAATTGAGTCAAAGAATAAATCTCCTTTCTGAAACACATTCCCATTCTCATCTTCCACTGCATCTTCGTAGACTTTCTTCTTCTTTACTTCTGCTTGAGGCATAACCTTCTTTAACTCTTCAAGTTTGAACTTTTTGTCCTCTATCAAAGTGTTTAAGACAGTCTGGCAATGTTCTACGTTGAACTTAATCCCAATTTCTTCTTGTTCTCGGACACAATTCATTTTGAAAGTCAAATACTGGCAGTACTTATATGCTCTTTTTGTGTTATTATCATATAAGTTCATTAAGTAATTATGCTGTTTTCTCCAAAGCCTCATATTGATTTTCACATCTTCCTCACATCTATGAATGTAAACACTTATGTCTAAGTTTTCCCAATCATTTACTTTAGGTTTAGGAACTCCGAAAATCTCTCCCCACTCAGCTAAACCGTGAAGTTTCTGTTGTGGGTAAAGAGTCCAAGATAAAGCTAAAGTGTCAATTAATCTCCCCTTGATTTTAATGTTTAGCAATCTTTCCAGAACAGGTACATCGAATCTACAAATATTATGGCCAATGTAAGTATCTGTTGGGTCTGTTAAAAACTTAATCATTTCTGAGTAAGAAGTTAAACTTGTTATGGTGCCATCAGAAATAGCATAGTAACTTAAACAGTGAATTTTAGTGGCATTTATAGAATCTGTTTCAATGTCAAAAAGATATACATTGTCCATTAGAAAAGAATTAGTTGCACATAAACTTTAAATCCTGCAGTCATATCCATTACATGATTTAAATCAACTCCTGTTTGATAATAAACAGTGTTGTCTTGCTCATTGTAATAAACTTTGTTTTGAAATGTTGAGAATAATATCTCTTTGAGTTCTTGTACTTTTTTAGGTGACATCATTTCTCTTGATTTTCAAGTTTATATACTTTTTCAATTAACTTATTTATCTCAGCTCTATTATCTCTAATTTCATCTGTCAAAGTTTTGATTACTAAGAGTAAGTTGTAATAAAATTTTTCTTGTTGACTCATGGTTTAACTTTTTAAGATTGTTTCAAAAGAAATTAATTGTGCATCTTCTCTATGAGATTTTGTATAATCATACATAAGCTGAACTCTTTGCTCAGGGTCAAGAATTTTTAATCCTTGTGGTGGTCTTACATAATCAAATCCAAAATCAACTTTTTTAATAGGAGGACTATACTGAGGTTTAGTTTTAACTGGAAACCTTACAGGAGAAATGACTTGCCAAGTTGATTCTTCTAAAAGAACTGGAACTACTTTACTATTTTTAGAAAATATTTGCTTTTCTATGCTCTTATGTGGATTCATTCCATTATAGATTTATAAAATAATTGCTGTTGCTTAACAGTGAACAGTTTAACGTGTATAGGGTCCTCGTGATTTTCCTTGCATACATGTGGTTCGTATGCAAAGATTGGACACAATAAACAAGTAAGATAGTAAATGATAAATAAGACTTTCATTAGAATTGTTTAGTGAATAAATTTATCTCGGATACATCCAACCATTGTTTCCCTTCGTACGGGAATAAGGAGTACTCTTTAGGGCTTAATTCAACCCCGTCTTTATATACTCCTTCTATTTCAATTTCATCCCATTCTTCTGGTTCTATTCTTGTTGCAGAACGAACCATTCTTGCAGGGTAATAGATGACTTGAAAGTCGTAACTTTCTTCTCCAAGTTCATCAGTTATAACTGTAATCCAATGTTCTTCTTGTTTCATAATTTTAAGATTAAGTGATTAAAAATTCAGTTTTGTTTAGCACCCTTTTTCTTATACCCTATGACCAAGTATTGCTACAAGACTAGATTCGATAAGAGTAGGGTCACGTAGTTAAATGTCCTTGGGGAAATTATTAGTTTTCTTAAATGGAATTTCACCATACCTGTAACTTGCAGAAACTACTTGCTGAGAACTCATTTGTGTTGTAAAGCTACTTTTCACTTTCTTTCGTTCCACTATCTTTCTCAAGGATAACAACACATTTAGGGTTACCCCAACAATCTCCCTGATTATCGCACATGCACTCCCTAAGGCTGCTTCCATACTACAGTAATTGTCATCTCCTGTTAATTCAGGATTAATATCCAATTTTTAAAGTGGTTTTCAATGTTTAGTCCACTATGAGAAAAATTCCGTGACCATTTCTGGCGAGTGAATGTCCAGTTACGAACCCTCTGCTTTACGTCTACTTTTCTCAATATCTTAAAAATTCAAGTGGTGAGTTCTGCTCACATCACTTGAATAATACAACTTATCTTACCATTACTGGAATACCTAGTTGTCAAAGGCCCTACATTCATAGGGATTTCTTTTTAAATTGTTTTAATATAAACTTGCTATATATGAATTGACACCGTAATCAAGCAAGATGTATTTGTTTTGATCTATCCCCCAATTTTGAGGATTACGTAAGTCACAGTTATCAAAATTAAATTCAGGTATTATTTTTTTAATCTTACTCAC
>Ga0102859_1000145_pt1 | contig 15662 bp, 6 predicted proteins | sample Colrivmet1371B02_FD_78439 | JGI IMG/M metagenome (GOLD analysis project Ga0102859, IMG submission 78439) | Estuarine microbial communities from the Columbia River estuary - metaG 1371B-02 | ecosystem: Environmental > Aquatic > Marine > Intertidal zone > Estuary | place: USA: Columbia River...
AAAAGCCATGCGTGGACCGGCTGCAGCAGAACGTCTTGCGAAGCAAACAGCAAGAGACAGCCGTATAATGGACAGCAGAACAGCCACTGATGAAATTCTTGCTGGCAAAAAAGATGAAATTCTCTCTAAAGGAAGAGAAAAGCTCTTAAGTAATAAAGGGCTGTACCTAGACGGCAATGCTATTGAGGGCAGAATGCGTGACACCATGACAAACATGGGCTACACAGACGCAGAAATTCAATCTGCCATAAATCCTAAGCTTGATCCTATATTTGGTAGAAACGATCCTGTTTCCGCTGCTGCACAGATGAAAGCACTGTCAGAGCAAGTATCCCCATTTGAGACATTTGGGAAGGCATTCGCTGAGAAGGCAGGCGCTAACGCCAATAAGCCTCTAACAGAAGCTGAGCAGATAGCTCAAATAAATGTTACAGACAAGTGGTTAGAGACGCATGATGATGCAATACGAAAAGGCTCTGAAGGATTCTTTAGAGGTCTTGCCGATGTTGGAAATCCTAATGCGTACCAAGATGACGTTCGTAAATACGTTATGGAAATGCAGCTGGCTGGATCTCCACCGTCGGAGTCACTTGTTCTTTTATCGTCAATGATGGAAGACGACACATTTAAAAATTACGACATAGGAAAGCTGTCAAAAGAGCAGATAATGACTCTTTCTGGCATTTCTAGTGCGCTCAGCGGCAGAAGTGGTGGCTCTGGAGCTGCAAGCGGTCCTTCTTATGAAGAACTCGTTAGGGACCAGCTGGCTTGGCAGAACAATCAAAACCAGTTGATGAATGACATACAAAGATCTACTAGCCGTAAAACTTTTAGTGACGATCAGCGTAAGGCCATATTCGCAGAGCAAGGACTTTTGAATGAATCTGGCTTAAGCAGAGTCGACAACACAGACGCAGCGCTAAAAGGTATTAGTGGTGTTAGTGCTGAGGATTTAGCCTACGCCAGAGGATTGACAGACGTTGTGCCGGGAACCCCTGCAGGTACTGGCAGTACTCCAGCTAATGACGACAGGCTGCTAACGACACTGGATGAAAAACGAACTGGTAGACCGTTCAACGCAGATTCTTCTACTCCTGGTGCCCAGGCTCACGCTGCCAGTAAAGGAACAATGGACGTCTACACTTCAGCGTTTCAAGAGCTGTTGGCAGACTACAGCCCTGAAGAAGTTGAACAAATTAAGAGAGACTTGAACAGTAAGTTGTCTGCTGACCATACTTCAGAAGCAGAAAGTCTTGAGTGGTTTAAAAAGAATAAAGATACGGTTTTATCGCAGATTATCAAAAACAGAGGTTTTAAAGCTGGTGAAGCAGCTGAAAAAACAGCTACCCATGCCAAAAATTTAGAAACGTATAAATCAGTAATGACGAGCGCGTTACCTAAGATGTATAACGACGAACAGGTAAAAGCTATTCTTACAGAATTTAACCGTCAAACACGCAGATTTGACAGCGATGAAGAAGCTTTAGCGTGGTTTGCTAAAAACCCTGAGAAAATTGTAAAAGGCATAGCTGGTGACCTCGGATTTGGAGATGGCAGAAGCCCTATAGCTAAACCTAACAGTCAGCTATCAGCAGGACTGTTGTCTGGAAATACCCCGATAAATCCTATACCTGGCGTAGGATTTGAAAACTTGAATAGGCCAAACCCTAATGCGCTTCTTGGAAACATGACTCCATCTGAAAGAAGCATAGGCGGCGAAGTGCCTCTAGGAACAGCGACGGCTATAGCTCAGAACCCAGCGCAAAGAAATCTTGGCGGTCCAGTTCCTGTAGGAAAAGCTGGAGCTGTGTCTTCTGATGCTCTTCTTGGAGGCAATCAATCACCGACTAGCCAAGCGCAAGCTTTACTAACGCCTGATCCTCTTTCAAGTAGAAAGGCTGCTCAGCTGCAGGGAGTAAAACAGCTTATGCAATCTGGAAATCTGAACGGTGCTGTTCAAGAACTAGAAGCTGTTATGCAAGACCCAGCAAACGCTGGCGATGAAAAGATGATCGCTATCTACAAAGAGCTTATTAGCGCTTTGCAATCACAAATAAGATAACCATACGGGCGAGCTTATGAGCAGTTTACTGGATCAGTATTTACGAGAACTAAACCCTGCAAATGCTGTGGAAGACGCGATAGCCAAGAACTACCAGAGAAATGTGTCTCTTCTCGACCAGAAGAAGATAGATCTGGCAGGTAAAACTACTGAAAAGCAATCCCGTATGGACCCACAAGCCGCACTTGATGCCTATATGGCGCTAGGTGGCGGTAATGAAAGCTCTAACAACATTGACGTAGCTCAGTCTTCAGCGCTGGGACTTTTTGGCGACTTGTCAGATGCAGGCAAAGGCATAAGCAACGCTATATTTAATACCAATTTTGATGACAGCGAAGAGTCCGGCTGGTCAAACCAGGCCATAAGAGATGACGTTGTTGGCGTATCAGATGAAGTCCGTGCCGGTATACAGGCACAGCAGCAAGAAGTTTTTAACCAGATCGATCAAGGAAACTACTGGGAAGCCGTTAAGGCTGGTGCCATAGCAGCACCTGGAACAATTTCAGACAGTTTTGGGTCGCTTATAGCTCTTGGAATTGGCGGAGCGCCAAGAATGATTGGCACAGGACTTGTGAAGGGTGGCGGAAAGCTGCTGAGCATGGGTGCCAAAGCGGATAAGATCGAAGATGTGGCAGACGTAGCTACTGACGCAGTAAAAGCTAATAAAGTTCTATCCGCAAAAGAAGCAGCAAAAGCGGTTGATGCAGCTAATGCTACAGCCAAGACTACCAAAGCAGCTGCTAAAGTTGCGGAAGCAGATAGACTCCAAAGATCCGCAACAATCATGGAAAAAACCCTAAGTGCTGCTAAAGCAGGGGGAGACGCCGCCAGCAGAGTCAGCTTAATGGCAGCGCAAATTGTGCAGCAGAACCGTAATGAGTATAAAGCTGCCAACAACGGTGAAGAGCCGTCGTTTACCCGGGTAGCTACCAACACAGTAATGACTTTTGCTACCTTAATGCCAACGCCTTGGATGATAAGAAACCTTTTCGTGCCAAAACTTGGAGCAGGAAAAGTAATAGACGCTGCAGGAGATGTTGTAAAAAATCCGAAGTTGCTTCAGCAATTTGCACAACAAGGGAAAGACCTGATTGCATACGCTGATAAAGGCGCTATTCCGTCTATGCTGGAACGTGTTGGTAAAGGAATTTTAGCAGTCGGGAAAGCAGCAGGTGCAGAAGCTGCCCAGGAATACGCCCAGACATGGGCCGGCATTCTTGCTGTTCAGGTAGGTACTAAAGAAGCACAGTCACTTATTGATTCTGTAATGGAAGTCACTGGCGACAGAAAAAATCAGATACAAGCAGCCACAGGCGGCGTATTGGGAATGGGTGCTGGTGGTGGCATAAGAGCTGTCACAGCTGTTCCTTCAGTAGCTGGTGGATTAGCAGTAGACGCTGGCAAAGGCGTCGTACAGAAGGCTGGGAGAACTCTGGCTGCCAGAGCTAAGAACACATTGGCTAGAAATCAGACACCAGAGCAAGTTGAAGCACTTGTAGCTGAAAACACAGCTCGAGAAGCTGAGGTCAAGCATGTAATAAAACGAAACAATAAATTGATCGGTCGTCTTCACAGAGCACCGTCATTCAAGGACGTTAAAGATCCAATTACCAGAGAGATGCTTATTAATAGAGCAGGTGATGACCAGGACCTAAACGACCCAGAAGTTTTCCAAAAAGTATCAGCAAAAGTTGCTTCAGCTCTGAAATCTGAGGCTTTAACATTGCGAGGCAGTTTCGTGGCAATAGATGCCAAGCGCCTAGGAAAGACGGCGTATGAAGCTACCAAGCAAGCAGCTAAAGACGCAGCTGGGTACGTTGGAATTACACCGGAAGTATTTGACGAGTACCTAGGCAAAGCCAAAAAGTTGAGCAAGGCTGCAATCAAAGAAGTAAAGAACCTGCCAGACTCAGGCACAAGAGGCTTGTTCATGGCGGTAAACGACGCTGGTGCAGACACCTCTAAGAAAGGCTGGAAGGCTGTTCGTGGAGCAGCTCACGGCATGGCACCAAAGAGAATTAGACAAGTTGCTAAAGCCATTGAAAGCACATTGCCTGACGCATCTGCACAGTTAATGGAAATGGCGGATACCAGAGAGCAGCTCAACGTTAAAGCTGACCTGCATAAAGAAACCACAGTGGATTCTGGTAATATCCCAAAAGGAATAAAAGCAGCAAAGCAAAATCAAGATCCTTTAGACGATGGAGAGGCGAACTCTCTTGCACTGGAACTAACTGATATTGCGAAAGGCAGAATCGGGGACTTGGATACTGTTAAAGCAGTGACAGTGGCGTTGGACAAATTTATTACAAGTGATCTTTATAAGTCAGGCAAGAGTCACTTAAATGAAAATGGTGTTGAAAACATAAGAGCTTTCCTTGCTGAAGCCAAAGAAGAGAACTCATCAGCAGTAGCGGAATTGGCTAAAGACGCTAAAGATAAAGTAAAAAGCGCAACAAATAGCGTAGTAGAATTTGTTGACGAGCTGATCGACGGCAAGAGCATTAAGAAAGCTGCAGATGAAGTGCTTACCAGTGCTTTAAAAGGTACTTTATTCAAGTCCAGTGAAGTAAAAGAAATTACTGATCCAGATTCTGGGGCTACCGCAGAAGAAATAGCAGACAAAGTTTCTCAGATGCTTGAGGTTGGAGTAGGTAACGTTGCTGCATTCTTTAATAAAACTGCTGAAGAAATCAAAAACCGTGACGCAAGTCCGGAAGAAAAGGCAAGGCTTGCTTCGGAACTCGAAGTAGAGAAGAAATCTCAGACTCTGGGCGACTTTATGCTGACTAACTTCTTTTCTGTAGCTGGTAAAACCACAGATGCTGCTAAAAAAGTATACAACGCCATAGCCAAAGAAATGCCAGAGTTAAACAAAGCTGACATAAGCAAGGCAGTCAAAGCCTTCCAAGAAAGAATTAAATCTGGAGATGTGGTCATTCCAGAGCCTGGAGTTGAAGCTGAGGCTGAAGCCGAAGTTGAAACCAAGGAAACTACTGAAAAGGTTGTTGAAAAAGATTCAGAAGAAGACATGCTGCATGATCCACTGGTAGAAGAAGCGTATAAAGCCCTTGATGATTTTATAGAAGATGCCAAAGAGAATTTTGAAGCTGGTGCTAAAGAAGCGTCAAAGTTAGCTAAAGAAGCTAGAATTTTAACCTCTAACTTTTATGAAGCCGGCAATAAGTATAAAAAATCAAAAGAAAATGAAGCGAATTACTTGGAACAAATGCCATTACTTAAAGTAAAGATTACTACTACGTTGATGCAAATTGTTGTAGACAAAAATCCTGACTTTAAGCCAACAGACGTTGCAAAAATATTTTACGATGAGTACCTGGATGACTACAGCAAAGCTGAAATCCTGGACATGGTTAAAGACGCCTACGGCGTAAAAACACGCAAAAAAAAAGACTATAGTAAGGAAGATTTGATAGAAGAGGTAGACCCTGATACAAATAGAAAACTAGCAATGTTAAAAGAACCTCTAACAACTGATATGGTGTTAGAATTTGCTGAAGACCTCGATATCAACATCTGCGATTAAGGAAGTGCCATGAAATGTGTACCTTTAAATGACATTCAAAACCTGCTACGACAGATAGTAGACACAGGTGTTGATATTGATAATGAGACTGAAAAGCTCACCCGTGTCGATATACAGAGCATTAAAGGTAAGCAAATCGATGAGGTGCTTAAAAAACTATCTATAGAGCCGGTGGATAAAAGCGTCACAGGTACAAATGCCCGTGTGCAGCTAGAAGCTAAAGCAGCTGCTGCAAAAGCGTCTGAAGAAGCCGTTAGGGCTTTTCTTGAACAGCTCAACTCTAAGGGTAAGGGGTCTAAAGCAAGAGGTGAGCTTGTAGCTCTTGAAGCCATTATAGAAACGATACGAGGTGAGGTTAACAAAGCCGAAACTAACGGTATCATAATGACTGACATCGGTGACAGCGGAATACCAAGAATACCTATGCACAGACTCGCAGCTTCCATAGGGCGTAAAATGTTATACGCAGACGGTAAAAGGCTATCAGCCAATACCGGTGCTACTAACGATAAAGGTAAAAAATACACCGCTGCAGATATTGAGCATCTCTATTACGCAGTTGGAGAAAGATCTCTTAACCGCTTAAAAGAAAAAGGGTTCATCAGTATAGAGAGTGGTCTTGGTACAATACAAGATTACAAAAACGATAAAGACGGAAAGCAGATTTTTGCTCCTACAAAAACAGTTAAGTCTGTGGCCATAAACCCAAAAGCTTTAGGCGCTAAAGACTTAAGCAGGCACGAAAACAACAAAGATCCTGTTGTAAGATACCTTCGTGGTGATCCCGTAGATGTGCAAGACGAGAACAAATCGTTTTATGGCATATTAAACGCCATAGAGCTTATCAGCGGTTTGACTGTGCCAAAGAACTACGTTCTTCCTGCTACCAGCCGTGAAAACGTTGTAGCTTACAACCAGGATAAAGAGAAAAGCCTTCCCCACACTATTGATGAGGCACGAAAAGGGCTTTCTCAGCGTCCTGTTCGTGTAAACCAAACTCTTCACGATCTACTGGGTAGCATAGCCGGTGAAGTTAAAAACTCAGACAGGTCTGCTTCTTACTGGTTAACACACACCGGTACTGATACTGCAGACGACTTGAGAAACCTTTTCGGTATAGAACAAACAAATAGTGTTAAGTCCAACGCTGCAAGCCATAGAGGTAAAAACCTATCTAAAACTACGCCTTTAGATGACTTCGTGGATTTCTTCAACCACTTTGACAAAGAAGGCAAACCGGTAGATTTGTTTATGTGGCTATTTGAGGGCGCCAATGGCCGTCTAAACACAGACAACACAGTAGCTGATGTTCACGCTTCAAAGTTTTTTCGTCACGCTATGGATAGCTCTGAGGCCACATACAGCATAGATGAAGGCGGAGCTGACTATTTCGTAAATAAGGTGGCGATAGCTCTTGGCGCCAAAAGCGATAAAGCCCGTGCTTCAATGATAGACGCCATTATTGAAAATGAATCAGAAGACCTCACAAAAATTGATGCGGCTTTAGAATTTCTGGCAGCTATGAAAGCTACAACAGATGCCAAGGAGAAAATGACGCAGCTTGCTTACATGAGCAGGCAGTTTCCTGGACTGGACGCAGCTGAGCTTATAGGCGTCGTGCAAGCTGTCCAAGATATTAGAGACGGCATTGAAGGCCGTTCTATAAAGAGCAGATACATGGTAAGTGGAGACGGAATTGCATCTGGAGGACAGATAGCTCTAATCCAAGCTATTGGCTGGAATGTGCCTGGAATAAACGAAGTACTTAAGGATATGGGCATATTCAAAGGCGGAAAGCCTGATGAGAATGGCAACTTTTCTGACGTGTACTCTATTTTACGGGACCAGTTAAAGGAGTACCTTAACGGTGATTCAAAAACAGCTCCGTCAGTAGGCGCAGTAGATAGAGAAGAAGTGTCTGGAGTACTTGTCCAAATTCTTGAAACGCTGTTTAAAGACGAACGTGACCTTTCAAAGTACCCAACAATGAAGTTGGTTTATGGCCAAGGCGGAGACGCAGCTATCAAGTCAGTAGCTGCCAATCTTACAGAGCTGCTTATAGCAGAGCTGGAAAAAGACAGACCTTCTAAAGCAGTTAAGGCTTTGGCTGAAGCAATGGCGCCTGAAGTTTTTAAAACCAGTTCTACTTTTAAAAATGCTTTGGCGCACCCTGACCTTAAAAAAGAACTAACGCACAATTTCTCTGAGACAAAGATTCCAGACCTTATGTATGGTCTGCTTGACCAGTCATTCAATAGAAGACTTCTTGCTAAGCAAAAAGCAAAGTTCAAAGAAGTTGTTAATTTTATCTACACAATGCCTGAGAGACACAGCGTAAGGGTATTCCCTGCCGGAGTAGCTGTAGACAACTATGAATCCAGCAAGACTGGAGGAGACAAGTCAAAGTTTATTGAAAGAACAAAAGAAAACTTGGATAAGTACGGCGTAACAGTATCTAAGATTTTTGAAGTTCTTCACGACATGGGCAATGGTGACCATGTGCTTACCAGAGAAGGTGCGTTCTGGGAAAACGTTATGAACGTGTCATTGGTTCACAATATTGACGCAGCGATGCTGTACCACGCTATAGCAAGAGTTTTAAAAGCCAACAACATAAACGATGGAATACTGGTCGTTCACGACCAAGTAATAGCTAATGCCCATCTGGTGCAGCAGATTGAGGCTGAGTACACAATGCTCGCCAAAGAAATAGGAATGAATTTCGACATTCTCGAAGAAGTACTTCTGTCTATTGCAGAATACTCAAAAGCAGACTTGAATAGTAACTCTAAGTATACTAATATGCTTAAAGAAGTTCAGGATGCTAAGGCTATTAAACGAAAAGCTATCGAGGATAATTTTGATGATGAAACAACTAGCGTTATTGGTGATCGGATCAGTGTTACAGGAATTGGGAAAAGAATTGGTAAAAACCCGCGTTCAGCAAAAAGTGCAAACGAAACGAAAAGCACAGCCGAAACGGGTAAGCAAAGCACAGCCACGGAAACCAGTACAAAGACGGAAACCAAAGCCAGTGCAAATTCCAACAACAATCCAGTAGACGAAAAACCTGCCGAGCAGAAAGCGTCATTGCTTTCTGTCGTGCAGAAACTTTCCTCGCCAATTATCGATCAATTTTTCGGCAGTAAAAATTCTTCCAAAATTAAATCTGGTGCGGAGTTTTCATACAACTCTGATACTGACACAATCACTGTAGCTGACACGGATTTCCGAAAGTTCACGCCTAACGAACTTGACGTTAACAACGCAAAAGATCGTGAAACAATCACTGAACTTTTAGAGCATGAAATAACGCACAGCTACACAGTGGGCATGATTGGAAAGTGGGTCAGAGACGGAAAGCCTAAATCTGACATGAACTTTTCATACGTCAAAAAAGCTATGGACACCCTGCGTGACTTAGGCATAGACAATAACCGTATTAAGTACGCCTTAAACCAAGCAGACGAAGTTTCTGCTATGGCTGAGTTCATATCTATAATGACTTCTGAGCCTAAAACAGCAAAGGCTGTTTACGAGGCTATGAGCAGCTCAGAAACTAAGGGCCTTAAAGCCGTCCTAGAACGCATTGTGAAGCGTGTTAGGCAAATACTTACCAAAGTTACCAATAAAGATTTAGATGCTGCTGGTGTGCGTCCTGAGCTGCTTTACAGCGCAATGAACGAGATAGTTTCTGACGGCCAGAGCATGCGAATCACAAACATGGAAACAGCGCTAGAACTTAATGACGTTCTGGAAACTAACTTGTTTAAGAGCGCCACCTCAGCTGAGACAGGACTACCGAATAACGGTGTTGTTAGCTACATGAACGAGTCTGTAGTTCGATACATCAACGATCCAGTGGTTCGTGGTGCATTAAAATTCAGTACCAACATCAATATAATGTTGATGCAATACCCTACCTATGTGGCTATTTCTAAAAGACTTAAAGGTATCTATGATGACTCAAGCGCTTTGCAGGAGATTGTTCATAAAATAACCAACAATGGTATTAACAACAAGTTGAAAAACCACCTGCTGTCTATGAGCTCCGCTATTCGATCTGACAACGAAGAAGTTATATCCCATCAGGTTAAAAGACTTAAAGCTTTTACAAAAAACCTGAGCGATGAAGATATGGAAACCTACAACAGCTTGGTGTTGAAGCTGGACACCACGGCGTATTTCAGCTTTCTTGAAAACGTTACTGACTATAAAGCTGAGCTGGCCATAACTGAGAAGGCTGGGGATTTTAACGCAAAGGAATTGGAAAGACTTCAGAGCATAGTAGACCTCAACGTATCCGGTACGGTTAGTAGCGATACTTACTATAACGTTGCTGCTGCAGGGTTCTCTTCTGGCGATCTTAACAAGCAAGCTAAGAAGTGGGTACTACTTAAGAGTATCGAGAAAATCGGTTCTGATAAATTCTTAGAGCTTAAAAAGAATGAGGAGTTTATGAAAGTCATAAAAGACATTTCATTCTCCAACTCCAGGATAATTGCAGAAACACCGGGACTAGCCGATATAAACTCGAGAGATGTCGGTGCAGTAGAGATATTTGTAGATACACCTGTCATAAGGGCGTTCACAGTAAAGCAGGCGCAAAGCCTCAGAAATAACGATTGGGTTATCGTAAAGTCAGCTACGACTACAAATCTTGGTATCGCTTACAGAAAAACTACAGACAACACATACCAAGACGGAGTGTTCACTACCACAAGTACGCAAACTACTGACGTTAAAGTGCCGGAAGATATGGCCGGTCTAGGAGATACAGTGAATGCTGGCGGATCTCACAGACTTGTATTGTCTAAAGATATACGAGAAGCGATTGGTGTGAATAAAGACCCTTCACAGAGCCTGGTAAGGACAATGGCACATAACATGGCCATAAGTGACTCTGAAACTATTCGTAACACGCTGCTTATGAAAGAAACTTATTTTGATATTACTGAAAAAGGTAAGGACGCGCTTGAAAGAATAGTTAAAGCTAAAAATAAGGACAATCCATGGTTCTTAGGTGACGCTGAATCTGCAGATTACGATTCTCTGCCTGACGTAGTAAAGGCAAGATACAGAGAAGCACCGGCAGGACTGAGTAACGTCAACGGTTTCAATAAGAAAATAAAATATGTGAGAAAGGATATTGGGTACTGGCTGGTAGGTTCTTCTGAGTCGTCTGTTGCAAGAGGCAAGACTATGCAGATGGCTATAAGAATTACTAAGCATCTGGTATCAGCTACTAAGATAGGAATGGTTATTTTAAACCCTGTCAAAATAGCGATTGATAACGTATCAAACATATCTTATTTAAGTGTGATGGGTGTGGACCCTCTATTTATAAGAAGAGAGTACGCCAACGTATCTTATGAATTTAACAGCTACAAGAAAGCCAGAAACCAGCTAAACATTATGCGGATAAAGGCTTTTGACAACCCTGAAAAATACGCTAAGGATATTAAGAAGCTGGAAAACAAGCTTGAGAGAATGCCTGGGCATGGGTTTGCTAAGCGGGGATTTGTTAACTCATTAGGATCTGAGATCATTATGAACTCGGACGACCCTACTGCAGGTTTTAAATCTGATGTTGATAAACTGCTAAGAGCTATATTTACCAAAAAAGATGGTAAAAATAATGAAGTAGCTAAATTTATAATGGGTGCTTCTAAGTTTTCGGTAGGTATCGAGGAGTTAATGGAGGCTATCGCACCGGTTTTCGGAGCAGTAGATTCAGGAAAGGAATTTGAAGACGCTTTGAACGGTTTGGCAGCACGCTTCAGAACAATTAAGTCCGAAGATGATATAGCTAATTATCTTCATCAGTTTATAAACAGCCCTAACAGCGAGTTCTCTAAGATCGGTGCACACATGACTGACTTAACAGACCTTGCGGCAAAAGAAACTTACTACAGGTACCTTAAGAGAGAGGGTATGAGCCCTAAAGCAGCGGAACTTGAGGTGATTGATTCTTTCCCAGATTTTAAGGAAGGTTTACCGACAGCTGTGAAACAGCTAAGTGATGTGGGGATATTGATGTTCCCTTCTTACTGGATAAGAATCCAGAAGGCGATCTATCGAATGGTTAAGAATAAGCCATTGAGTTTTGGAACTGAGATGGGTGTCGAGATGTACTTTGATATGAACAATCCACAGATTTGGGACCAGGCAATTATAAATAAAGCTGATTCCTACTTTGGGTTGGTACATACGCCTTGGGAGCATTGGGGCATGGGAACAGTATTGCCGACTAATGCTTTAGGTTAAAATAGGGGGGCTTATGCCCCCCAACTTTTTAGCTCTTAGAACCGAAACGCTTGGTACCAAAGCTTGGAGCTTTAGCAGCATCAGCACCGGCAGGTGCGCTGCCTTTACCACGTCCACCAGCTACCCAGGCAGCAACTTCATCTGAAGTAACACCGTCTTTGTAGGTGATGTTATCGAAGTACTTCGTGTCACGCTCGTAACCTTCACCGGGAGTTTTCTCCAGTGCGATTTCTTCAGCAGTTGCATTGTCCATTGCACGATAGAAGCCTTTGATGACTTTCTTTTCCGTGATTGAACCATTGTATCTGCCGTACTCCAATTGGATACGGAGCATGATTTCAACGTCAGTGAACTCTTCAAGAAGAGCAACGTCTTTCAGTGCACCGGCCTTACCGATTGGTAGCTGACCTTCAGTAGGCTCGGCAACATCACTCACACCAGCAATAATTAACATCTGGTTAAAGATCTTGGCACCGATTTCGTTTGGAGAGCCGTCGTTGTTGGTAATGCGAAGGTTTCCGTAGACGATCTGCTTTTGGCCATTATGGTCAACAAACAAGTCTACTGTGATGGAACCGTTCTTAGATTCGTTAGCAATAGCTCCCAGAATCGTAACAGGATACACACCAGAACCGTTTAGGTAATCACTACCACCGCCTTGTTTCACATCTTCTTCTTTTACGCTTGCTTTGAAAAATGACATAGTTTATTCCTCTCAGAGTAAAAGGGTGTCAACCCTAGGTTATAAAGTGACAGAAATTGCCACATATTTGATAGTGATGGCCTGTTACAGACTCCACTCACTTGCTTTAGATTGCTTACTTTTGAGCAGTTCCAAGTGTTCTTGGAGGTTGAACTCAGCACTAGGCATACTATCCGGTAGCTCAGCCACCGTCGTTCGAGACGCCATTTTAGCATTACGGAAATGCACAACACGCTGCTTTCCCTTAAGCTCAAGGAAGATCGCCTCATCTACTTCAGAAAGGATTCCGCCCTTCTTTCCGTAGCTACCACCAGCATTGACTAAGCTATAGCCAGTGGTTTCCTCGCTGTACATTGCGTGCGATACCATAATCACGTTAAAAACAGGCGATAGGTCGCGCTCAATGAAATCTACAACACTCTTGATCTCAGTATTAATCTTTCCATAAGGGAAAGACTTTATCTGCTCCAAGCAATAGCCTTCTATGTCCAAAAGAATCTTTGAAATAGAGTCGATAGCTATAGTTTCTGGCAATTTGCCCATCTTATTTTCATAGGCGTGGATTTTATCCGTAATCACATTAATCAATGTGTCAGCAGAGGTAAAGTCCTCCACATTCACATGCGCCTGTGGAAACGGATACTTCTTGCCGTCCCGTGCAATTACCAGCACATCGTCCAACGTCTGGAGCAACGTAGTTTTACCGATGTTCGGCAAGGAGCTGATAAGCATTTTTACCTTAGACATTATTGTTCCTCATTTTCTCGGGGGTGAAGCCCACTTCATCATCGATAGAAACAGACTTACAAATATACCGGCGATAAGGCCGGTAAGCATACCAGCGAATGTTCCAAAGAACATCATGGCCAAAACACCGGATATGATCACGTCAGTTTGCCATCCAAATCTTAGAAATTTGGGCAAACCCATCTTAACCAGCAATATGATGAAAGCCATTGCTGTTAGAAATGCCATTCCTAATACTTCCATAAATTACTCCTATTCAGGCTTCAATCTTGGATCGTGCCAGATGATATGGGCAAGTTCCGGGTGATTTTTGTGGAATTCAACGGTGTCTACGCACAGTTCCAACATGCTCTTGATGAAATCAATATCATCCTGAGTTATTGACTCAGTAAGCACAGTAGTTTCTGGCGGATAGCATTTAAGCTGCTTTCCTGTCTTTTCACTGATGTCGCCATCAATGTTGCGATTGATATAGACCAGGCGCACTCTGGTGGGGTTGTAACCCTCTTTCTGTAAGATGTAAGCGTAGACTAGCAACTGGTACTTGTAGTACGCAGGGATAGCTCTAGGTTTAGTCTTAGAGGAGTAGGTCTTGTAATCCACCACCATGCAGTCATCTACTGTGCCCTGCAAGGCATCAAGTGTTCCTGCAGCGTAATAGCCGTCCTTAATTTCCGCACAATGTTGCGTTTCAGCTTCCAAGAAGTCGTTAGACAACACATAGTCGTTCACCAGGGTTTCGGCCATGTTCAAGTAATTAGCGCGAACATCTTCTGGATCGAAGGTTTCGTTAGCTTCATGCTCATCTATGTAAGCTTCGATGTCTTTAACGTTGACTTCTTCGTGCTTGGCAACCTTCTCGGCACAGTAGTGCACGATAGTTCCCAAAACAGTCGACGTGTTGTAAGTAAAGCCTTCTGCGTCTGTCAGGTTGTCCTGATACCACAGGTATGGCTTCTCAATAAATTTAGAGAAGCTACTTGGGCTTATTTTGAACTTGGCGCCTTCAGGCACTGCCGCCGGCACATAAGCTAATTCGCTTGGCATGGTATTTTCCTTATTTGTTGCATTTCTTGTGAGACAATCTTAAGTGCATGATTGCGTCTGGAGATCCCATCTCTTTAGAGAAATGGTGTTCGATAGTGGCCATAAGGCCAATATCATCCATAGGCTCACCATAATTTGGATAAATCATAGGTTCACCACACCAGCAGCAGTCACTACCAAAAGTTTTCCACAGTAGTTTTCTGATTCGTTTCCTGGGCTTTTTCCCAATCTTTGTTGGCTTCACTACAAGTCCCTCAAGATAACTTTTATGTCATCTACAGAGGCACCGTTAGGAACCTTGGTTAAGTCTGCCCAGTTGTAGCCGACCTCACCAGAAGCTTCGTTGCTTATGGTTTCGTCTTCTAAATACTTGGTACACAAAACCTCAATCATATTGTCGTTCAACCACTTAATAACGTCAGCGTCCTTAATTGCTTGGGTGTAGATGCTGTCGTAAATAGTGGAAGTCACTTGGATAATGTCAGAAAGCTTTTCTTCTCTTATCCGATGATTGAGCTCATTAACTGCAATAAGCGTCAAGATACTCCAGAACTGTACTGTGGAATTGTGCAAAGTCCTGATGTCTTTACTTGCGTCATCTGTATAGAGACGACAACCAAGACCAAGATGCAGGTACCCTTGCTCTCGAGCAGTGGGCAGTACATAGTTTTCACGGTATTCTGTAATACCTGGGTACAAGATGTTGTGATACCTGTCGAAAATCTCTTGGGTAATCACACCACCTTTGTGGTCGTCAGGGTATCCACCATAAGCAAGCTTGAAGGTTGGCCCCTTAGATTTTTGGCGAAACTTCTTAATTTCCGGGTGATCATTGTCGAAAGCTTCCATAAACTTTTTAACGTAAGCCACGTTGTCAGTATTAGTTCCCAAAAAGGGAACAAGTTCAGGACCGAAGTAGCCACAAGCATTTAGAGAGTGGCCATCAAGGCCTTCTAAAAATATGTTGCACTTGTTCGTATCCTTGGTCAGATTCGCAATAACTCGATCTTCCAGCGCACTGAGGTCAGCAGTAAAAACTACCATGCCGTCAGGGGCCCTGAAACAGCGTTTAAGAGGTTTTGCGTAAATAGACTTAGTACTAGGCATATTTAGCAAGTTCGGGCTGTTGGACGTAGGACGGAAGGTTTTAGCCCCAAATACACGCATGTTTCCGTGTAGTTTTCCGTCTATCGTGTAAGTATCGAAAGCTTTTAAGAAGTTTGATCGAATAATTCCCCCAAAGGAATGATCGACAAATGCAACCAGACACTGTTTAAGGTCTGGATCAT
>Ga0102859_1000157_pt1 | contig 14850 bp, 23 predicted proteins | sample Colrivmet1371B02_FD_78439 | JGI IMG/M metagenome (GOLD analysis project Ga0102859, IMG submission 78439) | Estuarine microbial communities from the Columbia River estuary - metaG 1371B-02 | ecosystem: Environmental > Aquatic > Marine > Intertidal zone > Estuary | place: USA: Columbia River...
CGTGAATGGAGTTCAATCTATGAATCACACAGTGGAGAGCGTGGTATCTTCAATCGTGAAGCAAGTCAACAGCAAGCTGCGAAGAATGGTCGTAGGGATGCGACTTATGCTTTCGGCACAAACCCCTGCTCAGAGATTATTCTCCGCCCTTACCAGTTCTGTAACCTCTCTAGCTGCATTATCCGCAGCACTGATACTATTGATGATATTAGTCGTAAGATTCGTCTTGCTACCATTCTGGGTACTTTTCAGGCTAGTCTTACCGACTTCCCTTACTTGCGTAAGATTTGGCAAAAGAACACAGAAGAAGAAGCACTCTTAGGTGTGTCGATGACTGGTATTTGCGACAACACCTTGCTGAATAACCCTGATGATGAATCATTACCTGCTCGATTGGAGAAACTTCGTGACCTTGCTGTTGCTACTAATGCTGAGTTTGCTAACGCTATCGGAATCAATCAGAGTGTTGCGGTTACGGCTGTTAAGCCGGAAGGAACTGTATCACAACTCTGTTCTACCGCATCTGGCATCCATCCTCAGCATAGCAAGTATTATATTCGCCGTGTACGAGCTGATAACAAAGACCCTTTAACACAGTTTATGATTCAAGCGGGATTTGTTGCAGAGCCTTGCGTAATGAAGCCTGAGTCAACAACAGTATTTAGCTTTCCTGTTGCTGTGGCTGATGGTGCGTTACTGCGTGAAGACTTAACTGCGATTCAGCATCTGCGATTGTGGTTAATCTTCCAGCGCCATTACTGTGAACATAAGCCATCAGTAACTATCTCTGTCTTGGAGAACGAATGGATGGATGTCGGAGCATGGACATTTAAGCACTTTGATGAAGTTACTGGTGTGTCGTTCCTACCGATGGATGGTGGTACTTACAAGCAAGCACCTTATGAAGAATGTGACGAGGAGACTTACAACAAGTTAAAGTCGTTAGTTCCTGATACAGTAGACTGGGAGAACTTCAAAGAGTATGACGATAATGTTGAAGGCGCTCAGATGTTAAGCTGCACCGCTGGTGGATGCTCTATCTAATTCCTTGTGTGTTGTAGTACTTTATAGCCTCCCTTCGGGGAGGTTTTTTTATGTCCCGTTCGGGTTATTATGCTTAGTATTTGTGCAGAAACAGAGAAACTTTACCGATAGGGAAATGTTGCATATAGCACACTTTTTTATACAAACACACACAAAATGTTACATTTAACACACTTTCTACACTTTATTTTACACTGTGTTATCGTGAACATAGATGTTTACAAAATGTATCTCATTGTATACATTAATGTGCATAGTGTATCAAATAAGATACAATTTTATGTGTAGTATACGCTACTTTTTTACTTGAAAGGACGAGTGCCTTGACGGTCAATAACCAGAGCTTGTCTGCGAGGTGCTGTAGAAGCAGTGTTAGGAACGCTTATATGAGTCCATGAGCCGAATTCTTCAATGATTTGGTCATACCCTATGTTGGCTTCAATGCAAGCCTCTACGACCTGTTTAGGGGTCATGCCGGGGACTCTAATATCTGCTGCACAGCCGATACGGTGTTGACTTGTATCTTTAGACCCAACTGAGTCATTGACTGCCTTAGACCTAAAGCCAGAGTTTAACAGAATAGGTTTGTTAAGCAAAGCTCTAACTTCTTCGAGTAGCCCAGCTAAACGAACTAGATTAGAAACCTCTGAAGCATTAGGAGTATTGTCTAATCCTTTACGCTCCGCTACTTCTGAGCGAGTTAATTCTTCAAGGGTAAAGTGTTCACTTAGTTGCATCTTTTTCTTTCGCTTTCATGTCCATAATTTTCTCTAGAGTACGTCCACCAAAATAGAAGGACATAATCAACATACCCCACTGACCTAACAGTTCTACATAGGCTTTGTTTGTATCCAAGTCAAACGCTGACATCATGGCAAAGATGAAGTAGCCACCTAGGATAAAGAGTAAAGTCATTGGGCGGATGTTCTTAGATAACCAGCTATCACTAGCCATGTCTGCTTGAAGTCGTGCAGTCAATTCGTGCTGTTCTGCAGCATCAGCATTTATCTTTGCCAACTCACCATTCTGCTGCATTTCTAGCAGTTTTAGCTTGGCTTGCTCTGCCTGTGCTGGGTCAGGAAAGACTTTATCTAAAATCTTACCGCCAATATCAAGTAACGCACCTAATGGAAACATTATTTTATTCCTTTCTTTTTCATTTTTACTTGTCTCCCCAGACAATGAGATAAGACACCACTGCAGCAACTAAAAAGCAATACATCTGTACTCGACGAACTGCTCTCATGTCGCTGTCAAACATCTTTTTGTTTTGTGCTTCTTGTTTGATTAGTCGTTGTTTAATGACTAGAACATCGTCCCACGCTTTGGGACCATATTTGTTCACTACTTCTGCTTTCATACGAAGTTCCATCTTCTTTACTTCTTGGACTAATTCGTATTCTTTAAGAGCCTTCACAACGGTAGTGTCAGGGACAAACTGTTGTGCTTTACGCCTCTCAGCAGCTTTCTGTTGTGCTACCTCTGCACCGTCCTTCTGGACGTTTTCAATGCTTTTGGTTAATGATTTAGCACTTACACGAGCAGCATCTAAGCTACCCGTTAAGGTCTTTACTCCTTCGTTTATTCCGTATTGGTCTGACATAGGTATTCATTGTGTGTATAGTGTGTATAGGGGACATCTTACATTTCCTCTGGGGCTGTAAGTGCTTCTGTGCCGCCTCTGACCAGCCCTTGTGTTGTTACTGCTTGTCTAAAGGCTTCACGCATATCGTCTGTTAAGCGGGACATGAAGGCAGTAACAACCGTGTCTGCTTGTTTAGCTGGAACACCCTCAATAAAAGCTGCTAACTTACGAGGGTCTAACATCATTTCAGCAGCCATCTTATTGATGTCTTCTGTAGCATCTTTCTTAACTGCTTTCAGAACGGTGTTAGTCAACAAGGCAGCACGATTTAATAAGTTAGGAAGTTCAGCAGCTTCAGCGCCCACTACTCGTGATTTTGTTGCTAATGCTTCTGCTTTTGCTTTACGCTGGACATCAGCTAACACCCTATTAATAATGTTAATCTGTGCTGGTTCTAACACATCTTCTAACTTCTTAAAGCGAGCTTGTCCTGTAGACTTTTTGATGGTCTGAGCAGCGTTTTCTACCGCAGTCGCAAACACACCTGCTCTTTGCTTGTCACCTAATGATGTTTGTAGTTTCTGTTCAAGCGCTTGACCAATCTCCATTTGATTGATTTTTGTAGACGCTTGCTCATAAGTCCGTAAATACTTCTTCCAATCCGTACCACCAGCAGACTCAATCGCATTGTCAATATAACTCTTTAGATTGGTGTCTAAACGAGCAACTAACTTATCGTCAAAGTTTCCTGTTTCACGAGAAAGTGTTTTAATCGTGTTACCAAGTTCTTTACGAACTGTGTACAAATCCCGTGAATCAATAACACCACGAACATCAGACAAACCAGCTAACTTTTCACGAACAGCAGATAAAGATTGTTGCGCTAAATCGGAAGCACGTATACCGGGAGTTGTTAATACTGAGTCAATCTTTTCAATAATTGGAGTAGTACGCAACGGATAAAAACCATTTTGAGCAATACTATCTAATTGAAGTTTCTTAAAGTTTGCTTCTGCTTGACGCTGTGCTGCTGTGTTTTTAGCAGTTATAGCCCCTTCGATATTGCCTAAAACCGTATCAAAGGCTCGTTGCTGTTGTTGTGCTGCTTGTGTCTCTAATTGACCCGCAACTTGTAGAGCTTTGCCCTTGCTTGCAAACTTAGACGCAATTTCATCTTCTAGCCGAGGAACTAATTGACCAGCAATATTAGCTTGTCCTAAAGCATCTTCTCTCATCGGTGCAGTTACCGCTGTGCGTTGAGCTTGTGCTGCTGCTAGAGCAGCTTCGTCTCCGCCGACAGTGCGTAATGCAGCTAAACGAGCAGCTTCTTGTTCAGCTTCACGAGCAGAAAACCTTGCTGAAATACCACGAGCAGGTGCTGTTGCTAGATTCTGTTGATATGCAGCTAACGCAGTTGCTTCAGGAATATCCGATACAGCTTCAGCAACGGTAGGACGTGCGCCAGTAACAAGCTCATCAGATTGACGTAGTGCTTGAACAATCTCTTGCTTCTTGTCGCCAGTTAATTTATTAATGTACTCACGCAATGCTTTTGTTCTACCTGCTTCAGTAACAGGTTGAAACACGTCTTTTAATACTTTTGAAACCTTAGCTGTGCTTTCAATACCACCAGATAGCAAACCACCAAACGCAGTACCGATACCGATTTGCTTCATCTTTTCTTCGATGTAGTTGTCTACGTCCGTCACAGGTTGCAAACCACCAAATAATGCACCTGTGGCAGCGCCTTGACCAACACGACCAAGTGCTGTCGGGGCTGCTGCGGTAGGAGCCAGTTTATTAACAGGGCTTACAACTGCACCTGCTAACTGGTATGGGTCAAAACCTTCACTACCGACTCGTTGACGACCTTCTTGTGTCATCTTCTCATATTGACGAATGTTTCCACGAGCTTCTTGTTTAACACGCTCACCTAATATTCCTGTCTCACCGACAAGCTGATTAAATCCAAGGATAGGGTCAACAATCGCTCCTTTAGCAAACCTAGCGATAGGGGAACCTGCACCAAACATCTGTTCTAGTGTTCCTACAGGTTGTTCTTGTTTTGTAGAACCCATTGATTGAGCAATCTGCGCCAATCGTTGTGCATCTTCCGTATTACCAGCAGCATCAGCAGCTCGTAACGCTTGCATTACTTCAGAATAAGTAGCCATATGTCTCTCTATTATTTTTTAGGAGTAAGGTATTTATTAATTAACGCATTGTCGTCAGAAGCAACGCTTCCAGCCGATGGTTTAGCTGGTTTCAGATTTATAGGCTCTGTTGGTTTTACTCTAGCAGTGAATCCAAACTGGTCCGTACCTCTATTAATATTAAACTCTAATTTACGTTTTGTCTCATTAACCCATGCAGCTAATGCATCTGCATCGCTATAACCGGGAAAACTTTTCATAGATGCACGCATATCAGCATCCGAGGCAGAGCCGGGAGGAAGTTGACCAATCTGTTCCATTAACTGCGATGCAGCAATCTTGGTTTGCGCCATCAGTGTTTTCTTAGATGCTAAGGCTTTTGTTTCACCTTTCGTTGTCCAGTCAATAATGCTTTCAGCGTCCTTGACATCACTTGCTTTAACTTGATTTAAAGTATCCAACAACTTTTGAGCGCCTTCAAACTCTTGACGGATAGGTTTCATTTCTGTTGGTCCAAACACCGTTCCGGAAATATCTCTATATGCTCCAGACTTACCTACTGGACCGGGTTTACCTACCCCGTCTCCTTCACCAGCAGATTTTGCAGCGAGAGCATCAGCTCTGTTTTGCTCTTGGCTTAGAACTTGTAGAATCTTATCAGCAGAGCCATACTTTGCTGCAATGCGAGTTATTTCTTGTCTTGAAGCGCCTCGTTGTACTGCAGCAGACAATTCAGCACGCAACTGCTCATTCTGTGCAGCAGCAGCGTCTTCTTTAGATATCAGACCTTCTGTTCTAGTAATATCCATCTTTGTCTTCTGGATACCTAAACCTTGTTTTTCTAAATCATTAGCTTGTTGAGCAGCAAGTTGTGAATAGCGTAAAGACCCTGCTTTCTGCAATTCTGCTGCTAAACCACGCAAACCTGATACAGAATTAACATCAAAGTTCTCTGATATTTTTTTAGCCATTGCTGCTTCTTGCAACTGTGGGTCTTCCATACCGAGTAAGCTCTGTCCAGCACGACCAAGTTGTTTACTACCAGCATATATGCCAGCAGTGGCTCTTTCCATTGGACTTAATTGAGCAAGCATAAAGCCTTCTTTTAAGTCTTGAGCCATACGCTGTTGTTGAAGTTGTGCTGGGTCTACACCAAATAAACCGCCTACAATATTATCTGCCATATTATTTCCTATTTACAATTTAAATATTAAGGTGCAGAACCATAATAACCGCCTTGATAGCTTCCAAAGCCCGGATTTTCAGGAGCATAAGGAGCTGCTGAATAGCCACCACCGCCTCCACCAAATCCTTTAAAACCACCACCCATGTAAGACTGACCTAAACCCTGTAAAGCAGTACCCCAAGGACTCCATGAGTTAGCTGCTTGTTGTGTTTGAGATGCGGCTAAACTACCCTGCAGTAGGTTACGACCCACGTTAGCACCTGCTTGTGCTTGAGCGCCTCCTAATACACCGCCTTGAGTAATAGTTTGTTGTCCAGCTTCTTCTAGTGATGTTGCTAAACCAAGAGGAGCTGTGATTGGAGAATAAGCACTTGATAATAACCCTTGACCATAAGCTGTTCTAGCACGTGATTCTTGCTCAGCAGCGGCAGCTAATTGCTGTTCTTGCCTTGCAAGCGAATTATAGTAGGCTTGTAACTCAGGATTAGCAGCAGCATATTGACCACCTTGACCAATGGCTAAACCACCACGACCAGTGCGTTGAAGGTCAGATTTAATTTGATTATACTGAGCTTCTTGTCCCGGAGCCAATAAACCACGTTGTTGCATTATGAACTGTTGTCTAGCTGCTTCAGGAGATGCAGAAATATACTGACGACCTAAACCAAGTAGAGTGCTTGTATCAGCTTGTCCTGCCCTAGCTTGACTTAAAGCATAGTCTCTAATAGCTTGATATTCAGGAGTAAGTTGATATGTTGCAGTATTATCACCAAAGGTAGACGAAGCAATACCAGTAGTAACACCGTAAGGTCTAAAACGAGCTGCTTCAGCGGCTTGTGCAGCAGCTTCTCGTTGTTGTTGTGCCGCTGTATTAGCAGCTCCAGCGGCTTTATTGCCTTGTATAATTGAACCGCCAACTACTGCGGCTGCTGCGGCTGCTCCCCATGGCATATTATGCTCCTTCTTTCATTATTAGTACTTCATCTACTTTGTCTGGATTAGTTTCTTCTGTTGCATGAATACAAAACCAATGTGCGTTTTCTAAAGCTGTTATCGAATGATTTAAATGCTTTTTAATTGTTAGGCAAGCTGGAGCAGTAAACTCTTGTGTTCCTTCATCTGTTTTAACAATAACTTTACCACTTGCAAGAATACTTAAATGGTCATAATTGTGAGCATGACTTAATGCAAAATAACCTTTAGGTAACATCATCTGTTTAGCATATACTCCACTAGAGAAATGATGCTTAGTTCCTAAATCTACTTCAAATGTTCCTTGAAGTTCTTTAAACTGCTCAGATACGGTGTGCATTTTTATCCTTAAATAATTCAGTCCTAATACAAACAATCATTCCAATTCTATCACAATCTGAGTTGTTTGTAACCCAGTGAGGATTTGAATTATCAAACCACCATGCTTCACCTTCTTTAGCTTTTATATTGCCATCATCAAAACCAAAGATAGCTCCATCTTTAATCTGAATTGGTACAAAAAACTTCTCATAATACTGAGCGTGCCATCCTGCATCTGTGTGTCTTGTAATATGTCCACCAACTGGCAACTTAGTAATTAAAATACCACCTAAGCGTTCTCCGTCTACTTTAGACATTAAGTCAAACACTACTTTCTTTACTGAAGGTATCTTTTCAATTACTGGATACCACACTGAATCGTGTTCTGCTTCAAATCCTTCTAAACTGCCTTTTTCTAAGAAAGGCTCAATATCATTATATCTAGCCCATATGTCTGTCATCTGAGCATGTGGTGAATTAGGAAAAGTTCTACGTTGATTGTATTTATCAAACTCTTCGTAATGTAATAATATTTCTTCTTTTAAACCTGAGACATCTAAATTATCACACACAATCTCATGTGTTCTTGGCATTATTAGTAAGTACCACCATCGATAGTTCCACCAGACATAGTGCCAGTAAATGAAGGATTGTTTAAGTTAATCTTTGTTTGTACTGCAGTAGCAATAGCGTCAAACTCTGCGTTAATCTCAGTGCCTTTAACTAGCTTTGCTGCATTGCCTGTACTTAGGGTATCTTTTACTGCAAAATTAGTTGCTTTTACGTAATCGCTCATTATCTTGTCCTTCCTTGTTTAACATAGCAGTCCATTTTTTGAACTGATAATTCTGAACCATTAATCATTGTCTCAATTCCTAACTGAATCAGTCTTCCTGTTCCACCTAGTTGAGTTGTGCTGTTATCAAATACAATGCCAGAAGTGTATTCAGCAATACCGTATTCAGCAATACCGTATTCAGCAACAGAAGGATTGGCTAATGTGTAGGTAGCGCTTTGATAGGATTCACTGTAATCAAAAGCCCATTTAATAGCTACATTAACACCACGACCACCGATAAAAGTGACTCCTACTTTCTTGAGAATCTTCTCAGTGGTTGCACTTCCGACATCAAACCAGTTTGTATAGTACAACATACGGTACTGTGCGCCATCATCTAAATAACCAGTGTAGTTTCCGATGTATCCTGCTTTTCCTAAATACAAAGCACGACTAACTGTAGCACATAAAGCAGTTCCAGAAAGTCGCCATTCTGTCGCTTTAGCAGCACCGTTTTCTAATACTCCCCTAGCGTCAAAACAATAGCATAGTTCAGAAGTAGGAAAAGAAATAAGGTAGAAAGCATCTCTTTCGTAGTATGCTGCTTTAACTTGTTTAGCTGTTTCAGCGTCTATCAACAACATTAAATCATCACGAACATTTCTACTAATGTCACGAATAGGTGAAGACTTCTCTTGAATCGTGCGAAGTAAAGAACGCACACCGCCGTTAGACAAGAACACTAAATCTGTACCTGTGGCTACAACAGAATCTCTTGCAATGCAACCAATACCTTTAATTAAATCTTCTAAAACAATAGTATCAATATCGTCTGCATTGCGATACACTACAATATTGTTCTTACAGAAAATAACTAAGAATCCATTGTGCGCAGCAAGAGCGACAATAGGGTCGCCACTAGGCACTATATCTGCAATGTTTAATGAACCTGAAGAACCACCAGATAATGTTTGTCCAGCGTTTAAATCACTGAAATAGACTGTTTGTCTGTCGTTAACAATGTCTGCGTACCAGACACGACCAAATGCAGCTAAGGCAATGTTAGGTTTAAAGGTAGACTCTGTATGACCTGAAGGCAGTGTACCAACATCGGCTAAACGCTGTAATCCATAAGAACCCTCATGTGTGTGAGGAGAGGTTGTGTCTACAAGTGTTAATACGTTTCCAACAGCGTAACCTGAGCCGTGAGCAGTAATAGATACTGTTGTAATAGCTGTTCCACTAACCGCAGTAACTGTAAATGTAGCGCCTGTACCAGCTCCGCCTGTCACAGTAGCTAAATCACCAACGTGCCAGTTAGAACCACCGGTGGTGACTGTAACACCTTGTATGTGACCAGCACCATTAACATTTGATACAGTTAATGTTGCACCTGTTCCAACTAACGGGAGTTTATGATATATTAGTGTTGCGTGACCTGCTTGCGCCAAATAAGCGTGTGCTGAAGCGCCTAAACCAGTACTAAAAGGCTGTACCCCAATACTCCAGTGGTCGTCTGTAATGGTGTAAGACAAATTAGCAGTATTGTTTGTGTTACGAACCAATAATTGGCTTAGTGTCGTAGAACCACTAAACAGTTTGTTATTGCCAGCACAGAGGAGTGTATCTCCATCTTCTTTAACTACTTCAACAATAGTTTTAAGATTGGCTGTGCTTAAATCAGAGTTTGTAGCGTTGAGTCGAACCCAGCCTTTACGAGCGCCAATACGACCAAACTTATCAATAACACAGTTCTCTGCTTGTGTAGCAAAACCAGATTCAAGGGTTACAGTAGAATCTTGTGTATTAAGACCTTGAAAGCCCGGAGCTATGATTGATGCTGTGACAATCGCTTCTGCCATTTAAGAAGCCATCCATTCAACTTTTTCATCATAATGATTAGCTTCAATAGCAATAGCATTTGCTAATGAATTGAGATAAATACTGTATGCTTCAGCAGAAGACACACCCGCATCTTCACCACGCTCTGCAATGGCTTTAGAATACGCTAACTGCTCAACTAAATGACTAGGAACAAGAAGTTTTGTTGTGTTGCTGGATAAGTCGTCTTGAGGAATAGTTAAGTTAAACCGTACCGTGTATGCTCCATTTGGAATTGGAAAAACATCAACCTGCGTGTCTCCGTCGTTACTGACACCGTTGAAGTTGTAGTAATAAGGAGTACCTTGTACTGGCTCAACTAATAAAAACTGCTCGTTCATCCAGCGTGTTGTAGCGTACTGCATACGAAAATTTGAAGAATCGTTTAGAACATCAATAGTGCGGAAACGAGTCTTAGAATCTGTTAGGGTGTAGTTATAAGTTCCTGACACTGTGGTAAGTGTGACAGTCGCTCCTAAAGCGTTCCAGTCGTATGCGTCCTCTACTTCTCTCTTAGCATCGTTAACGAACAAACCAATTAACTTGGCATAGGTTGTGTCTTGTACAGACGTGACTACAGGCTCACGTAAGCGAGTTAAAACATTATTAACTACATCAACATAAGTTGCCATATATTCCCTCAGTGTAACACAGTATTACAACTATGTCAACAATTATTTTAACAATCCCACTTCTTTAATGCTAATGCCTTACGGGTTGGTTTACCCTTTTCGTCCTTCATTGGACCAGCGACACCGCCCATCCTAGCGCAGAAGCTCTTACGTCGTCCAGCCGCTTTAGGCGACTTTGCAGCCTCTTTAGCAGACACTGGCGGCTTGAGCTTAGAACCTGTGGTCTTGTTGTAGTAGTCTCGACCTTTTTGATTGAGACCACCTTCAGGGTTCTGAAACGCTTTCTTTGGCATTACTTCTTCTTAGCTGTCTTAGCAGCATCTTTAAAGTCTTTAGCAGAAGGAGCACCCTTAGCGCCTACCTTCCGCATCTTTTCACCAGAGCCAGCAGCTATACGCTTTTTCTTAGCAGCGATATTGGCATACAATCCGGGTTTAGTAGCCACGCATCGAACCCATCTTCTTAGCTGGTTTAGCTTTAGGAGTAGTAACCTTAGCGCCTGTCTTCATAGCATACGACTTAGCTTCTTTTTTACCCTTAGCGGTGTAAGGGAACTTCTTGTCTTTGACCATTGGCATGATTACTTCCTTTTCTTGGGTTTAGATTGTCCTGCTTTGGATAAAGCAATAGCGATAGCTTGTTTTTGTGGCTTTCCTGACTTCATCTCTTTACGAATATTAGCGGAGATAGTCTTTTGTGATTTACCAGATTTTAGTGGCATATTATTTTCTAAAAAACATTTCAGTCATGTAACTAATAAAAGCACCAGCAACAGAAGCGACACCCATCAAAGCCCACAGAGAACCTTTACTACGCTCTGCCATAGCCACTAACTTCTTAATGTCTACTTCTAAAGCATCTACTTTACGTTCTAAGTTCTCTACGGAATTAACTAACTTACCGTACTCTACTGGGTCAATGTCTGTCATTAGTTAACCTCGTTCAAGGCATCAATCTGCTCTTGCAGTTTAGCAATCTGTTCTTCTTTGGTTGGCTGTGATGCAAGCCATTCTGCGTACTGGGCTTGTGCTTGTGTTACTTCTTCAGCAGTTAATTCAACTACTTTACGCTCACCAGTAATCACATCAATTTCTATTCTGTCCATGATTTACTCGTACAAAATGTTAATTGAGCCACTATCAAATGTGTCTGTGCCGTTTACTGTGGTAATTCGTATACGGTCTAAAGTAGCTGAAAGGGTGCAATCACCAGCACTATAGCGTAAAGAAGATGTGCTGTCCGTCAAGACACTAGTTGCCACCCAAACATTATTATTTAACAAAGCAATAGTAATTATCCCTGATTGGATGCTAGCTGCGGCAGGGTTGCCGTTAAAAAGAAACCCTGTGGTGGAGTTTGTAACAGTTGAGCCAGTTTGATTGGCTGATGTTGAAACATACCCGCTTGATACAATTCCGCCTGATGTTCCCAAACGCACTAACTGAGCGCTTGTTCCGTTTGTGCTAACACCGCTTAACATCACAGTTACACGCTTTACCCAACTTGGTATGCTAGTAAAGTCAATGCTTGTTCCACTTGTAGAAGCTACAGCAGTACCAGCGACAAAAGCCCCTGAGTTATCCTGTACACCTGTAGTACCGTTAAGGACTAATGGCATATTACACCTCTGCTTTCAAAGCCCGTAATTCATCTAAGGTTGTAGCGGTGATGTTAGTAATATCACGCAGTCTTTGTTTCTCAGCAACGATAGCTGTAGTGTCTGCACCAGTTTCTAATGCTCTTTGAAACGCTACATCTTGTGCGGCTAGAAGTGGGGTACGCTCTGCTCGTAAACGCTTCTTAGTAAGTTCTACGGCTTTAGGAAAGCTAACAGCTACTACTCCGTCAGCTAGTTCCCAAGCATCAAAGAAATCATTGTGCTGGTTAGGCAAAGAAGAAGCATCAACAATAAAGGCTTCAGGGTATTGAGTCTTTACACGGTTTAAAACTTCGTTAATGGCAACTTCGCCAGTTGGTGTACATACGGCTACGTTACCTAAACCTGATGGTGATTGGTGAATAATTACTTGAGTCATTTTGTTTTCCTTAATCAAAAATTGCTACACCACAAATAGTGGCATCTCGTAAATTTCCATTGTTAAAATCACATACAATTTGTACAGAAGATGTTGTGTAGCTATACGATGTAAATCCTACTACTGCGGATGGAAATGTTGATGAACCTTGACCACCTACTACACAAGCAAAATTAGCATCTGCAAAAGCATTTGTAAAATCTACTGTATATGTTCCAGTAGTTGTTCTTGTAACTAAACTTACATTGTAAGAAGCCCTAATTACAGGGCTTGCACCGCTAGAACCATTAAAGTTTACCCAAGCCTTTGCAGAACCTTTAATTGGATTAGTTGCAGAAGTGCTATTAGTGCCGTCTGAAAGGGTTGATATTGTTAGTGTGCCAGCCATGATTTATCCTTATGAACTGAAGATTGCAACGCATACATTTGTGCTATCTGTTTTATTACTAGCGTCATATATGACTTGAACTCTTGTAGATGTAGTAAGTTTTGAAAAATCACTATTAGCAGTTGAGCCTGTACCTAGCCATCTATATCCTTGACCGCCTGTACCTGTATCAGGAGTTGCTGTCCCTGTAATAACATAATTAGCATTAGGCATAGCAGTTGTAAAGTTAATGGTGTAATCGCCAGTTCCGTTATCGGTAATATAACTTACATTAAAAGAATTATTAATGGCTACTGTCCCTGTTCCATTAAAATTTACCCATGCTTTAGCAATACCAGTCATTCCGTTCTGTGTTGCAAGAACTCCACTACCTGCTCTTAGTGTATCTATTGTTAGTTGACCAGCCATTATACCACACCTTTTATATTATTGTACATAATATTCCTTTAAATTATAGTCCAAACAGAACCTGTTGGTACTGTTACTGTAACACCCGTGTTGATAGTAATAGGACCAGCAGCTAAAGCATTTTTACCTGCTGTGATTGTATAACTCTGAGTTACAGTCTGACTATTCTCATAAAAGACATCATCAGAACCAGTACCCCTAGCACCGCCACCAATTTCAACAACTGTTCCTGTTGATGTTTTGGTAAACAATTTACGGTCTGTTACGTTTACAGCTACTTCCCCTTGAACAAGTTGCCCTGTTGTTGGGACAGCTCCTGTTGTAGAGCTATTTTTCAATACAATAGTTGTTGCCATAATATCCCTTTAAACTATTACCCAAACAGCACCAGTTTCAACTGTTACTGCAAAGCCAGTGCTGATTGTGATAGGACCAGCAGATAGTCCGTTATTTCCTGCAGTGACTGTAACATTCTCACCAATGGTGTTTGCATTGTAAGCAATCGCTTTTGTCGCTGCGCTACCAAAATATTGACCACCGGCTACTGTTGCAGTTGATACAGCAGTTACTAAACCTTTGGCATTTACTGTTACTACTGGAATCGAAGTGCTTGAACCAAAAGCGCCTACGTTAGAATTAACTGTTGCTAAAGTGCCTGTACCAGTAACATTTCCAGAGCCGTCAAATGAACCGCTAGTATACGATAAATCACCAGTAATTGCAACTGTTCTGCCAGTAGTAAGTGTTGCTGCACTACCTGTCGTGTTCTGGTTTAATGTCGGTACATCAGCAACTTGAATCGCTGACATTACTACATCAGTACCATCACCACGTAAATACGAACCTGATGTAACTGCACCAGCAAGAGCATCCATAGCCGCTTGGCGAGTGGTTGCACCTGTGCCGCCGTTTGCTATTGGTAAAGCTGTGCCTGAATAAGAAAAAGCTAATGTACCGGCACTTGTAACAGGACTTCCCGACACACTTAAAAAACTAGGAACTGTAGCTGCTACACTGGTTACTGTTCCTGTACCAATTCCACCAACCCACTCAACATCAGTACCTTCAGGATTAATTCTTAAAATCTTATTTGCACCACTGGTATAACTAGGTAATAAATTTACACGAGCCGCAGCCGCTGTTGTAGCACTTGTACCACCTTGTGAAACAGCAACAGGAAGGCTAATAGTTGCAGTTTGTCCGTCTAACGAACCCCCTATGCCTCTAAAAATTGCCATGTATTGTGTCCTTATCTTATTTAAATATACTCATTGAATATACTTAAACAAGACAGCCCCGAAGGGCTATCCTGAATTGCTTAAATATTAAGCGTTTACAGCGAGTACGAAACCAGCTTCTGGACGTACAACTTTAGTGCCGAACAATGTGTCAGCAGTGTAAAGTGTAGACAGATACTCTTGCTTGTACTGTACTTGTGAGCGAACACCAAGTTGCTCTGCAAACAC
>Ga0102859_1000162_pt1 | contig 14453 bp, 29 predicted proteins | sample Colrivmet1371B02_FD_78439 | JGI IMG/M metagenome (GOLD analysis project Ga0102859, IMG submission 78439) | Estuarine microbial communities from the Columbia River estuary - metaG 1371B-02 | ecosystem: Environmental > Aquatic > Marine > Intertidal zone > Estuary | place: USA: Columbia River...
ACAAAGATTTAAAGAAGAAGTTAAAAGTCGTGCACTAGCTAAGAACAATAGATTCTTAGTTGATTTTCGATTGCCAGATCTTATTCAGAAAGATATGTTCAACCTTCAAATAATTCATTTGTTTTGTGAAAGCACATCTATTCCTGGAATTAATATAGCTACTCAACCAACCAGAACCTTTGGTGAGCAACGTGAAATTCCATATGACAGAAATTTTGATCCAGTCACTTTAAATTTTTATGTAGATCAAGCAATGACTGTGAAACATTTTTTCGATACATGGATTAATTGTGTTATTAATCCAATATCAAGAACAATAAATTACTACGACAATTATACAACTGACATTGACGTTACAGTATTAGATACTAATGACAAGAACATTTATAAAATGACTCTTTATGAAGCGTATCCAAAAAATATTCAATCGATTGCATTAGATCAAAATAGTAAAGACGTGATGAAACTTGCAGTAGTGTTTAATTATAAGTACAGCAGTGTTCAAATGTATGATACTTTAGGTGGTGATCCTAACATTCAAAACATCTTTAATACGAATAAAAATACACCATTGAACGGTGTGATACCGTTTGATTATGCAAATTCTGGTAGTGTTTGGGCAACTACAGTACCTTCTGAATATTTACAGAATGCATTATCTTTTAACGAACAGTATGCCGATCAAATAAGTGCTGCAAATGCAATTGCACAAATTCAGTCACAAGGTATAGAAACTGGATTAGGAAGTCTTTTAACATGATAGATAAACTCTCTGAAATATTTAATGTGGCACCTACTCAAAAGATAGAGGCCGAAGTAGTAGAAATACTACCTAGTGAAACTTATAAAAATGATTTTATACAAACAGACTATGAAAAGACTCGTGGCAACCTATATGAATTACTACGTCAAGGGCAAGATGCTGTAAACCACGCGCTTGAAATAGCAAAGGTTTCAGAACATCCAAGAGCTTTTGAAGTTGTTGGAGGACTGATGAAACATGTGGCTGATATAAACCATCAACTACTAGACTTACACACTAAACATGCAAAATTAGAAAGCAAAGATACTGAACGTACACCCCAAGGTGTTACCAATGTCACAAACAATAGTGTGTTTGTTGGTAGCACTACTGAATTGAGTAAGATGATTGAACAAATGCGAAAGGACAAATAATGGCTTTACCAGTACAAAACACTCCAGTTTATACACTAGAGATTCCCTCTACAAAAGAGAAGTTTAAATTCAGACCGTTTAGTTAAAGAAGAAAAGGCTCTATTAATTGCTCAGCAAAGTGAAGACGTGACAGTAATGTCTGATACTTTAAAGGGTATTATTGAATCATGCGCTAAAAATAAAATAGATGTTGAATCACTTGCAACATTTGATATTGAGTATATCTTCTGCCAAATTAGAGCAAAGTCAGTTGGAGAAACCGTTGACCTAATGTTCTATTGCGACACATGTGAAAATGATCCTAAAGCTGCAGTCAAATTAAATATCGACATTACAAAGATTGATGTAGAGTTTGATCCAGATCACAGTAAAAAGATTCCTCTATTTGACGATGTTGGCATCATCATGAAGTATCCTGGAATTAATATGCTAAGCAAATTAGCAGCGCTGAGTGATAGTAATGATGGTGACGTCAATAGTGTTATTGAAGTAATGGCACAGTCTATTGATATGATTTATAGTGGCGACGAAATTCATCATGGGAAAGATACTAAATTAGAAGAGATGGTAGAATTCGTAAACAATCTAACATCAGAACAATTTACTAAGATGAAAGATTTCTTTGAGTCTATGCCTAAGTACCAGCACAGAGTAGAATATAAGTGTCCGGTGTGTTCATTAGATCATAAAAAAATATTGTCAGGCATCTCAAATTTTTTCTAATTAATCTCTCTCATGAAACTGCATACAATCACTATAAAACAAATTTTGCATTGATGCAGCATCATAAATATAGTTTAGAAGATCTAAATAATATGATACCCTATGAGAGAGAAGTTTATGTACATCTGCTTAAAGAGCACTTAAAAGAAGAAAAACAAAGGTTACAAAGCTAATGAATACCACAACATCACCAGATGGCATCAACATCTTAGAAATGTTTCGTAATAAAAAAACGAAAGACGAAAAAGATGAAAAGCATGCTAAAGAAGTAGAGAAGCAATTAAAGCTTCTTAATGACACCTTTAAGCTAGCTGGGAAGATGGCAGGCACTGGTACGCCAAGTGTGCAAAATGATGTTGGGTATGGAGCTGGTGTAGACTTAGAAAGACGCTCACAGTTTAGAACTCTTGGAGTTAGAGCTGGTGAATTTAAAAACAACTTAAAAGATTTTTTAACTCCTCGTGGATTTTTAGATAAAACTGGTCTAGCTGAACGCGGCTCTGGTGGATTAATATCAGAACATCTAGATAAAGCTGAATTTGAAAAACAAGGTTTTGTTGGAGCTGCTCATTTAAATCCATTTAAGAAAGAAGAAGAGCCTGGAAAATATTCAGGTTGGATGAACGCGTCATCAAACAATACATCTAATTCAACATCTAATTCAACATCTTTTCTTGGGGGCTCAGAAGAGTCGCAAAATGAGAATAAGTTGTTTATGGATCAACAAACAGTATTCCTTAAACAGATAGCTGAGAACACTGGAAAGATGGCTGAAGCGTTTGGATTACTAGATAAAAGTCTTAAAAAGGATGATGGCGATAAAGAAGAATCTTCTGGCCCTGGCATAGGTGATCTAATAGGTAAAGGCAAAGGAACTTTAGGTCGAGCAGGAAAAGTTTTAAGAAGAGCTGGTGGTAGTATAGCACGTGGCGCAGGCGCTGTCTTAAAAGGTGGTGCAACTTTAGGACGTGGAGTTATAGGTGCACTAGGAAGCGCTGGCGGAGCATCACTGGCTACAGGAGCTGCTTTGGTCGCAGCTCCTTTTGCAGCAGACTATGTTGCAGGCAAACTTGGTGTTGGCGGTAAAGAGATTGACACTAAACAAGATGATGCTAACTGGGAAAGAATGTCTCAATTCCAAAAAGCAGAATCTGGTCTTGGTCGTGGCATAGAAAAAGTTGGCGGACTATTTGGAGGAAACCTTGCAAATGAAGCTGCTTCAAAAAGAATTGCAACTGAAACTAAGTACTTAAACGAAAATCCAAATGGTCCTAGCTTTATAGATCGAGTTAAAGACACATTCAATCGTGGAAATTCTGGTACACTAAAAGCTCAAAATCGAGATGAAATCGTAAAAGAAAGAGCTATAAAAGCTGGCGCAATGGACGCAGCCGGCAATATAGTAAACACAGAAGCCTATAATAAAATAAGCAACAAGGTACTACAAGAAGTTAACGCTTCTGGTGATGGTGCATCTGGCACATTTAAGATAGGCACAAATAAAGCAATTGACCTACAATCAATGGCAGGTTCAAATGGAACACATAAAGAATCTAGTAAATTTGAACAAAACATTACTACTGCAAAAAGTGTATTAGGCAGCGAAACTCTCGGAGCATTATTTAGCGCTAAGGGATTAGACACTGGTAGAATAGTGTCTATTGGGTCTAAAGAAACAGACGCTAACGGTAAAGTGTCTACTGAGTATTCTAGTATTTTAGGCGAAAGAAAATCTGGTGGATTGTTTGGAAAAGATACTTATACATTAAGTAATGAGTCTACTGGGGACTACGATGTTAAGGTAGAAAAGAAAGACTATTTTAAAGTTAAAAAACTATTAGATACTGGAAAAGGTGAAGAGGCTAGAAAAGTAGCTACCGAAGCTATCTCTAAAGCTAAAGCTAAAGCTAAAGCTGCAATGAGTGATGCAATGTCATCGAGCGAAATGACCAGCAATATTATAAGTCCTGAAGAGAACAACTCTGCCACAAGTTTAAATGTTGCTCCAGCAGAAAGCTCGAAATCTGGAGAAATTATAAGTCAAGGCACTAACGACAATACAGTACTAAAGCAAGCTAGAAATGACTCTGCAAAATCTTCTAACAACACAAACGTAAGTAACACAAACGTAAGCAACAATACTCAAGTTACTAAGTATGATCTACCAACTAGAAAAGATGATGGATCACTAAATAGATATACAGGTTCTAGATTAGCTTACTGATCCAGACCACACAACATTACCATTGGACTTTAAAACGATTTTATAGTCCTCGATGTTTTGGTTGAGATACTGCGCTTGTGATTTAATAAGAGGTATAGCAGGCGCAAGCTTCTTAAGCTCTCCAACTATACGATCTTGGTACACCACATCATATACAATTGTTTTTCCATCTTCCATATTTAAAAAGGGACCTTTCGGTCCCTTTCCTTTAGTCTTCTTGAGCGATTTTCTTGAAGAAACTCATTGCATCGTCGTCTTCATCGTCTACTGGAGCAGATGAAACTTTAACAGGTGCACGTTTTTCTTGAACAACTTGACGAGCAACAGGAGCTTCATAAGCATCTGTGTCAGCATCTTGTTGAGCGGCGGTTGGAGCCGATTGACCATTCAAAACATCATTCAACTTACGAGCAAGTTCATCGTACGTCTTAAAGTTCTTTGGCTCAAGGAATTCACCAAGGCGATATTGCTTGTTGACAACTTCCAGAATTTCTTCATCAGAGTCAGCAACCGCCGATGGTTCCATAAAGACTGACTGATCATAGTTAGGATAGCCTTCAACTTTACGTTGACGCAGTTTAAAGTCTGCACCTTCCCAAAGATCAAAGACGTTTACTGGGTCTTCATCTTCAAAAGTAGGCTTAGCTTTGTCCATGATTTTGTCAAAGATTTTCTTACCGAATTGGTAGATGAAAACTTTACCTTCATTCTCGGGATGCTTAGGATCGCTTACGACAAGAATGTTTGCCATATACTTAAGCTTACGCTTTTGTTTACGTGCAACATCTTTATCAGATTCCAAGCCAGAATTCCAGAGACGAGTGTTCAACTCAGAAACAGGATCATTCTGTGCGATAGTAGTGAGGGAGTTTTCGATGTACCATTTGCCTGTAGGTCCTTGGAAACCGTGGTTCCAAACTTTAACCCAAGGCAATTCGTCAGCAGTGTGACGTGGCAAGAATCGGATTGTAGCAGTTGCGTTACCTGCTTTATCAGGGTCCAGCTTCCACATGCGTTCATCAGCGTATGATTTCTTTTCGCCTGAGCCGCCTGTAGTACCCTTTTCAAATTCTGCCGCGATTTTGCCGAAGTCAGAATTACGCATTTTACGAAGTGTAGTGATATCCATATTATTTCCTTTTGTTTACGTTGTGTTGCGAAGTATTTTCGAAGTATTCGTCAGAGTCTTCATACATTGAGTAATCATCTTCCGACCAATTATTTATAACACGCATGCCCTCACCTGTGGCATTTCGTGAATGTTTTCTCGGTTTATTTTTAATTTTTTGTTGACGATCTTGATCATCAATCTCGCGTCTATGAGCATAAGTGCGTCCCATGATTATTACATCTCTTCTTTGTACCGATTATAGATAGATTTTACCACATCTGGATTATATTTAACAAACTTTTTGACTTTTCTTATCAGCCTGAATTCATCGTTCCACAGCATAATGAGTGGCTCCCATTTGTCCAAGTAGTTTTCCAAGTCATTCAATATCACCATAGACTCAAGAGCAATCTTTTTGCCAAGATACAAGCTCAAGAGCTCGGGTGCATGATCATCAATAGAGTACAGTGCATCATATGGTTTTTTGTTGTTTTCAAGATGACGTTGAATAGTCAACATGTCGATCTCAAAAATACGTCCCATAGATTGTTTTCGTTTAATCCACACATCATAGTAATCATCTGAATCAGTAGAATAGATCACACCATTATTGCCATAAGCAAAGTTTGCTGCGAAGTACTGAATCAAATCTTTATCTTTGCTAAATTTATTAGCAAGTTTTTCGAATAATCCGCGATCATTGCGACTATCAAAAGTTGTACGTTTTCCAGTAACTCTTCCGTTCTTCTCGAAGACGTCGTACTTATCAGTCGTGAAATGAAGCTTTATTGCCATAAAATAGCGATAAGCTTGATAACCATCCATCATTTTTCCTATTAGTCTTTATCTTTACTAGAAATTTTAAGCTCTGAAGAAAGCTGAGCTTGAATCATTGCTCTTTTAAAAGAATCACGTTGCGCTTTGTCTACAATAAAGCTCATCATACGTTTTGTCGTTTTGGAAAGCTTAAAAGTTTTCCCAGGTTTCAATGCCATTTTATTCTCCGATTTCGAGGGTTGCACGTTTTGGTAGTAGATTCTCGTTAATGAGGTCTACCTCTAGTTTATCACGAAGTGATTTGTTGATAAGATGCTTAATGTCTTCAGGGTCTAGAAAGTTTTCTTTACAATATTCCAACACTGCATCTAAATGGCTCACTCTATTCTTGATTACTTGCTGCTCAATAAACAATGAGAAAGAGGATGCACCCTTAAACATTGTTGGACTTTCGTAAGTAGTATTCTGCGGTGCGGATGTCAGAGGTAAGTTCTTCGTATTCAGAGAATCGTTCAAAATATTTTTTCCATATAGGTGAAGATCGATCTTGAGAATTCATTTTAGTGTCATACATATCAATGAATTTATCAAACCAACGATCTAGAAAGTTACGCTTACTGCACAGTTGAATGAAAATACTTTTAATAGTTTCAATGTCACTGTAAAGATAAGCATGGGAGAGTTTGTTTTTATTGGTCATAATGTATTATATCACAATTCAGATTTAAAGTATCAAAGAAAACCCATAACACCGCCCATTGGTGCAACAAACACTCCAATCAGGCGAAGAATAAATTCTCCATTAATGTCCCATGCGCCGCTAAACAACTTAACGACATTCCAAATCCATCCAATAATTAAAGTGATAGTAATTCCACCAACAATAATTATAGCAGTCCAATCACCAATAGCACTTGTTTGTTTCAATTTCATTTTATTTCCTTAGCGGCGCATGTTCGCCATTGCTTTAGCTTCATCATCACAAAACACTGGCACTGCATTAGACTTATGCAGTGTACCAATACCAATCATTTTTGTACCGGTGTACATCATCGTTTCTTTTTTGCCTGCTGTACCGCCAGTATCGCGGGTTGGATGGCGCACAGTCTCGCGCCCAACTGGAGTAGAAAGTTTGTAAACATCCTTAAGCTCTTTCTTAGGAGCTTTGATAACTTTTTTAGGTTCGTAAGATTTGAGAATAGATTCCCATTCAGCCTGAAGTTGCCTTTGGGCGGCAGTAGGCTTGCGCGGCTTGCGCTTTGACTTTTGGTTTGTGTAAAACATGCTCATGCTGAAATCAATTCACAAACAACGTACTTGGCTTCGGGAACAGACTTGCAGAGATCATCGTTAACATAAATTTTGCGCATGTGAACGATCTTGATACATAGATTTCCAGCACGCATCATGACAAACTCAGGGTCACGAGTTTTGACTGGAATTTCTCCAGTGGCAAAGAACATGGTATCGTAGAGTTCATCCGAAGCGAGTTTTCTCAAAAATTGCAGATTTGCCATAATAATTCCTGTTGATAGTGTATTATACCACAAACAGGAATTAATGTACACAACTATTTTTAGTTAACTTTTGGTTTAACTTTCTTTGCAGCAACTTTTTTGGTTGGCATGCTTTTGGTCGCCGGCACTGGCAACTTTTTTGCTGAAACTTTCTTTGGCTTTTCTGTCACAGAGTCAAGTAGAAGTTGATTTCGCTTGTTTAAGCGTTGAACAACTTCTTTGCCATCCATCCAATAGTCCTTATTGTCAAGCATGTGTTCAATCTCATCTTCAGTTAAGAAGTTAGCATAGATTTCTGTCATCAAACTCTTTGACCACTTGCGCTCATGTTGAAGCTGATCAATCATTTCTCCACCCTTACCAATAGTTCCACCCGAATAGTTGTGGAACATAAAGATAGAATGAGGAGTAACTTCAAACTGATCAGCACACAAGAATAACATAGTTGCTGCACTCATACAAGCACCTTCAACTGAAGCAATAACTGTTGCGTTGCTTTCCGCGATAACTCTCATGAACTGAATAGCAGTAAATAGATCACCACCATATGAATTGATGTAAAACTTAACTACGTCAGTTTCGTCAGCATGACGAATAGTATCAAACATCTGTATATAATTCTCGGGCTCTTCAATGCTGCCAGAAATATAGAATTCATGAACTGTAGAAATGTGCTTTGGTGGAATAATTCCAGTGTTGCTCATATTGATCATGATTTTGTCGTCATTCGAATTTTTTGTCATAATGTTTCTCAGTTAATTGTTATCATTCTCACGATAGAAAATGTGATCGCCGATTTTAGCAGTTTTTAGTTTTACTTTAGCCCAGTATGGTTTAACGTATGTTGCATGATAGTAGATAGCGCCGTGGGTACTATCTTCAATGACATGAAGAAAAGGTAAAACTGCCTTGACATAGTTATATGTCTCCATAAACTTCTGCTCATCATAATGCAAAGTTTTCATACAATACCATGAAAACTGGCAGCCTCTAGAATTTTTTTGTGTGACAACCTCTTTTATAGTTGATGGATAATTTTCATGTTCAACTCTATTCATTGTTACTTTCATCACGGCAAGCAAGCCAGCGCCATCCTGATTGCCAGCTTCATGATATACATTTTTTGCCATCCAATAATAATCTGCTTCAGAAAATTTCATTGGCTGAATGGCAGGTTGACGATTTATTAGAACAATGCTAGAAGTCATTAATAGAAATGCTAACAAAGCTAAAAGTATAGATAAACGTTTCATATGATTATTGTACCATAAGTTAAATTTATTGTACATCAGACACCCTTGATTCGTTTGTAATCCTTTCTTAGCTCAATAAAACTTCCAATCCAGTCATCACGTTTTTCAACGAAGACTGCTGGTTCCTCGTGATCGTCTACCGACATAAGGATAACTAATTTGGATACTGGGATGCCTGTGCGCTCTTCAAACATTACGGCATAAGCCGCAGTTTGCATAAAGTAGCCATGAATATCATCGCGATGTTTAAGACGTTTTGAAGTTTTAAAATCAATAACAGATACCTTGCCATTGTATTCTGCAATGCAGTCTACAGTTCCTGCTACTTCAAGGTAGTCAGAATATAGCTTGGTTTCAAGACAGTGTATATTATTTATCTTATCTAGTTCAGGCTTCAAAGCTTTAAAAGCTTCTAAATCAAATATTGAAACTTCGGACGGGGAGTTGAGTAGATAATTTTCGCAAAGCGTGTGTACACGAGTTCCTCGATTGGAGGCTCTGGCAGCGACTCTATTTGCTTCTTCTTCTCCAACTCTTTTTCGCCATTCGAAGAAAGCATCTTTCCCATGAAGTCCTGTAACAGACGTAACGGAAGGATAGGCTTTACCACTTGGTGTTTGGTACACTCGACCTGCGGGGGAATCGATGCGTTTGAGTGTACCAATATCATGATGTATGTGATTAAACATTAATGTGATTCTACGTGATCTTCATACTTAAGTTTAGCTAGAATGTAGTCTTTAACAAGAGATGATCTTACAATGTCTTCAGGTGTAAATTCAATTCTTGTAAAAGCTCTCATATGAGAAGCAATATCAAAGAACTTTAAGATGCCAGACATATCATTCTTTTTCTTGTTCAAGTCAGTTTGACGATAGTCTCCACACCAAATAATCTTAGAACGATAACCAACACGAGTCATAACAGTATCAATCTCTTCATACGTTAAGTTCTGCATCTCGTCAACGATAATGATTGCATCGTCAAAACTCATACCACGAATAAACGAAGTAGAGATAAACTCAATATGCCCTTGTTCTTCAAGTCTGTTGTAAGCTTCAGCTCTTCCAAATAGTGTAGTACAAATTTGCTGATATGGTTGACGATAGATTTCAGTCTTCTCATTGAGGTCGCCGGGAAGATGCCCGACTTCACGAGATGGAACTGCAGAACGTACGATAATAATTCTATTGAATGGATTTGATTTGTCTAGTACTTCTTCAAGAGCTTTATATAATGCAATGAATGTTTTACCTGTACCAGCAACTCCATGTAAAGCTACAAAATAGTCTCCTTGTTTATACGCATCATAGAATTTCTTTTGATTGTCTGTGAGAGGATCAAAGGTCTTAAGATCATCGATTCTAATTCTTAATACATTGTTAGGTTTTGGTTTTTGAATTTCCTCAGAAAGAGTAGAATCAAGCTTTACTGCACCAATTTTTCTAGCCATTGTTTTCCCTATACGTTCATTTTACTTCCGGGATTTCTTCGATGAATGTTTCGCAACACATCTCGGAACCCGCCTTGATCGCCACGCCCAAGACGAATAGGGTCACCGATACCGGGTGCACCGCTAAACATTGATTGGATGTGGGGATTTTCTTCGAGATAAGTATCTCTTGCTGAGATACTCATGAATTTTTCAAACTCTTCACCGGTGTCATTATTTTTGAAATTATAAGTTGGCATTACATATTCACTGTTGAGGTTGAGACGATTTGACCACGTTTGTTAGTAATAACATAGCAATCTTCGTTGTACTCAGTATTTATACCATCAAAGAACCACTTTGGCATAGGACGATCAGTCCAACGAGACATTACACGCTTCGAACCAATGTAGTACTTATGATATGACTCTGCAACATCGCCAACTTTGTATTCATCCGGCATTGCAGGAGTTGGAGGAGTAAAATCACCCTTAGGAATCTTGTAAGGAAGACGTGAAAGCGCATGCTTCAGTCGTTCGCTTGCATGCACTCTACCATAACGATAAGTGTATTCATCCATTAGCTCAACCCACATCACATAAAGCCAATCATAATTAGCGCTGGACTTTCTAGCCCAAACGGCAGAAGGATGATTGATATGAGTAGCAGCATAAAGTATACTGTCACGATTATCACCAAGACGCCAATCACGTATATTACGGCCGGCAGGAGATAGATGCTTACCTTCAGTACCATCCAAATAACGATGAGCAGTAGAAAGAAGCTGAGCATATTCCAGGATCATTTTGACCACGTGTTTGTCATTATGCATTTCTGCGCATTCGCGTGGATTGTTGGATAAGTAAAAAATATTCATATCTCTATTATACCACAAAAAAGAATTATTGTAAAATTTGATTTGCGATCATCTGCATGCGTAGTACATCCATAACAATGTCGTGGCGTGGATCGTGCTTTACAAACTTGTCTTTATGCGCATTGATCATAAATCCATTGTCGATGTCCATGCCAAAAGCCATTCCTTCAATCATAGAACGAGTGTCACGAATGCTGCCCCAATGAATAGGACTAACCTTGCCGACTGAAGCTAGAACAGAATCTAGAAAAATAGGATCGAATGTGTTGCCGCGGGTGTAAGACTTCTTCACACTCTTAATATCAACATTATCTAGAATGAATTGATGAAGCTTAGTGATAGACACATCAGCACTTGAAGGCTTGATTTGTTTTTGAGCTTCTTTAGGTTGAGTCATCCACCAGTCAATAGTAGACTGCTGAGTTTTTCTCTTATAGTTCTCCATTTGATCAAGAACATCAAACTTAATATAGCGTGTAGAGTCTAATAGTTCATCATAGCTATATGGACTTTTAATATAACGAGACTCTGAGAAAGTAAGCAGCGCAAACGAAGTTACGACTCCATTGCTTGGAATATTACTCAAAGTTTCAAAATCATAAATTACACATTCGTTCATATCATTCCTCAATTTGGATTCGTGGGACTTTTTTCCATCCCGTAATAGTATAATGCTGCAGTTCTACTCGTGCAACTTTGCCCTTTTTCATAAACTCAACAACTCTAAGTTCTGGTTGTGTTGCAGCAACCGGCACATTATGCGCACTCCATGAAGAAGGACCTGTTGCTCCAGTAGCACCAGTAGTTAATGTGTTTCCATTTCCAACTGTAAGAGTGCCGGTATATGTTTTCTGAGAAGTATGTGGAATGTTCACAGATGTAATATCTAATTTGTTTATAAGCATGCTTTCCATTTCTCTGATCAATTTAGTTCTTATTTGTCTTTCAAGTTCTACCTCAGTCAATCCAAGGTAGCGATATTCGTCAATTGTAAATTGAGATTTTATTACTTTATCCACCTTGCCACTCCAGATAAAGATCAGAAAGTTGCGCTAAGGTATCACCTATCTCTTTATGAAGTACTGCTGTGCCACCTGCTTTTCTGTAAGAGTCGACAACGTGTTCAGTGTCATCAACTAGAATATTCCACGGATGAGCAAACTGCGCTTTCTTGGCACCACCAGGAACGATGTTTGCCTTATAGTCAATGCCATTCGCTTTCAACCATTCGCTCTTGTGACTCACAACTAGATCATGATATTTTTCTCCACCTGAAGAAGAAAGAATTTCCACTGGAACTTTTAATCCACGAACAAAGTTTAACAGTTCGTCTGCAAACTCATGTTTTTCAAGTCGAGTAAACGCTTTGCTTATAACAAACTCGTCCCAGTTGTTATAAAAATGTTTTGATCGAGCAACAACACCTTGAGGTCGTTCACCAAACATTTTTTCATATTCTTTATTGAAGTCGGTGAGCACACCGTCCATATCAAGATAAATTTTCATTCTTCAACTCCGTAGAAATGTTCTCTAATCGCTACAACACTATCAACTCCGCATTGTACATATCCATCCCAATGTGTGTCCTTCATCATGGCTTCATCTTCCAGCACAGGCAGAAATTCTCTTCTTACCTGCTCTATACATTCTTCTATGATCAACTGGGCGAATTTATTAATTTTATCATTATCTTGCTCCGCAAAGAATCCAGCTTGTTTAGAAAGTTCTTTAATTCGTTCGTTCATTCATTTTTCTAATGCCTTTGTAAAATGTTCAATTATATGTCGCAAGTCAGTTGCCGTCAAGTGGACATCAATTAATTGGTCAAATTGTTCATCGTTAGAGGTGTCTGACATCATCAACACAAATGCCTCGTTGCCTACTTTTCTCAAACTAAGGTCCACATAACGGTTGTCCACATCGTAAACACAGCGAGAAAATGAAAATACTTCTTGTTCATTCATTCTTACTCCTCAATTTTACTCCAATATATTCCAAGAACTTTTTTTATCATCCACCGTTGAAACTTGTTAGGAGGATTCTCAACATAAATTGCTATACGTGTGTTGGTTGCGCCACCAAAAGAGATTTGCCAATTAGGTTTCGGCGGCTGATAAAAGCTGTATGATTCCATTATATCACAAACCTTTATTAATGTAAAACTCGCGAATGCCTCGTGCATCATGAAGCGCGTTGTGTGGGACAAGCGACACGTAGTCAATGTTCAAGTTCATTTTAAAATTGATAATCTTAGGTGTGTTAATTCTTAAACCTGGGCCGGCGATTAATGCTTGACAAAAATAGCGAATGTCATCGGGCCAATCTACGATGATAGTGCAAGTACCAACTTTCATTAGATATTCTGAAAGTTCTGATTGAAACTTTGAATAAGACACTGGAACTAGAATCAAATGTGGTACTACATTATCTCTTACCCACGGTTCAAGTTGATCTCGCATTTCGAGTTCCATGTAGAATTCTGGAAGTGTAGTATCTTCTGGCACGATAGCCATTGAGATTAGTGCACCACCAAAGCCATTAAATTCTGTGTCTAAGAATAGTCTTTTCATTTTCCATGTATCCATTCATTCTCTTGATCTTCATCATAAAGGATTAACCCTTCAGTCTCATGCCATTCATAGCACTCTTTGCAGAGGCTAGTGTATTCAAGCGCTCGTTCATTCTCTTTATTATATGTAGCAACTGTGCAATCCCAAAGATGACTGATGTGCTTAACCATGTGACCACAACTAGCTGTAATCATTTTTAAATTTCACAGTTTCTCTCCGCAATGACGACACATTACAGCAGTAGCATTACGCATTTCTTTAAGTGTTCGGTTAAGCTTACGCGCATCTGCAATGATACGACGTATAGCTGCTTTGTCACGTTCATGCTTAGCTTTGCTCAGTTCTTGTTTAAGGTGCAACTTCATCTTTTGAAGTCTGCCTTCGAAGATTTCAATAAAGCCAGTTATGCCAGTAGAATCACTCATTCTTCAACTCCAAAATGTGCTTTAATAAACTTACTTGCTAAAGTAGGTACATCAGCGCGTTCTACTTCATCAGCAATCTCACAGCATTCTTTAATGATTAACATTGCAAAACGATCAATTGCTTTATACCTGTCATAAGGACTATTGAATTCACAGTCTACCTGTTCTGCAAGTTCTCGAATTCGCGGTAAACGATTACGAGCTTTTGCAAACTCTTCATACTTTTCTTGAGTGCCAATAGAATATCCACCATCACCAGAATGAATATCTGCACCTGCTTTAATATTATCAATCATCGATTTTTCTAAGCTCAAAAATGTAATGGCCACCTCGACGAGATTGCACCCAGTTAAAATGCCACATCACGG
>Ga0102859_1000168_pt1 | contig 14161 bp, 13 predicted proteins | sample Colrivmet1371B02_FD_78439 | JGI IMG/M metagenome (GOLD analysis project Ga0102859, IMG submission 78439) | Estuarine microbial communities from the Columbia River estuary - metaG 1371B-02 | ecosystem: Environmental > Aquatic > Marine > Intertidal zone > Estuary | place: USA: Columbia River...
TCAATATCTAAATTGTTTTCATCAATATCTAAATTGTTTTCATCAATATCTAAATTGTTTTCATCAATATCTAAATTGTTTTCATCAATATCTAAATTGTTTTCATCAATATCTAAATTATTACTTTTCAAATTAGTTCGATTACTTTTGAATTTACTTTTACTTCCGTTCATTTTAATGTTTTTTATTGATATATAATGTAAAGAAATAAAATGTATTTATTAATCGATTATAGGGAACAAGATTTTATAAAACGCTTATCAGATTATTGCATAATAGAAAATGATATGATTAAGGCTATTACAATTAACAATGTTGAAATAAAATTCAAGATAACTAATTTGCTTATAGGTGATTTTGTTATATTAGATGACATTGACAATTTATATACAATACGTTTAGCAATTGAAAGAAAAAGTATACGAGACCTTTGTGCAAGTATAACTGATGGAAGATTTCGTGAGCAAAAACAAAGATTATTAGATTCTATAAATGATGCATCAAAAGTTTGTTATCTTATAGAAGGTAAATTAAATAATCTTTCTGATAAATTAACTTTATCTCATACTATTATAAATGGATCATTATTAAATCTTATATTCAAACATAAATACAAAGTAATTCAAACTGAAAATAAACTGGATACGTTTAATAATATAGTACTATTATATAAAAAGTTTAAAAACAATGATTTTGAAATGGATGGTGCTCAAAACAAAGTAAAGTTAATTAAACGTTCAGATAAAATTAAAGATAATAAATTATTAAACCAACTACTTCTTATCCCAGGTGTATCTAGTAAAATTGCACAAGTAATTATAACTTATATTACTGTACCTGTAATCAAACCTATTGTTGAACCTATTGTTGAACCTATTGTTGAACCTATTGTTGAACCTATTGTTGAACCTATTGTTGTAATGGTTGTTGAACCTGAAACAAGTGTACCTTGTCCATGTGCGTTAAGTGTACATCTTTCTATCAAATCATTAATTGACATTTACATATCATTAAATGAAGAAATTAGATGTGAAAACTATTTTACAGATGTAATTGTACCCGGTAATGGTGGAAAGGTGCGTAAAATAGGAAAGGCATTATCTAAAAAAATTTATGAATATTTTTGTAAATAAATTTAAATTTAATTTTTCTTTTGACAATAAAAGAACAGTGTTTTAAAAGTGTAATTACTATTTGGGTCAACAGCCTCTTCATTGTCTTCATTGTCTTCATTGTCTTCATTGTCTTCATTGTGCTCTATAAAAGTTTCATATCGGTGTGATTTTCTTGAAACAAAGAATGCAATGTGACCTACTTGATTTAAATAAAATGTATTCGATTTCATTTCATTAATATGTTGTCTAAAACAATTTTTCCAATCATCTTTTAAATTTCCTATAAATCCAGATTTATCTTTTAGATTTTGGAGTTCTATGTCCGGAATTATTTCATTTCCACAAACAAAAGAATAACGTATAATTTCAGATAACACAGAAATTTCTTCTGGTGTTTTATAAAATTGATTTTCTTCTGGTGTTATTACAAGTTTTTCAGCTAATTCCAAATCAGAATATTCCCGTATCATATCATAGAAAAAATTTGTTTTGGTTGTTTGATTAAGTAATAAAAATTTTGCAAGTAAATAGTATATGTCGTCTATTTGTGTATTCTTGCGCAAACTAAATGACCTAACAATATTTAGGTCATTAATTGTTAGTAATGGGTCAATTTTATAAAATGCCCGAAGAAGTTTAGGTTGTTGTGAAAAAAAATCAATTGATTTTGTATAACCTTTCCGTTTAAGGATACGAACAATAATGTTTTTTGAATTTGATGTGCAAATCCTTTTTATTGTTTTATTCTGCGAACAAAATTTTTTGAGTTCTTTAATTTCCATATTGTATAAAAATTGTAGAATGATATCTTCTGGTAATTTTTCCATTAATAATATAACATTGGAAATTTATTTTACCATTTTATTTTAAAATTCTGTTTTCACGTTCTAAAAAGTTTTGTATTTGTTTGATATAACCAGGTTTACTCGTTATATTATTTGTATCAATATCAAGTGCATTTGCAATTGATTGTAATTTTTCCAAGTCAATAGTTGTAGCAGTTCTTCCTGTAATATTTTCTCTGTTATCACTACCACTTTTACGACCTCTACCGTCTATAATTCTAAATATTTCATCTCGTTTGCCATATTTATGATCCCACGTATCATCTTTATTCTTTTTACCTCTATAAGTACCGTAAATTGGATAATTTATTTCAATATCTGTATTATATTTAAGATCATCTTGATTTAATATATCTATTATACTTGTTTTATTTTGTTGTAGGTCTGATTTGGTTTTAGGTTCGGTTTTAAAAATATCTATATTTTTTGTTTTTGAATAATTATTTAGGGTGTATTTATTTGTGTATTCTGAGAAATCTAAAATTTTAGAATAAATAGATGTTTCAATATTTATATCTAGGTCATTAAAAATATAATATGGACCTCGATTGATAACAAATCCTTCTCTGTCGTACATATCTAGCATATAAACCTTGTTGTTTACAATATGATGAAGGGTTGTATATATTGCATCATCAGTTATAAGTGGTTCAAGTGTTTTAATATGTGTTTTAATATCATCAAGATGCCAAATAAAAGCTTTATGGAATAGGTCCTTTATTGTTTCTAATACAAAGTAAATATCAAATTGGTCAAAAAATGTCAAATACATATTATATGTTGATTTATCAATTAATTCAGATTTAGGTGTTGATCGACATGTATAATTACAATCTGTATAATCGCATTGTGGAGAACCAGGTACACCATTTTGGATAGTGTTTCTTGATTTATTTAATGAACAATCAAAACTAATTGTTTTTAATCTTCTTTCTATAATTTTATTACTAGTATCTTTTTCTTCAGATAGTATATATTTCTCTCTATCTATAAAAAACATTTTTAAATCCGATGAACTATCTATGTTTTTGTTACCATCTTTATAATATACAGAAACATATTTGTATATTTCTACATTTCGTTCAGATGGGTCAAGTGTTTGATGTGAATAATTTCTAACAGCTCTTCCTACAATTTGATTTATTTTACTCATATTCCAATATGGTTCTAGTATGTGAACTTGTCTTACTGCTTTTAAGGTAATACCTTCTGAAATAATAGGTGAACCAATTATGATACGTATAAATTTACCAGTTTTATTTTCCTCACTATTAAATACTCGTTTATAATACTCTCTATTTTTCAAACTAGTACTTTCATCAAATACAACAAAGGATTTATAATATCTTTCTTGAGAAATATTTTTACCAGAATATTCGTAAAAACCATTATTTAATAGCAATTGTTTTACAAGATATGTTCCCCCGTAATTTACATAATTAGAATATATGAATAAATTTCCTGTATCATTTTTCACTATATTTTGTAATAACAAATACAATTTGTTAGAATATTCTTTAAGATCCTTTGTTAAAACATCTTTGTTATTTAAAACATATCTGGTTCCTGATTTTGTAAAAACACTTAGAAAACCTAGTTTCCCATACTTTCCTCCAGGATATGACATTGTAGATGCATCGCTACTATTTTTGTATAAAGAACTAGCCTTTGAAATGACAACTTCATTTTCAGATATATTTTCTTCCGATTCAATCTTTTTTATAGTAGATGATATATCGTATTTGGATCCTTCTCCTAGATCTGATCGTAATGCTAATAAATAAGTTTTGTATTGATGTTCTGACATTTCGCAATTAACAATATTAATAGTACCTACTTTATTATTTATAAGAGGTTCTCCTATATCAATAGTTTTAGGATTTGTTTCCGTATTACCTCTTAAATAAGATACTTTTCCTAAAACGGCACTTTCTAATTTTTCTTTACCATATTCTGTTATTTCATAAATATCACCTTTTAATGCACTTCTATTAATATAAGATGATCTTTTTTTTATCAAATAAGATTGACCTGTGGAATCTGGTCGTAACAAATTATTACCTATAGGTAATTGAAGAGATTTATTATTTACATTTAGTAAATTTGCCAATTCAAAAATTTCTGTAGAATTATCATACATTGGTGTAGCTGTTAAAAGAATTAAACGATAATTATAAGATTTTGATAAAATATGAAATAAAGATGTATATACTTCATTACCTGTAATATTATGGGCTTCATCAACTATAATAACAGAATTATTCAAATTTTTAATTTGATCTTTTATAGGTTTTCTTTTTATTACTCCACCTTGTGTTTTTTTAATACGTTTTGTATTTTGACCAAATTCATCTTTTTCATAATCCTTTGCTCCTAATACACGATTAATAAAAGTACCGTATGTAATAAAATGATAAGTCTTGGAAATAGTTTTATTAGCTCTATGTATAATTTCATTACGATCTGTTTTTGATCCATTATAAGATATCTTTTCTGTATAAATATCATATTCTTCATTGTCAAGATATTCTTCACGAGTACATTTACTCATCAATTCATCAATAAAATTCTTTTCTATATTTTTATTTTTAACCAACACAACTACTCTCCTACCCATATTATTAATGTATTCCTTAAAACCTTCAGCTATAGTAATAGATGAACATGATTTACCTGTACCTACATCGTGATACAGTAAAATATTTTCATATGGTGTTACTTTGGAAATATAATTTCTTAATAACATTTGAGTTGGTTCTTGATGTATATGTCGCTTTTTTTTATCAGAACTATTTGATACAAACTCTAATTTATTCAAAACATTATCATTATTGTAATATATGTTTTCTACCATTGCTTATATAAAACATAGAAAATTAATTTATACTAGAAAATTAATTTATACTAGAAAATTAATTTATACTAGAAAATTAATTTATACTAGAAAATTAATTTACACTATAAAATTAATTTACATTATAAAATTAATTACACTAAACTTCTACTGTACTGCTAATACTTATCGATGATTCCGGAAAAGGCATCGATAATAAAGATTCAGAAAGTATACCTACATTTCCAATTCCGTTTATACCCCCACCTGCAATTATACCTGTATTTGTATTTGTATTTGTATTTGTATTTTTACCTTCTACAGATATGTACATAAATCTTGTGAGGTATAATATGACAGGTACAAATAATATATATATAAAATTGCTTTTTGGTTTACCATTTCTCCTTTCGTTTTCTACTGTATGTTTGTAAAATCTTAAAATTATATAAAATACAATAGTTGCAATTAGAACAAATACGTGAAAATTCATAATACTATTACATAGATTATAATTTATCAATTCCTTTCGCAGAAAAAGAAATAATAAAATAATTATTATATATAATAAATGTCTAACATAAAACAAAATATTGAAAAAAATAGGGAATTAAAATCCGTTTTGTATGGTATATTAACAAAATACATTTACAAGTATATAAGACGAACATTTGAAAAAGAAAAAGAATTACATTCTACTATTGAAACAAGACCTAAATTACATCGTGATTTTCAAAAAGTTTTATTACAAATACCAAAATGGTCATCGCGAACTTTGGAAAAGGAATATACTAAATTTTTAAAATGGGTCAAGAAAAAGAATGATATAAACACAGAAGAATTAATGATAGACATTATAAAATTAACAACTGAAATAATCCTTAATAAATCTAGTATATACGTTACATCATTATTACAAGATTATAAATTTCCTAGTCTACAACAATTTTACTATAAATCTTTAAAAAAAATTGCCCGTATAATATATGAAGAACCAAAATCTTTATATACAATAAAAACATCCAAGTTAACTGATCAAATTGAAAATGTATTAAATATTTATTTACCTATTAAGCAAATAGAATCTGTTTTGGAATTTATAGAAAAAGATGTTGATCCAAGTATTAAAGTAAAATATAATTTTGAAAATGATAGCAAATCTACAGAATCTAGTAAATATAGTATAAGTTTACGTAAAAATAGTTCTGATAATAATAATTTAATTGTCGATAAAATATCTTCTTTACATTACGTGTCTTCTGATGATTTACATGATCTTAAAAATACAGACGATGATCATCTATCTGTAAAAAATAAGATTGTTGAAAATGATAATCTAAGACATATTGATATACAAAAAATGAAAAAATCACAATATTATTACAATAAACCCAAAGTAAATGAAATAAACGAATACTTTTTTAATGAATAATAGATTTAATAGATTTAATAGACTTTTCATATAATATTTCGTTAAAAATTATATAAAAAATTATAAATATATAAAAATGTCTTTTAACTTATTATCATTTGCTATATTTGATGACTTATTTTATACACAGCCAAAAACAAATGATCCAGAATCATCATTGCTTTGTTTAAGAATACCAAATGAAAATAAATATAAAAATATTTTTACAATTGGATATTTACGTAATAACCAATTCAAATGTATAAAAGACACAGGATCATTTATAATTATTATAAATTCAGATTTGATAGATGGTCCTACTGGAATTTACTGTATATCTCGTTCAGACAGTTCATTACAAGGAACAGTTAAAATACTTGTCGAATCAAATAGTAAGTTTGGGGATTCATTTGAATTAGTATGGAACCCCCTTGAATATCCATTATTAAACATTAATTATAATGGTAAAGATAGAAATATAAGAACTTTATTTTTTCATGTAAAAATAATTACTAGTTTTTAACGTTTCGAAGGCATTTGACGTCGTGAAATACCATTAGCTGGTAAGCGTTGTCCTGCAGCATTTCTTCTTGGTAAAATATTACCTTGAATAAAACTAAAAGTATCATTTTTAACTTGGTTTGCTTGGTTTACCTGGTTTGATTGGTTTGATTGGTTTGATTGGTTTACTTGGTTTACTTGTTCTATCTTATTTAACTTTACCAAATCATTTTTTAAACGTTCTATTTCATTATCCTTTAATATAGTTATATTTTTTATATCAGTTCTATATCGTGACATTTCTACTTTCATACTTTCCAATTCATTTTCTAAATTTCTTCTAATATTTTCTTCAAAATTGACTTTATTTTGTAACTTTGAAATATTATCATTATTAGCTTGTAATTGTATTGCTTGTTTTTGATGATTTGATTCTAAAATATAATGACGTTGTTTTGTTTCAGTATTTTGCTGAACTGCTACATTCGTTTCCTTTTTAGAATCTTCCAATGACGTTTTTAATAAATCGTTATCTAATCGCAATGTATTAAATTCACCTAGTAAATTTTTATTTTCATTCCCACAATGTATTAATTTTTCGTTTAAATCTATTATTTGTTTTTCATATTGCGGATCAATATGATTAGTTTCCAATCTTGTTATATGAACTGACTTTTCTTGTAGTTGTCCTTGTAATGTAGATATTGTTTTTTTAAACAAATTTAATTTCATTTCTTGTTCCCCTTCCGTTTTTTTATATTTTTCAATTGTATTTTCCAATTCTTCTATTTTTACTTGTAACTTATTATGACCAATGTTTCTAACTGTAGAATTAAGTCTGTTTACAAATTCCACAGAAGTTTCACTTGCAACAACAGGTTCGATTACAGGTTCAATTACACGTTCAATTACAGGTTCAATTACAGGTTCAATTACAGGTTCAATTACAGGTTCAATTACACGTTCAATTACACGTTCAATTACACGTTCAATTACACGTTCAATTACAGGTTCAATTACAGGTTCGATTACCGTTTGATTTTTAGGAGGTCCGGTTGATGTAATAGGTTGGTTTTTAGGAGGTCCTTTTGATGTAATAGCTTGATTTTTAGGAGGTTCTTTTGATGTAATCTGATTATCTTTAGGAGCTTCTTGAATACTATTGTTTTGTTGTAATCTTGAAAAAAACCCCATAGATTGACTTTCATTAATTTTAATATTTAATTCTTCCATATTATTTATTATAATTAAATAATATAAAATAATTAATTTGAAATAACACAATACAAGAATAAGCTATATTAAATACAACTATCATAAATTATCAGAAATTATCAGAAATTATCATAAATTATCAGAAATTATCATAAATTATCAGAAATTATCAGAAATTATCAGAAATTATCAGAAATTATCAGAAATTATCATATTCAGGATAAGTACCTGGTCCTCCATCTAAATTGGATTCTTCTTGAACATCAAAACCAACTTCTTGTGGTTGTTGTTTTTTTAATTGTGGTATATATTGACTAGCTAAAACTTCACCAATTGATTCTGATGCATCGTATTGTGTTATTTGTGATTTTTGAATATTTTCAATTGCTACTAACATCATATTTAAATTATTTAACATGTGTGTTTTATCAACTTTTAATGAGTTATATTGGTCATAAATTAATTTATATAATGTAGTAGATGTATCAAATATATATTTATATTTGATTTTATAAATCTCTTTGTAATCCGAAACAGATTCACCATTTTTGATAACAATATCCATATCTTGAATAAATTCATTTACCAATTCTCGAAGTTTTAGAACGTCAGTATCTTTAATGTTTCCAGACATTTATATAAACATTTTAAAAAAAAATTGTATTATTAACGTTATTATTAAAATTTAGTAATGTCTATAGAAGATCATACAAATACAATAACAATTGTAGATACAATTACAGCAGATACAATTACAGTAGATACAATTACAGTAGATACAGTAGATACAGTAGATACAGTAGATACAGTAGATACAGCAGATACAGTAGATACAGTAGATACAGTAGATACAGTAGATACAGTAGATACAGCAGATACAGTAGATACAGCAGATGCAGTAGATACAGCAGATACAGCAGATACAGCAGATACAACAGATACAGTAACAATTGCATTTAAAGATACATTTAAAGATACAGTAACAATTGCATTTAAAGATACATTTAAAGATGTAGATTCAAAAGATATTATAGTACGTATTAATAGATTAACACAAAAAGAAAAAATTCATATATTGAATATTTTAAAAACACAAAATGTAGAATTTACAAAAAATTCAAATGGTTATTTTTTTAATCTTTTAAAGATAAATAAAGACATTATTAATAAAATATGTAATTGTCTCGAGTTAATAGAAAAAAACACAGATTTATTAAAAGAAATGGATAGAAGAAGAAATGAATTGTTAAAATATTATAGGCTTTTAATTGAAGATAAATTGAAAAATAATATAAAAAAGAAAAAACAAGAATATGTAGATAAATTATATGTAAAGGATTATACAAATGTGGAATATAATATTAAAAGAAAGCAAATGATAAAAAGAAGATTTGAATATATAAATTCGGAAATTGATACTGATATATTAATAAAGGATTATATAAAATCTAAATATAAATATAAAAAGGGTAGTATTTATCATAAAATTATAACATCTATAAAACTTTGGAAAAGTAAAAAAGGAAGAGAGAGAAAAGATGACGATGATAACGATGATGACGATGATTCTGCAAAAATAAATGATAAAGAAAGTTGTGATGGTGGTGGTGATGATGATGATGATGGTGGTGGTGGTGATGGTGAGAGTATTGCAGATATTACAGAAGATGATTCTTTTAATATAAATGAAGATACTAATACAAATGAAGAAAAAGAAGACAAAGAAGAAAAAGAAGACAATGAAGAAAAAGAAGACAATGAAGAAAATGAAGAAAATGAAGAAAACGATATAATATATAATTTGTTAAATGATGATGAAAATGACCAAGAAGATGATGTAGACATGGATGAAATAATAAGTGAAGAAAAAACAAAAATGGAATTTTTATATTATAAAAATTTATTAAACAAACAAGGTTTTACGTTTGATGAAAACAAAGATGTTATGTTAACGTATAAAGAATACATTAATTAAGTATTACATTAAAAAAAGTTGAAATTTATTTTTTTAATATGATTTTTTAAAATGGGAATCCCTTGGTATTTTTATACTATTTATAAAAAATACAATACTGAAAACGATTTAACCATAGATGAAAAATGTATAAATGATCTTGGTATTGAATATCTTTTTCTCGATTATAACAGTATGATTCATCCTTGTGCACAACAACTTTTACAAACAATTACGGATGGACCATTTACGACAGATGAATTGGAAACAAAAATTATAGATTCTTGTTTAGTATATACGAGATATATAGTAAATGTAGTTAAACCAAAATATTTGTATATAATGATTGATGGTGTAGCTCCAAGGGCAAAAATTAATCAACAAAGAGAACGTCGTTTTAAAAGTCATTTTTTTAAAACATTAATGACAGAACAAAATAACAATGAAAATAACAATGAAAATAACAATGAAAAAAACAATGAAAAAAACAATGAAAAAACCAATGTCAATAACAATGTCAATAACAATGAAAAAACCAATGTCAATTGGAATTCAAATAAAATAACTCCGGGAACTGTTTTTATGGATAAATTAACAGATTCTTTAAGTAAATTTAAAAATGAATTGATTGAACAATGTTGTTTAAAAAGTGTAGTAGTATCTGATTCTGATGAAAATGGTGAGGGAGAACATAAAATGATGAAAGTGATATCTGATATATCAGATTTATGCGATAATAAAATTTGTATTTATGGTCTTGATGCAGATTTATTAATGTTAAGTCTTATTAACAAACGTTGTGATAATATTATACTTGTTAGAGACAATACATTTAACACTAAATTATCAGAATCTGATCGTGTTTATACTTATGTGGATATAAAGAGGTTACGTAGTTATATATGTAGAGATTTACGAATAGAGTTACATTCTGAAATAACAAATGATAATTTAATATACGATTATATATTTTTATGTTTTTTACTTGGTAATGATTTTTTAGAACATATTCCTTCTTTGAAGATTAAAGAAGGGGGTGTAAATGTATTGATAAAATATTATACGTCAATAATGAATAACAATTGTTATGGTAGTTTAATAAATATTAAACATTTATATTGTGGAGATTTAAAATCTAGTATAAATTTGAAATTTTTACAAGATTTATTTTATCAATTATCTAAAACAGAAGAGTATTTCTATAAAAATATTTATAGCGTATATAAAAATCCTAACAAAAAACATTATAGGGATATATATGATATGGATTTATCATATTCAAATGTTCATTTTTACAAAACAGATATTATCAATTATAATAAGCCTGGGTATAAACAAAGATATTACAAGTTTTATGGTGTAAAAGATGTAGATCTTGCTTGTGAACAATATATATCTGGGTTATATTGGATTTTAGGATATTATCAGAATCATATTCATAACAATTGGTCTTGGTATTATCCGTATCACGCAGTACCCTTTGCAAGTGATATATTTAATTATTTAAAGAAAAATCAACAGCAAACTGCTGATAAAGGTGCCTCTGGCTCTGATAAAGGTGCAGTTGATAAAGGTGCAGTTATAGAAAAGAGTATAGTAAATTTAGAATGTTTAAATCCGAGTAGAGCTTTAACTACACGTGAACAATTAATAATGGTATTACCAAAAGAATCATTATTAGAAATAATGCATTCTAAAGATTTGGATTTTCATGATAAACTATGTAGATTTTTTAATACAAAAAGTAAACAATTACAAGATTATTATCCTGAAAAACTTTATTTGGATATGATTCATAAAGAATATTTATGGCAATCTAAAATATTTTTAAAAACATTTAATAATGAAATAATAAATATTTTGATGTAATTTTTTTTTATTATCATATATTATAAAATACAATGGATTCTCAAAAAATGCTTATATTGCTTGTTCAAATTCTCTTGATCGCCGGTGCTCTTAACTGGGGTCTTGTCGCTTATAATGGTACTGATGCTGTAAACCTCGTTACTGGAGGAGGTGATATAGCTAAATACGTTAAATTTGCAGTTGCTGCTGCCGGTGTTTACCACGCCTACGTTCTTTACAGTGCTGCTTCTGCTTAAATACCTTGTCGTGTGTTAAAGGTACACAAATTTTAAGTTTAATTATTTATTAAGTAAATAATTTAACTAATATATTTTAATATATATGATTTTGCATATTCCGGATCATTATTTAGTTTATAAAGAAGACTGTTATCTTGAACTAGATCCATTTTAATCGTATCGCACAATTTTTTGACATAATCATCGGATAATCGTATATTTGATAGGTTATTTTGTAAAAAAAATTTTAAACTATTATAATCCATAATATGACTAAAAATAAATATTTTTTCAGATAGACCAAAATCTTCTGGTTTAATAACTATACATGTACTTAAGACACCTTGATAAAATGAACACGGACCTGTTATACAATTATTTATGGGTAAATTTATACCTAAAACAGTAGATACAAAAACATCCAATGTTTTCAATATGTACAAATTATATTTTTCAAGCGTATTTGGATAAGTGGTATAAATACGTGAAATAAGACCAGACAAATCTGTTATACCATTTCTTTCACCTATACCTAAAACACAAGTATTAATATGTGTGCAGCCATTTAATAGTGCTATATATGCATTTGATACAGCACATGAACTATCGTTATGGAAATGACATTCTATATCTAATTCTGATCTAGTAGTATTTTGTATAATATCTAAAGTATCTTCTATATCATAATGAGTTGCAATACCTACTGTATCAGTTATACCAATTCTATCTACATAATCTTCTATAGCTAAAAATAATTTACAAAGTATATTTGGATCAGTTCTAAATGAATCTTCTGTAGAAAATATTATTTCTATATCGGGATTAATTTTCTTGATATAATCTAAATTTTTAACAGAATGTTGTATTATTTCATCAATTGATTTATTATTGCAATTTAGATGACTTGATAAAATGATTCCATCTATATTACATTGCAATGCCTTTTCAATATCACTTGTGTGATTTCTTATATGAGCTATTAATTTTATACCAAGTCCGAGATCTTTTTTTAATTGTACAAGGGATTTGTATTCCTTAAAGGCTATATCAGAAGAGTTGGGGTTTATTAATTCAGCATATTCTATACCAAATTTATCTAGTAAAATTAAAAAATCTTGTTTTTGATTTAACGTAAAATTACATATTGAATTTTGCTGTCCTTCTCTTAAAGTAGAATCTATTATATAATACCTTTTCATATTAGTATTTTTTAGTATTAAAAAAATATATAAAAAACGAATGTAAGGAAAAACGAATGTAAGGAAAAACGAATGTAAGGAAAAACGAATGTGGACCAGATTGTAAAAAAACAGATTGTAAAAAAACAGATTGTAAAAAAACAGTAAAAAAAAATGTAAAAAAAATATAAAAAAAATGTAAAAAACGAATTGTAAAAACGAATTGTAAAAAACGAATTATAAAAAATTGATTTTATACTAATTAATGCTTTTAATTACAACATTAGTGCGTAAAAAATTATAAATTAATTCCTATATTAAAATTAAAAAAGAACAAATGAGCAAAGTAACTACTTCCACTAAAACTGCAACTAAAACCACTAGAACTAAGGCAACTCCAAAAGTTAAGGAAAATGTTGTTGTCGAACAAGCAGCACCTGTAACTGAAACTGAACCTGTAACAGAAACTGTTACTGTACCTGTTGAAACCGAAACTGTTACTGTACCTGTTGAAACCGAAACTGTTACTGATTCTATGAAACAACGTTTTGAACGTTTAATCAAGTCTAAGCAAGATCTTATGAACGAATTGAAACGTGAAGTTCAAGAATTGCGAAAGATGCAACGAGATCACGAACATGCAATCAAGGAAGCTTCTAAGAAGAGTAAGAGAAAGAAGAGTCAACGTGATGATGCGAATCCTAGAAAACCATCTGGATTTGCTTCTCCAGTAGTTGTATCTGATGATCTTTACAGCTTCCTTTCTCAATTTGGAGTTAAAAAGGAGGATCCTATTGCTAGAACTGATGTTACTAGATACATTACTTCTTATATTAAGGAACACGATCTTCAAAATCCGGAACATAGACGTGAAATTATTCCGGATGCAGCTCTTGACAAGTTATTTGGACCTGCAATTGAGCCAAAGGATCCTAATGATCCAAAGTCACCTTTGGTTTACACTTATCTTAAACTTCAAAGATATTTGTCTCCTCATTTTCCAAAGAAAGCTACTGCTTAAA
>Ga0102859_1000169_pt1 | contig 14154 bp, 13 predicted proteins | sample Colrivmet1371B02_FD_78439 | JGI IMG/M metagenome (GOLD analysis project Ga0102859, IMG submission 78439) | Estuarine microbial communities from the Columbia River estuary - metaG 1371B-02 | ecosystem: Environmental > Aquatic > Marine > Intertidal zone > Estuary | place: USA: Columbia River...
ATTGTTTCAAGCTTCTTGAAAAGCTCCTGCTTGAGAGATAGTTCTTCAAAGATGGCTTCAATAATGAAGTCGCATCCTGCAAATGTGTTTTGATCTGAAGATCCAGAAATAAGTAGAGACAAGCGAGCGGCAGATTCAGGGTTCATGCGCTTCTTCTCAACCAATTTCGCTAACTCATTTTTAACCCAGGCCACACCTTTGTCGGCGCGCTCTTGATCAATATCTGTCATAACAATTGGGCACTTGAGATTACGTAGAAGGAGAAGTGCTAGTTGTGAAGCCATAAGTCCTGCGCCAACAACTCCCACTTTGCCCACCTTGCGAGCAAGAGCTGGCTTTGGCGCACCTTCTACTTTTTTACGCTTCTTTTGAATGACATTGAATGCATAGAGAGATGCACGCAGCGGATCACTCATTGTTAAATCAGCTAGAGCCAGATCCTCAGCATCAAAGCCAGCGCCTAATGTGTTGCTTTTGGCTGCACTAATGAGTTCAAGGGCCTTCATTGGTGAGGCTATTTCAGCGCCGCCATATTTCTTAAGTGCTGCGGCTCTTCCAGTCGCAAGAGCGCTTTCCCAAGCTGGATCTTGGCTGTAGTCCTTACGCTCGACTTTAGTTGTCCCATTGAGAACATGTGCCGCAAAAGCAATGGAGCGCTCTAGGAAATCAGATGGCTCAAACACCGCATCAACAACACCTAGTTTGAAAGCATCTTTAGCTTTCATCATGGTGTTGTTATTGAGTGCATTTAACATGATTACTTGAACTGCGCGCTCAGGCCCAATTAACTTAGGCAAAATAGTTGCACCGCCCCAACCCGGAACTAATCCAAGAAATACTTCAGGCAGAGCAGTAAATGCTGTGGAAGCAAGTGTGCGGTAGTGGCAGTGGAGTCCAACTTCTAGACCGCCGCCAAGTGCCAAACCATTGATGAAAGCAAAAGTTGGAATCTTTGATTCACCTAAGCGGCGAAAGACGTCGTGGCCCAACTTACCTATACCCAGTGATTGTTCTCGGCTAGTAATAAATGAGAGGGCTGATAGATCAGCACCTGCCGCAAATATAAACGGCTTACCTGTAAGTGCAATTGCTGCCGGATTAAGGTCAGTAGCTGCAGTGATAGCTGCATCTAATGCAAGTAGAGATCGTGGTCCAAAAGTATTGGGGCGATTATGATCAAGTGTGTTATCTAAAGTGATCAGAGCTAAGACGCCTTTTGCACCGAACGCGCTTAAATCAACCTGTCGCACTAGAGCTTGCGTGACAACCTCTTCAGGTGCACCTTCTGGAAGTTTGATATCTGCGCTCATTTATTTCACCTGACCATTAAAGTGTGGGTTTTCCCAAATAACAGAACCACCCATACCAAGACCGATACACATAGTTGTTAAGCCATAGCGCACCTCTGGATGGGCTTCAAAAGATCTAGCTAAATTGAGCATCAGGCGAACACCAGATGATGCAAGTGGATGTCCTACTGCAATTGCTCCGCCAAATGGATTAACGCGCGCGTCATCATCGGCAATTCCAAAGTGTTCAAGAAATGCTAAAACCTGAACGGCGAAAGCTTCATTAATTTCAAAAAGTCCAATGTCTTCAATGCTCAATCCTGCTTGCGCAAGCGCTTTAATCGTTGAAGGAACTGGTCCGAATCCCATTACTTCTGGCTCTACGCCAGCAAATGCATACGTTACTAATCGAGCTTTAATTCCTAACCCAAGGGCTTTGGCTGTGTCTTCACTAGCAAGAAGCGCCGCAGTTGCTCCGTCATTTAATCCAGATGAGTTTCCGGCAGTAACACGACCTGCTGGGCGAAAGGGAGTCTTTAAGCCAGCCAGTCCTTCCATGGTAGTTGTTGGGCGAGGCGCCTCATCGACTGTTGCAATTGTCCAACCTAACTCTGCACTACGTGCAGCTGTTGGAATAAGGTCGCGCTGAATCAAACCAGCTTCATAAGCTTTGGTTGTTTTGATTTGTGAGTTAAGCGCGTACTTATCTGCGCGCTCTTTTGTAATAGTTGGAAAACGATCATGCAATCTTTCAGCCGTTGCACCCATTGCCAGGGCATCTTGTTCAACTAGCTTCTCAGCTAAGTAGCGAGGATTAGGATCCATCAATTCACCCATTGGATGATTTCCCATATGTTCAACGCCGCCTGCAATAGCAATATCGTTTGAACCAAAAGCTATTGCACCTGCAATTGTTGTTACTGCAGTTAATGCACCAGCGCACCAGCGATCAATTGAATAGCCAGGGACAGTGTTTGGTAATCCCGCTAGGAGAGTGGCACTTCGGCCGATGTTCATGCCTTGATCACCAGTTTGTGTTGCAGCAGCAATAGCCACATCATCAATTGCGCTGTGGTCAACTTTTGGATTTCTATCTAAGAGTCCACGAATTGCGCGCACCATCAAATCATCGGCGCGAGTACCTGCATACATCCCTCCTGCTTTTCCAAAAGGTGTGCGAACGGCATCGACTAAGACAACTGAGCGAGACATAGTGATCCTTTACTAGGGGTGGATATAGCGGTTATGTTACCCGCCAGTAAGGAATTACGACAGCGCTTAGGCTGGAGTGAGCGCAGGCGTGCGAGGCTTAGAGAGATAAGCACCAATGACAGTGGTGAGATAGATCGCCCAGATGCCTAGTTGTAGCCATGAGGTTGTGTTATCAAAGCCCACAAGGCCGCCCAGTGTTGCGCCAAGCAAAGAGTCCTTAGGAATCAGGCTTGAAACATCCCAGGCATAGGACTCTCCACCAGGAAGCCACCCAAGCTCTTGGAATTCATGAACTCCGTAGGAAAGAACTCCGGCTGCAACAACTACCAATGCAACACCGGTGTAGCGGAAGAATTTACTTAAATCGAGTTTGATGGCTGATTTGAAAATCATATAACCCAGAGAGATTGCAACTGCAAAACCAAGGATCAATCCCAATGCAGAACTACGAGTGTCTGCAACTGTTTTAAAGTTTGTATAAACAAATAGAGCAGTCTCTAAACCTTCACGAATAACAGCGAAAAACGCTGCCCCAGCAAGGGCTAGAGGCCCTGTGCGCAAAGCTGAATCAACTTTGCCATGCAGGTCGGCCTTTAAAGAGCGAGCAGTTCGCTTCATCCAAAAAACCATCCAGGTGACAAGTGCTACAGCTAGAAAAGAAGTTGTTCCTACAAAGAGTTTTTCAGCACGGGCTGTTAACTCTTCAGATGTTTTAGAGAGAACTAAACCAAGGCCAATGCTTCCAACGATGGCTGCAGCTACTCCGCTCCACAATGGGGCTAAAAGCGTCTTGCGGTCAGTTTTTAGAATGTAGGCAACCAAGATGCCGATGATCAGGGCAGCTTCAAGGCCTTCGCGAAGGGCGATGATAAATGTGCTCAACATGAGAGAAAATCTAGGGGGTAGGGGGTATTTACGCAACTCTTATGTTGCGTAATTCAGGCTTCCTCGGGTGTGGTTTCCGGCACAGGCTCAGGCGTGGGAAGCGCCTCTTTTTCTAGCAAAGCCATCGTGATGGCCTGGCCGACAAGATCCACCTGCCATTTTCTGGCACCAAGTGAGAGTAAATGCTCACTGACAATGTGGGGAGAGGATTGGGTTGTTGATGGTGTTGGGGGAGCCCAACAAATGCGACGAACAATTTCTGGAGTAATCAGGTTCTCCACGGGAATATTGTTTTCTTGAGCAATGATTTCAATACGAGCTCGTGCATGTGACAGTGGTGCATATTTTTCTGGAAACTTATCTCTCCATAACTTAATGGGCGGCAAAGTATCTGCATTGGTGCGAAGTGCGGGCCAGTCTTTTTCTTCTAGGGCAGTTGCTCGTGCCACCGCATCTAGCCAGGCCTTTAAATTTTCTATCCAACGCGCTCGAAGTCCAAGAGGGCGTAGCACCTTTTCAAACTCTTTTTTTGTTGTAACAGGATTAAGTGCAATCTCGACTATTGCAGAGTCATTGAGTAACTTTCCACCAGCAATATCTTGCGACTTTGCAATCTCATCGCGTGTAACCCAAAGCTCACGAATAATTGCTAGCTGATCTCTTCGCTTAATTTTGTGCATTCCGGAAGTTCTGCGCCACGGATCTACGCGAGGTGGTGGTGGAGGCGCTAAAAGAATTGAAGCAAACTCTTCATAAGCCCATGAATCCTTTTTCGCATCAACTAATAGCGCTTCAACTTTATCGCGCAGTTCAACAAGTAGTTCAACATCGAGGGCTGCATATGTCAGCCAATCTTGGGGTAGTGGTCGCACAGACCAGTCTGCAGCACTGTGTTCTTTAGCAAGTGAAACACCCATCAATGATTCCAAAAGCGGGCCAAGTCCAACACGAGGCAGACCTGCGATACGCCCCCCTAACTCAGTATCAAATAAGCGCTTTGGGTTTATTCCTAATTCCCGAAGACAGGGCAAATCTTGGGTGCTGGCATGCAGAATTACTTCATCGGTGTTGAGAAGATCATTGAGTTCAAGCATCAGTGGGTGACCTGGGCCAAAAGCAATGGGGTCAATCAAATGTAATCCACCATTGGTGCGCTTAATCTGAATTAAATATGCACGTGCGCTGTAACGAAATCCTGAGGCTCGTTCGGCATCAACAGCAAAGGGACCATTGCCTTGGGCCAATTGTTCTAAAGCAGATTTAAACGATGTCTCACTGTCGATTACTGCGGGCGTACCACCGGCGGGGGTAAGCAGTGGTGTTGCAGTTATCTCCTCAGACATGTGCCGGCTTAACGACGTCTGGCAGATGAAATAGTTGATACGCCATCTGGAATCGGTTCAAGACCAGCAACGTCAGTTATCAAGTGACACCATCCGGCAATATGTTTCATAATTTCAATAGGTTCGGTAATCGCAGGAGTCCAGGAAGCCCGGATCTCTATTTCGGATTCATCATTTCGTGGAGACAGCTTGCCGAAAGAGGCACTTGATACACGAGTAACAGTGCCGCTTGGTGCAGCAAGTGCACATTCTTCACTTTCTAGCGCTTCAAGAAACCAACTCCAGCCGACTTCAGGCAACAGCGGATCCTGTTGCATAACTGGATCAACATCTGCACGGACGAAAGTTACGCAACGAAATTCATCTTCCCACGTGTCTTGTCCGCCAGGCTCATGCAGTAAAACAAATCTACCTGAAGCAATTTCATCTTCATCATCGCCCAGTAAGCCATTACTAACATCGGCCGAGAAGGCGAATGCGTATGTTGCTAGTTTTTGTGGGGCTGGAACTTCTTCTAAGACAATTTCAGCACGTGGCGTAAAGGTACGTAAGGAGTTTACTAAATCTTCAAATCCTCTGGCATCCACTGCTTAAGAATAAACAGTTAGGAGTGCTTTTCATGGGAGGCAGGGCGGTATCCTTGCTCATATGGCCTCACTACTCGCAATTCTTTCAAGCATGTTGTGGGGCACTTCAGATTTTGAAGGTGGCCGATTAAGTAAAAAGCATGCGCCTCTAGCCGTACTTGGTTTTTCTCAAGTTCTTGGTTTAGTTTTCGGAATTGCTTTAATGCTTGTTTCTGGCGCTTGGCATGCCACTGCTCTGGGATCGAATGGGTATTTAGTCCCCGGAATATTTGCAGGATTGTTAGGTTATTTTGGTTTGTTCTGTCTTTATGCCGGTTTATCAACTGGGCGAATGGGTGTCGTGTCGCCAATAAGCTCCATGGGAGCAATTGTTCCCCTGACGTATGCACTACTTAATGGTGACAAACTTTCAGTTATAACTTCTATTGGAGTTGTGTTGGCATTGGTAGGAGTTTTTTGTGCCAGTGGGCCAGAGCTTTCACAAGGTCTACCTATTAAGCCTTTGCTTCTTGCGCTAGGTGCAGCCTTTGGCTTTGGTACAGCATTAACTTCTATGTCGATTGGGGCCCAATCAAGTGCGCTAATGACAATGGTGTCAATGCGTGGGGCAACTTTCTTTGTAACTATTGCTCTGGCACTTAAGTTTCGCACTTTGGGCGGGTTTTCAAAAAAGGAATATCCATCACTTATTTTTATTGGAATCGCAGACTTCCTAGCTAATGTTTTACTTGGTGTTGCGTGTACTAAAGGACTGGTTTCAATCGCGATGGTCTTGGGCTCTCTCTTCCCTATCGCAACAGCGTTGTTGGCATTTAAGTTTTTGCATGAGCGGTTACAAAAAGTCCAATACATCGGAATTGCATTAGCTGTTACTGGAGTAGCCCTTATTTCTGCCTTTTAGTTGTGAGCAACATAAAAATCAGTGCCATCAATGTGATTATGTGTGTGGTGAGCAAATCTATTGAGTAGAGCTTGCCAATCAATTGGGTGATCGCCTCCGGTAACTGGAGTAACACTGAGTTCTAGTTGATCAATCAAACCTTGATCAATGAGTTCAAAAATGATTGAGGTTCCTGCTTCAACTAAAACTCTTTCGCCAAATAGTGATTTAGCCTTGGCTAAAGCTTCTGCAGGCGACATATTCCAAAGATGTGATAAATCATTACCAACAACGGGATTAATGCTCGATCGTGAAAGAATTACTAAGGGAACTGGACTTTGTTTGTATGGTTCATGACGTGCAGTATTTCCACCAATTAATATGCAATCGACCTTTCGGCGCCTAGTTAAAAAGGCTTTACGATCGGCATCGGATGACACTCCATTAGAGCTATTTTCTTTTGATGTGGATCCATCTCGCCCGACAACCAGCGATGCAACTGTGCTCATTTGTCCAACTATCGCAGATTCCGAGGCAATTCTCAGGCGTAAATCACGCTCATAAGTTGAGATGTCGCAATAAACCTCGTTAGCCTTAAACCATGTATCGGCGCATTCTTCCTCACGCTGCTGTGGCTATAGCCCTTGCAGTTGGATTAATGGCCCCTGCTCACGCCGCGCCATCATTGGCCGAAGTTCAGGCAAAGGTGAGATTCCTTGAAGAGGAAGCGACTACAGCAGCCGAAGGTGCTCAGGAAGCAAAAGTTAAATTGATTGCTCTGACTCGCACACTCAATGGCATTAAAGCAAAAGCAGCTGTCCAAGGTGAAACTCTTTCTGCGCTTCAAAAATCTTTAGGTACTATCGCAATCGAGCAATACAAGGCCGGGGGATTAGGTCAATCTCTTGAACTTCTCTTTTCTTCAGACCCCACTCTTTATTTGTCCTCAGCTGGTGCTTTGGATGCAATAAGTAGACGTAAATCTGCCCAGCTTCGAAAGTATGAAGCAGCACAGCAAAGATTAAGTGCAACTACATTGACGGTGAATGACAAATTAGCTTTAGTGGTTGCAGCTGAAAAGAAATTTAAGGCCCAATCAGCAATGGCACAAGAAAAGCTGGCACAAGCTGAAGCCTTGCTTTCAAAGTTAACTAAAGCCGAGCGAGAGCGATTAGCAAAGTTAGCTGCAGAACAAGAAGATGCTGATCAAGCCGATTCACAGGCCGCAGCCCGAGCCCTAACTGGAATTTCGGGCCGTGCGGGTATTGCAATCAAGTATGCACTCAAGCAAATCGGTGATCGCTATGTGTTTGGTTCGGCAGGGTTAGTCACTTGGGACTGTTCTGGATTAACAATGCGCGCCTACCAAGCCGCTGGAGTTTCACTTCCACACTCTTCTGCAGCCCAGTCTCGAATGGGAAAGAAAGTATCTACGAAGGCACTTAAGCCTGGAGATCTATTATTTTTTGGTCGTCCAGTTTCACACGTTGGAATGTATATCGGTGGAGGGAAAATGGTGCATGCACCACGATCAGGTTCTCGTGTGAAAATTACAACGAGCGGATCCCTTGGAAGAAAACCTCTAGTTGGAGCTCGCCGTTTCTGATAAAACTTTATTTGTAACTAATGATTTCGGTCCACGGGCCGGAGGTATAGAAACCTTCATCATTGGTTTAATTGAACGTCTGCCTAAGTCCAGCATCATTGTTTATACCTCTGCGCAAGAGCAAACACGCAACTACGACGCTGCATGGCTGCACGATTATGGTGTGGAAGTTATACGAGATCGTTCAAAAATCTTGCTTCCATCACCACGGGTAAACCGAGCGGTTGCAAAAATCGTGAGCCAGCGCGCAATCAAAACCGTGGCATTTGGCGCAGCTGCGCCTTTGGGATGGATGTCATCAACTTTGCGCAAGGCCGGTGCACAACGCATAGTTGCACTAACCCATGGACATGAAGTCTGGTGGGCAAAGGTTTTTCCATTCAACTTAATTCTGAGGCGAATCGGAACCACGACTGATTCCTTGACTTATCTTGGCGATTTCACTCGTTCGGCAATTTCAAAAGCACTAACAGCCAAGAGTGCAGCGGCAATGCAAAAGATTGCACCTGGCATAGATGTTGATCATTTTACTTCTGTAGATGCAACCGCCTTGCGCCAATCTTTAGGGCTCAGTGAGAAGAAAGTAATTGTTAGCGTGGGCCGCCTTGTGCATCGAAAAGGGCAAGATTTTCTCATCGAGTCCATGCCACAAATACTCAAACAAGTTCCAAATGCTCACCTATTACTTGTGGGCCAAGGTCCCTATAGAGACCACTTAGAAAAGTTAGTGACTCAACATTGCCTGCAAGAAAATGTGAGTTTCATTGGACGTATCCAATACAAAGATCTTCCGGGATATATCTGTGTGGGAGATATCTTTGCAATGCCATCTCGATCCAGGTTTGGTGGCTTAGAAGTGGAAGGTTTGGGCATTGTTTATCTTGAGGCAAGTTCTTGTGGTTTACCAGTGATTGCTGGTGAATCTGGGGGAGCACCTGATGCTGTTCTAGAAGGTGTAACAGGCTTTGTTGTTGATGGAACTAACACAAGCCAAATCGCACATAGAGCAATACAACTTTTAAGTGATGAAAATCTACGCCGGGAAATGGGTAGTGCAGGTCGCGCTTGGATTGAAAAGGAATGGCGCTGGCAGATTTGGGCTAGTAAGTTTTCTGAACTACTTGCCAGATAATCCTTGCTCATGCATGGCATGAACTGCTGCGGTTCTATTAGTAACTTCTAACTTTCTATAGATTGACGCTAAATGCGTTTTAACTGTGGCTGGACTTATGAATAAACACTTAGAGATTTGCGCAGTAGTTTGCCCGCGTTCTAACTGAGCAAGAAGGTCAAATTCGCGTGCAGTCAATGAGTTATGAGTGTGCTTGAAAACTTTCTCCAAACCCGCAGCACTAAAGCTCAGTGGAGCGGCCAGGCTGTGTTGAATCGCAGCCACCAGAGCAGGAATAGGTTCAGATTTAGAGACGAAAGCACTTGCACCAGCCTTCATGGCAGCGCGAATGTAATTCTCGTGATCGTTAAGGGTTAAAACTACAATCCCAATTTCCTGGGAAAGGTTTCTTATCCAGCCCACTAATTCAAAGCCACTGCCATCTGGCAGGTTTATATCGATTGTTACGACATCAGGTCGTAGTGCTGCGATAGAAGCACGCGCCTGAAGAACAGAAGAAGCCTCCGTAAAGTCACTGAAACCTTCATGTGAGAGGGCACGCTTTAACCCTTCACGCACCAGGACATGATCATCAACTATGAGTAATCTGCTCATGGAGTAAGTAAGTCCAAAGAGATTGCGATGGCGGTGCCGGTGAAATCAGAATGTAGATCTATGTGACCACCCAGAGCGCTAATACGCTCTGAGATTCCTTGCAAACCATGATGGTTCTCAATCGGGTGCGCTCCGCCAATTCCATTATCGATCACAGTGACAGTGAGTCGAGTTGCCTGTGAATGCTCAGTTACATTGTGAATAATCTCTTCAAAAACTTTATTGAGCTCATGGGTCAATTCAGGTTGAGATCCAAGAGGATCTGGCTCATGCGTATCAGCACGAAGTTCAAATATTTCGCTGCGCACTTTCTCGATGAGCGTATTGATATCAAAGCGCGCAGAACGCAATCCTGCACGTTTGATCTCATCAGTTTCTTGAAACAACAAGGAATCTAACCCATAGCCCAACCCCACGAGATCTTGGGCTATGCCATCGTGGAGCTCTTGTGCGAGTTTTACCCGCTGCGTGAGGCTCACATAATTACTTTGTGAAGAGTTGTTCAATCTCCTTTGCGAATTCCTTCGCAACGACGTGTCGTTTAACAGAAAGCTTTTGAGTTAAGTGTCCACCAGCGATTGTGAAATCTGTTGTCAAAATAGTGAACTTACGGATTGATTCCGCTTTACTCACAGCCTTGTTGGCATCATCCACTGCAGTTTGAACAACAGCGATGAGATCAGGGTCATTTGCAAGATCGGCCATAGAAGCACCTTCCTTCTTATGGTTTGTAACCCAGCCCTTAAGTGCATCCTGATCAATTGTTACAAGTGCTGCGATGAATGGTTGATTATCGCCAACCACCATGCACTGGCTCACAAGTGGGTGAGCACGTAGACGATCTTCTAGAACCGCTGGAGCAACGTTCTTTCCGCCAGCAGTAACGATAAGTTCCTTCTTGCGACCAACGATATAGAGGAAACCTTCATCATCGAGCTTGCCCAAGTCGCCAGACTTAAACCATCCTTCAGAATCAAATACTTCAGCGTTTGCAGCATCGTTTTGCCAGTATCCGCGCATAACAATTGCGCCACGTATAAGAACTTCACCATCTTCAGCAATCTTGATTGAAGTTCCAGGAATTGGACGTCCAACAGAACCAACACGATGTGCACCAGTTAAGTTCAAAGTTGCACCAGCAGTTGTTTCAGTTAAACCGTAGCCTTCTAAAATCGTTACGCCAGCACCGCGATAGAAATGGCCTAAACGCACACCTAGTGGAGCACCGCCAGAGATTGCAGCTTCAACGCGTCCACCCATTCCGGCGCGAATCTTTGAGTACACCAACTTGTCAAAGAGACCGTGCTTAAGTGTAAGAAGTGGTGATATTCGCTTTTTATCCATGGCCTCTGAATAAGCAATCGCTACTTCTGCGGCTTTTCTAAATATCTTTCCCTTACCTGCAGCTTCAGCGCGAGCTTCAGCTCCGTTATAAATCTTTTCGAAAATACGTGGAACAGCTAAAACGAAAGTCGGCTTAAATGAAGCTAAATCAAATGGAAGGCGTCCGACAGGATCACTGCAATGGGCAAGGTGTAGTCCTGAGTTGATTGCACCAATTTGAACCATGCGACCAAAGACGTGAGCAACAGGTAAGAAGAGCAAAGTTGATCCACCTGGCTTTAGGAATAAATCACTTGCACCCTGCACAACATTTCCGCACTCTGCTAGGAAGTTGCCATGAGTGAGTGAAACACCCTTAGGTTTTCCAGTAGTACCTGATGTGTAGATAAGTGTTGCCAAAGTATCTGGGCCAAGTGCAGCGCGACGACGCTCAATTTCATCATCTGATACTTGAGCACCGGCATTTCGAAGAACTGTAAGAACATCCTCTGTCATTACCCAAACGTGCTTAGTATGTGAAGGAATAACAGTTTGAACTAATTCACGTAGCGCTGGGGTTTCAACAATTATGCCAACAGTTGCAGAGTCGTTAAGAATCCAATCAATCTGCTCAGCAGATGATGTGTCATAGATTGGAACTACAACCGCTCCGGCATACCAAATAGCAAAATCTAAAATGGTCCACTCATAACGGGTGCGGGCCATGATTGCCACACGATCACCAATTCCAATACCTGCAGCGATCAATCCCTTGGCAGTTGCTCGGACTTCCTCATCAACTTCACGGGCAGTGACACTTTGCCATCCATCGCCGAGTGGGCGCGACATCGTGATGCGCTCTGGCTCAAACCAGGCGCGTTCAGCAATCAGATTTGTCAGATTGCCAGCAGTAGCTGAAGGGACAAGGGCGGGAGTTGTGACTTCATTCATGGGGCTAACGCTAGCGTGAGAAATATGAAATACGGAAGAGGGTAACCTTGCCCCATGAGCGATTTGAGCAGTTCAACAATTACGATCGATGCCCCTGTAGCCGATGTCCAGGCAGCCCTTTTTGCCCTTGACCAATATCCAACCTGGTCGAGTGCGATTAAAGCCAGTGAGGTCGTCGAAAGCGATGACCAGGGACGCGCCACCAAGGTAAAGATGACAATTGATGCCGGAATGATGAAAGATCGCGTGATTTTAGATTACGACTGGAGCAATGCTCCTGCCAAACTTTCATTCTCACTCGATGATGCAGATCTTCTTACTGGAATGGATGGTTCTTATTCCATTAAGGCAATTGATGAAGACACTACCCAAGTTACATATGAGTTAGGTGTTTCTCTTTCAATGCCAATTCCAGCAATGATGCGGACGAAGGCAGAGAAGACGACAATTGATCAGGCACTTGCACAACTTAAAGCTGCGCTAGAAGCTTAATCACACACTCATGTCATTAACAATTGGTATCGATGTTGGCGGAACTAAAGTTCTGGGCGGCGTTGTTGATGAAGCTGGAAAAGTTCTTACAACTGCTAGAAAAGACACACCTCGACAAGGTGGAAGTGCGCTAACACAGACCATTGCTGATGTTGCCAAAGAATTACTCGAACAACATTCAGTTGCATCAGTAGGAGTTTCTGCTGCAGGCTTTGTTTCCTCCGATCGAAAAACCATGCTGGCCACTCCCAACATTGCTGACTGGAATGGTGTTGATCTAGATAACCAACTGACAACACTCATCGGACTTCCTGTTGTTATTGAAAATGATGCCAATGCTGCTGCGTGGGGTGAAGCAAAGTTTGGTGCAGGCAAAAATCAAGATCACATGATGATGCTTACGGTGGGAACTGGAATTGGTGGAGGCATTGTCGTTAACGGTGCGCTATATCGAGGTGCATTTGGAATTGCAGCTGAGTTTGGACACATGCGCGTAGTTCCAGAAGGGCATATCTGTGGCTGTGGTGCTCGTGGTTGTTTTGAACAATATGCATCAGGAAATGCATTACTTCGACATGCCAGAGAAGCAATTAACGCAAGTCCAGAAGTTGCTCGTAACCTGCTCTCACGCGGCGATGGAACTGTTGCAGGACTGACAGGTCAGGCAATTACTGAAGCTGCCCGTGATGGTGATCCCGTGGCACTGGCAGCTTTCAACACAACTGGTCAGTGGTTAGGCGCCGGTATAGCTTCACTTGCTGTTCTACTAGATCCAGCTTGTGTAGTTATCGGTGGGGGAGTCATTGATGCTGGTGAGATTTTATTGAAACCAACACGTGAATCACTAGAGCGCAATATGCCATTTGCTGGTAAACATCCTTATCCGCAGATAATTGCGGCGCAGTTAGGCAATGAAGCAGGACTTGTAGGAGTTGCTGATTTAGCTAGAAGTTAATTCTCAAATGGGTATTTCAACCCAATGTGAGAGCGCACGGTATCCATAATCTCCATAATCGCAATGGTGTCTGCCCACGTGAGAATCGGTGATTCTTTGGCCCCGCTTTTAACCACACGGGCAAATTCAACTGCCTGTTCGCGCAATCCATGGCCTTTGTAATCAGATGGATAGTCGGTAATGGTTCCATCAAAGAGTGTGAGGCGCATAGAAGTTGGGTTATAGAAGGTTCGGTTTACTTCTAGGTAGCCGTTGAGCCCTGCAATAACTGCTGTGCAGGGTGTCTGCACAATCATTGTCGTATTGAGTACGGCTTGTGCTCCGTTGGAGTAATCAAAAATCATTGAGCTTTGCGCATCAACACCTTTGTCGGTGAAGACTGCAGTGGATGTTATTGATTGTGGAACTCCTAAAATCATGTGGGCAAATGAAATTGGATAGATTCCAAGATCAAGTAACGCCCCTCCAGCAAGTGAAGGCTCCACAAGTCGTGGAATATTTTGATCAGCCAAACGCTGTCCGTGATCGGCGTGAATAGTTGTGATCTGTCCTAAAACTCCACTTGCAACAATTTCGCGAATCTTTGCATAGTGAGGTAAAAACCGTGCCCACATCGCTTCCATTAGCGCGACATCATTTGCCTTTGCGGCTGCAACCATTTCTTTTGCTTCTGCAGCATTTACCGCAAAAGGCTTCTCACACAGAACCGGTTTGCCAGCATTGAGTGCTGCAATCACATTCTCTTTATGTAATGGGTGTGGAACTGCGATATAAATGGCATCAATATTTGGATCGTTGAGTAAATCCTCATAGCTTCCATAAGCTTTTGCACCTGGAAAACTTGCAACAAAGTTTTGAGCTTTCTCTAGGTTTCTGGACCCAACTGCAGCCACGACATGATCACC
>Ga0102859_1000170_pt1 | contig 14100 bp, 14 predicted proteins | sample Colrivmet1371B02_FD_78439 | JGI IMG/M metagenome (GOLD analysis project Ga0102859, IMG submission 78439) | Estuarine microbial communities from the Columbia River estuary - metaG 1371B-02 | ecosystem: Environmental > Aquatic > Marine > Intertidal zone > Estuary | place: USA: Columbia River...
GGTTGGACTTAACCCTTACAATTGTCAACGAAATTTTGACGGAAGATGATGAAGACCTGTAAAGGTTAAGGAGCACTGGATAGTGTTTGATTTAAATAGAAGTGACGAGCCAGATACACGATCGGAAGAAGAATGTTTTCCACTAATCGAGACTGGTATCGAGGTAGCTGGAGACCGTGTCTTGGTGCAACTAAGACGCGAAAAGTCAACCAGTAAAGGTGGTATCATCCTAGTCGATGAGACCAGACAGACGTTACGATTCAACGAGACAGTGGCTAAGGTAATCCAGATTGGGCCCCTAGCATACAAATCGCCAGAAGATTTAACCCCATGGGTCGAAGGGCCTTGGTGTAAAGAAGGTGATCTTGTACGTACGATTAAGTACGGCGGTGACCGTTTTGTTGTGCAACCAGATGACGAGGGTTCGCCCGTAGTCTTCATTACGTTGCAGGCTCGTGAAATCATTTCTCGCATCAAGTCGTTTGAGTATGCGCAGAAAATGAAAGCGTTTGTAGATTAACTTTGTAGAAAGTACATATGGCAGATAATGAAAAAGACGTTCCTATCAAGGAACAAGATGACGGGTCCGTCCTGGCCCACGTCGAGGCTCCAGAAGAGCACTTTGACGATGAAGACAAAGAGTCCGGCAAAGTAGAAGCCGCCGATGAGTCCGATGAAGAGCACAACGACAATGAGTCCGGCTCCGAAGACGACGATGAGACTGATGAAGAGCGCGAGAAGATTCGTGAGGCAAGGCGTGAAGAGCGCCGGCTAAAGAAGGAACTCTCAAAGCAGCGCACGGCCTCAGATAAACACAAGATTTCTGCACTTGAGAAGCGTAACGAAGATTTAGCTCGTCGCTTGGCAGCCGTAGAGAATACAGCATCATCGTATCAGTTTGCGCAGATCGATAAGGCAGTGGAAGATGAAGCCACCCGCGTCGAGTACACCAAAATGAAGATGTTGCAGGCAGCGCAAGAGAATGACGTAGCGGCCCAGATGGAGTACCTGGAGCAGCTAACAGACGCTAAAGAACGTTTGCGTCAAGTGCAACAGTATAAGAAGCAGCAGCTTGAAGTAGCAAAAGCACCTAGGCAAAACGTGCCAAATGAAATGGCGGCAGAGGTGCAAAAGAACGCAGAGAGATGGTTAGGTAAAAACTCTTGGTTCGACCCACAAGCGCGCGACACAGATAGTAGAATTGCCAAAGTTATCGATCAAGAACTCGCAGCCGATGGTTGGGATCCTAGTGATTCTGAGTATTGGGAGGAGTTAGACAGTCGTTTAGCAAGTCGTTTGCCACACCGCTACACCAGCAAGGGTGGCTCATCAAAGCGCTCAGCAGGCCCAACAGCCTCTAGCCGAGTAGCTAACTCAGCATCAAAGCCAGGCACCATCCGGATCAGTCCAGAGCGTGTACAGGCGATTAAAGACGCTGGTGCATGGGACGATATTAATAAACGAAACAAAATGATCCGGGCGTATGTAGATTACGACCGCAATAATAAAGGATAATTAAAATGGCAAATACAAGAATAAAACGTGACCTCGACGACCGCATGGCCGACAGGGCACAAGAAGTAATAGAGCGCGCGACAACTGCGAGCTCGGATGACATTGCACGTCGTGAACGCCTTGATGCGTTTAGAGACAAGTGGGCAAATAGTGCGTTGCCCGAACTCCCTGGTGGCATTATCCCCGGGATGCACTTGTGTTGGTTGTCAACGACCAATACTTACGACAGTATCGACAAACGTATGGCGTTGGGTTATGAGCCAGTTAAAGCTAGTGAATTAGGAAAAGGCTTTGAAGGACTAGGCAAAATGAGCTCCGGCAAGTTTGAAGGCTGTGTTAGTTGTAACGAAATGGTACTCTTTAAGTTACCAGAAGACATCTACCAAGAAGTAATGCGTATGCTCCATTTAGAGGATCCGCTTGAACACCAACGTAATATTACTGCGCAGGTTCGCGACACAGCGCAAGGTAATAAAGGCGGTCGTTCAGTTCTTGAAGGTGGTTTGCTGGAGATGGAAAAAGATACCGCAAGAGCGAATAACAAAAATGTTCGTTTTCAATAACATTCTTCAAAAATAACAAAGGAAATACATAAATGTCCACAACATTTAAACCCTTTGGTCTGAAGCCTGTATACCACCCAAGCGGTCTTGATCGTGCGGTGCCATTTGTTGGCACCAACTCGTTCGTCGCTGGTACATCATACAGTGCCCCTTACTCTTTGACAACTGGTCAGTCTTTTTTCCAGTATCAACCAGTAGGCTTAACTGCTTCAGGTCAATTGACCATCGCTGCTACCGCAGCCGCAACAAGCCCAGTATATGGCGTATTTGACGGTGTAGAATATACCACCGCTGAAGGCCGTCGTACATTAGGTAAGAATGCCTCCAAGGCTACTTTGGACGCTGCTTCTTCTATCGTTTTCTGGATCTTCCAAGACCCATCACTCGTATACGAAGCGCAGGTACAAGGTTCTGCAACTACCGCTGCAATCGGCACACAGTATAATTTCTCTGCTGCTACCGGTTACACGACTGCTGACGGTTACGTCATCGGTGTTGGTGGTGCAGGCTTCTCCACAACCGCTTTGAATGCTACTGCTGTAGCTTCTGGTGCACAAGGACAAGTACGCGTGGTAGGTTTAGGCCGTGAAGTTGCATACCCAACAGGCGAGTTAAATGCCTGGGGCGACGCATTCACGATTGTACAAGTCCAGATCGCTAACAACTCGTTTGTTGCGCCTAAGGTCTCGGTCTAATTAACGAAAGAAAGGAATAAGCAATGGCAACCCCAATGCGTAGTACAGACTTTCGTGCGGTAGTCGAACCGATTATCAACGAAGTCTTTGATGGTGTATACGAGCAACGTGCTGACGAATGGAAAGGCTTTGTTGAGCAGATCCAGGGTATCCCACGTAACTATCACGAAGAAGTAATGCTGTTCGGTATGAACGCAGCTCCTGCAATGCCTGACGGCACTCCAGTTAGCTACGATCAAGGCGGTACACTGTACATCACCCGATTCATTTATCAAATCTATGGCTTGGCATATGCCTTGACCAAAGTATTGATGGAAGACGGCGATCACATCCGTATCGGCTCAACATTTGCTAAGCACCTCGCTCAGTCAATGATTGAAACCAAAGAAACCCTCTGCGCAAACCTCTTGAACTTCGCGTTCACAGCTGGTTATGTAGGCGGCGACGGCGTAACTTTGATCAACACAGCTCACCCTGTAGCCAACGGTTTGACATACTCGAACCAGTTAAGCACAGCAGCCTCGTTGAGCCAGACTTCTGTTGAGCAGATGCTCATCCAGATCCGCGGCGCTATTGACAACAATGGTAAGCGTATCCGCCTGAAGGCTGAGCAGTTAGTAGTTCCACCAGCACTCGAGTTCCAAGCAGAAGTAATTCTGAAGTCGGTTCTCCGTTCTGGCACCGCTGACAACGATCTCAACCCAATCAAGTCCACTGGTATGTTGCCAAAGGGTACACACGTTGTAACCCGTTTGAGCTCTTCCAAGGCATGGTGGGTACAGACCGATGCAGAAAATGGTCTCATGCTCGTAATGCGTCGTCCAATGGAGAAATCCATGGAAGGCGATTTTGAGACAGACAGCATGCGTTACAAGGCTACCGAGCGCTATGCGACCGGCTGGCATGATGCACGCAACATCTACGGTACCGCTGGTTTGTAATCCAAGCCCTCTGTAGTAAGTCAAAAAGGCCACCCACAAGGTGGTCTTTTTGCATTTAGGGCGGTTTAGTCATTTCTTTTGCATTATTATATATAAGGAAGATAATCCCTTTCTGACCACCGAACTTCCCGGATGGACGACTTAGAGACAGCTAGGGATACCCACTAAGATAAGGAAACACCACAATGTCAAGCACATTTACAGTACCAATGCGTTTAAATACGCGTCAAACCACCAGCAACGACGGCACAATTTCTGCCGACAACACTGGCGCAGCTCAAATTTCTCAGCAAGTGGCTATTGTAGCCGGCGCTGCAGCAACCGAAGTCATCCCAGCTGGTTCAATTATTCACTCAATCGACGGCTACCTAAACGTAGTCGGCGCAGCCTCGCGCGCAGTTAGCCTGACCGTTAACGGCGTAACAACTTCCATCGGCACGCTGACAACTACCGCCTTAGGTAAAGTTGCCGTAACATTTACAGCTTCTGCTGCTGTGGCTAACTTGTTGGCTAACGTTGGCGCATACAACTGCACAGTAACCTTGGCCTCCGAGGCTGCTTCTGCCGGCACGCTGTCGATTCAGTACACCGGCCGCAACACTGACGGTACAATCACTGCCTACGGTTCTGGCTACACAAATAGCTAATTAAGACGGCGGGGAGACCCGCCTCTTTCACCGTTTAGGAGAAATTATGAGACAGCAAGTAGTATCAAAAACAGGAGTTGGCTCCAGCGCTATTATCCCAATGAATTTGGATTCAACCCCATTTAACGTTGGCTTTGGCGTTGTAATCTCTGGCGACCCAACATATACCGTTCAGCACACGTTTGATAACCCCTGGACAACTGCAACTCCAGTGTGGTTTGACCACCCGACGGTTGCTGCTGAAGACGCTAACGCAGACGGTAACTATGCCTTTCCAGTAGCAGCAATTAAAGTTGCGGTTACTGCCGGCACAGGCACAGCCACACTGACAGTAATTCAAGCCGGTATCGCCTAATATGCCATACGTTGGATTCTCTGGCGTTGCAAATCAAGCAAACACCACCGACGGGTTCGCCCTCGGTGTTGGCGCTCAAAATGACCCCGCAGCAGAAGGCCAATTTGGTTTAGATGTCGGTGACGGCGGCGTTGTGGATTTATACCACGACGGCGCGCCGGTTGCTAGAAGTTTTATACTAATGGAAAACTCAGGCTACGTGCTTGAGCAAGACGATTCCAAAATTCAATTAGAGGTAGGCTAATATGGCTGACACAAAAATATCGGCGATGCCGAACGCAACAACGCCTTTAACTGGTAACGAGCTAATGCCGCTTGTTCAAAGCGGAGTTAATGTTAAATCTACTATATCGGCCTATGGTGACTATGCTCGTACTAAGTACTTTAACCACGGTGCATGGCAAGACACAACAACACAGACAGGTTCTATTACAGCGGGCACACCGTTTACGTTTAACACCGCAGATGTAACCGACGGCGTTACATTAGTATCCGGAAGTCAACTTACAGTTCCTATTGCTGGTGTGTATAACTTTCAGTGGTCGGGCCAGTTCCAAAACGTAGAAAACGATATTGAAAACGTAAAGGTTTGGCTGCGAATTAACGGGGTAGATGTTCCAGGTTCCGCAGGAATCATAAGTTTGGCAGCACGCAAATCTGCAACTATTTTTGCTAGAACAATTATTGGCTGGAACTATTTCTTATCTTTAACAGCAGGACAGTACGTGGAAATTGTTTGGCTGCCCAGCGTTGCTTCAATTACAGTGCCTGCGTATCCAGCAATAGTCTCCCCCGCGTCTCCGTCGACAGCGTCTGTTATTGTAACTGTTAATCAAGTAGGCTAAGATGCCGGTCTACCTTGATACTCGAGGTAATTCAGTACTGTCTGTGGCGGTCTGTGATCGCTGCAGCAGGAAATTTGCGTACACAGAATTGTACCCAGACCCGAACTTTCCGGGCATGCGCGTATGTAAGGTAGACCTGGATCAGTTTGATCCGTGGCGTCTTCCTGCTATTCAAACAGAAAATATTGCTTTGCGCTTCCCGCGCCCAGATGTCTCTATTGCCACTGGACCAGTCTCAGGACAACAAGTCGTCACGGGACCAGCGCCAGAGGGCGCTATTGACAGCCCAGTGAACGGGACAAGAAAACCAAACAACCCCGGACGTAATTCAATATTTATTACGCGGGATAAAACGCAGTCAACCACCGCCGGCGAATCTGGCGACATAATAATATAAGACTATGGCCGATCAAAGTATATCACAACTAGGCACAGCAACAGCGCTAACTGGCAGTGAGCTTACGGTTGTCGTTCAAAACGGCATCACCAAGCAGACCCAGTTACAAAGCATTGCTAACCTAGGCGGTCCAGCGGGACCCGTTGGTCCCCAGGGCCCCACCGGCCCCACCGGCCCCGGCGCAACCATTCAGGTTAACTCTACCGTAACTGGAGCACCTGGAACTAACGCAAGCGTAACAAACGTAGGCTCGCTGCAAACGGCGATGTTTGACTTTGTCATTCCGCGCGGTGACGTAGGCGCAACCGGCGCTACAGGCGCGACAGGCCCCGCAGGCCCCGGCGTTGCAGCTGGTGGTACGGCAGGTCAAGTATTAATTAAAGCTAGTGCAGTAGATTATGCAACGGCTTGGCTTACACTAACAGGCACTGGTACAGTAACAAGCGTTGACGCAAGCGGCGGCACTACAGGATTAACATTCTCTGGTGGCCCAATTACTGCAGCTGGTGTACTAACATTAGCTGGCACATTGGGCGTAGCTAACGGCGGTACAGGAACGACTACACTAACTGGTTACCTTAAAGGTAACGGCGTAACCCCGTTTTCTGCAGTGGCAAGTATCCCAACAACGGATCTGTCTGGAACAATTAGCAACGGTCAGTTAGCAAACAGCGCGATTACAATTAACGGAACATCTATATCTTTAGGTGGGTCTGGAACAGTAACTGCTACTGCGACTAATGCGCTGACAATTGGCACTGGCTTAACAGGTACTAGCTACAACGGCTCTACTGCAGTTACAATCGCAATTGACAGCACCGTAGCGACATTAACTGGTTCGCAGACACTAACAAATAAGACAATCAGTGGTGCAAGCAATACACTGAGCAACATTGGCAACGCAAGCCTTACAAACTCATCTGTGACGGTTGGAACAACTGCAATTGCCTTAGGTGCTTCAAGCCTTACACTAGGTGGTTTGACAAGCGTTACTGTAACGCAAGACCCAGTCGCAGCACTAGATTTAGCAACCAAGCAATACGTTGACGCAGTAGCCGAAGGGTTGCATGTACACGAGTCTTGCGCGGCAGCAACAACCGGAACGCTTGCATCAATCACTGGCGGCACGGTAACATACAACAACGGCACGGCCGGCGTTGGTGCTACGTTGACCTTATCTGCTCCATTGACAATTCTTGACGGATACACTCTACTCAATACAAACCGCGTACTGGTTAAGAACGAAGCAACACAGGCCAACAACGGTATCTACACATGGGCAACTGGCGGCACGGTATTAACCCGCGCTACTGACTTTGACACCGCTGCAGAAATGGCAAGCGGTGACTTTACGTTTGTAACCAACGGAACATTGTACGGAAGCACAGGCTGGGTTCAGACTGACCCAGTAACTACGGTTGGCACAAGCCCAGTAATTTGGATTCAGTTCTCTGGTTCTGGCGCATACACAGCAGGTACGGGTTTAACATTAACCGGAACCCAGTTTAGCATTACTAACACAGCAGTCACCGCAGGCGCTTATGGTTCTGCTACCCAAGTTGGTACATTTACTGTCAACGCACAAGGTCAATTGACCCTAGCTGGCAATGCCACAGTAACCCCAGCCGTTGGTTCTATCACTGGTTTAGGAACTGGTGTAGCTACAGCGTTAGCTGCAAACATAGGATCAGCTGGTGCGGTAATTGTAAACGGTGGCGCGTTAGGTACACCCTCAAGCGGCACACTAACCAACGCAACTGGTTTGCCATTAACAACTGGTGTAACTGGAACGTTAGCCGTTGGTAATGGTGGTACTGGTGCAGTGACACTAACCGGCTATGTAAAAGGCACAGGAACATCTGCCCTTACAGCAAGCGCTACAATTCCAAGTACAGATATCACTGGCCTTGGTACAATGTCAACACAAAACGCTAGTGCAGTAACAATTACTGGTGGAACAATTAACGGAACAACAATCGGTGCTTCCACAGCAGCGGCAATCACCGGCACAACTATAACAGCAACAAACTACGTCGGTATATCCGGAGGAACATTCTAGTATGGCACAAACAAATTTTACACCAATTTCACTATACTACAGCACTACCGCTGCGGCTGTGCCAACCGCTGGCAATTTAGTCCCTGGTGAGTTAGCGATCAACATTAACGACGGCAAGCTATACTTTGAAAATAGCTCTGGCGTAGTTACACTGTTGGCTCAAAGTTCTGCAGCGTCTCCGGTGACTACCTTTTCAGCTGGCACGACAGGTTTTACCCCCAGTACAGCCACTGGCGGCGCGGTCACCCTTGCTGGCACATTAAACGTAGCTAATGGCGGTACAGGACTGACTAGCTTAACTGCTGGATACATTCCGTTTGGTAACGGAACTTCAGCATTTGGTAACTCAGCTAACTTATTCTGGGATAGTGCTAATGCCCGCTTAGGTATTGGCACAAGTAGCCCTGCTGTAAAAACTGAAATTAGTGGAACTGCTGCCGCAAGCAATATTGCATTACGTATTACAAATACGGCCACAGATGGCTATAGCACGCTTCAAATGGGTGGGGGAGGTGATGGTGGTGTATATCGCAATGGTTCAGCACAATCAGGATATGCTGGTGCAAGTAGTCTTAACTTAATTACTGTTGGCGCACATAATATTGGCTTTTCTACACAAAATACTTTAAGAGCAATAATTGACTCTGCTGGTAATGTGGGTATTGGAACAACTACTCCAAGCGCACAGCTCCAAGTTGTTGGTTCATCCTCTGTATCAGCGCTTAAGATTCCAAACATTGAAGAGGTTGCAACCGTATCTGCCACAGCAGCAACCGGCACGATTAACTACGACATCACGACCCAGTCGGTGCTGTTCTACACGTCTAACGCATCAGCTAACTGGACGGTGAACTTCCGTGGCTCGTCAGGCACGTCACTGAACACCCTGATGGCCGTTGGTGAATCTATGTCTTGCTCTTTCCTAGTTACCCAAGGCGCAACCGCATACTACAACTCAGCAGTTCAAGTAGACGGCACAACCTCTGGCGTGACGACAAGATGGCAAGGCTCCGCGCCTACAAGCGGTAACGCTTCGTCTCTTGATAGCTACACCTATGTTATCATTAAGACAGCATCCGCAACATACACAGTACTTGCATCACAAACTAAATTCGCTTAAGGTCTTATAGATGCCACGTTTATCTAAAATTGGAGCAGCAGCCCTAGCAGCCTTTGGATGGACAGGGCTTAATACCGTTTCTGCAAGTTACCTTGTAGTCGCTGGTGGTGGCGGTGGCGGCGGTGCAGGAGCGAATAACGCTTCTACTGGTGGAGGTGGTGCTGGAGGTTTATTATCTGGTACAACATCTCTTGACCCATTACTTTCCTACACAGTTACAGTTGGTGCAGGAGGTGTAGGCGGAGGTGCATTTGACCGTAACTTGTATGACGGTATTGATGCCTCCGCTGGTGGAAATTCAACTTTTGGTGCGTTAACTGCTGCTATTGGTGGTGGAGCAGCACCGAACAGTAACTCAATCTATAACGGCGCTGTGCGCAACGGTGGTTCTGGTGCTGGTGGTAGTGGAAACGCAAATTCGTCTACTGGTTATCCTGGAACTGGAACTTCTGGTCAAGGATTTGCTGGAGGAAATTCAGCTTATACTTCTTTTTTTGGTGGCGGTGGCGGTGGCGGTGCTGGTGGTGTAGGTGGTGCAGCTCAAAATTCAACCACTCCTTATGGAGGTGCTGGTGGTGCTGGAACTGAATATCCTGTAAGCTCAGGAACTTACTACGCTGGCGGTGGCGGAGGTGGCGTTTATAATAGTTCATCATTTTCTAGCGGAGGTAATGGAGGTGGTGGTGCTGGTGGCGGAAATGGTTCAACCCCAGGAACTGCTGGAACTGCAAATAAAGGTGGTGGTGGTGGAGGTACGGGTGGTAATCCAAGTGTTGGTGCTAACCAAGTTGGTGGCAACGGTGGCTCAGGCGTAGTGATTATCTCCTACCCATCCCCACAGAAATTCGGTGGCGGTATCGTCACAACTAGCGGTGCAAACACAATTCATACATTCCAGACTTCTGGAACTCTTTCCCCATTGTCTTCATTGACAGCAAGCTATTTAATCGTAGCTGGTGGTGGTTCAGGTGCTGACTATGGTGGTGGTGGAGCTGGTGGTCTGCGTTCTACAGTTACAAATACTGGTGGGGGCGGTAGCTTAGAATCTGCATTAACAATTGACACCAACTCAACATACTTAGTAACAGTAGGTGCTGGTGGAACGGGTGGTATTGTTGGAACAAACGGATCTAATTCAACATTTTTATCTATTTCGTCAACTGGCGGTGGGTGTGGTGCAAACAACACTACTCCTACGGTAAATGGTTCTAGCGGAGGTTCTGGTGGTGGTGGTAGATGGACAGGCGGTACGGGAGGTGCTGGTACTACAAACCAAGGCTTTGCTGGAGGAAACGGTGGTGCAGTTTCGGGTAGCTACCCTGCTGGTGGTGGTGGTGGAGCAGGTGCGGTTGGTGGAAATGGTACATCAGGCGGCAATGGAGGAGCTGGCGGTGTTGGTGTAGCCGTTTCAATTTCAGGAACTTCTACAACCTACGCTGGCGGTGGAGGCGGAGGTTGCGCTCCCGACCCTAGTGGTGCTGGAGGTTCTGGTGGCTCAGGCGGGGGTGGTACTGGTGGTACTGGCGGAAGCGGACAAACGGCTGGAACTGCAAACACAGGTAGCGGTGGTGGTGGCGCTGGATCAAGTGGAAGTTCTGGTGGCGCTGGTGGTTCAGGCATCGTAATCATCTCCTACGCTGGTGCTACTCAGCTTATGGCTGGCGGTACAGTCACTATTACTGGTGGCAATGTAATCCACACATTTACCTCAAGCGGATACTTAACGCCATTGACATTGGTAGGTAACTCACTGCGTTTCCGTTCAAGTGCTAGTGCTTATTTGAATCGCACTCCAACAACAGCTGGAAACCGTAAGACATGGACTTGGAGTGGCTGGGTTAAGCGTGGTGCTTTAGGCAATTATAATGTATTGTTTCAATCTGGATACTCAACAACTCCTTGGTTTGTATTGCAGTTTTTGAACACGGACAATCTGAGTGTAAGTTTTACCGCTGGTGTATCCGCAGGTTCAAATACATCTGCTGTATTTCGTGACCCTGCAGCTTGGTATCACATTGTTTTGAGAGTAGACACAACGCAAGCCACTGCGGCAAATCGTGTATTGCTTTATATCAACGGAGTTCTTCAGACATTTAGTACAGCAAACTATCCAGCGCAAAACTTTGATACACAAGTAAACAATACTCTTCTACATACCATTGGTGGGTATGCTTCACTTGGGGGATACTATCTTGACGGCTACATGACCGAAGTTCAATTCATTGACGGTCAGGCACTAACACCAAACAGCTTCGGCACATTTAACAGCTACGGTGTATGGCAACCTATTGTCTATGGTGGTAGCTACGGTACTAATGGATTCTATTTGCCGTTTACTAATACTGCCAATACAACCACGCTGGGTTTAGATTTTTCCCCACAAAACAATAACTGGACAGCAAACAATTTTAGTTTGGCAAGAAGCTCATATACATCGTACACATCAAGCTCTGGCACATATACTGTCCCTGCTGGCGTTACATCATTAAGTTACCTCGTAGTAGCTGGAGGTGGTGGTGGCGGTTCAGGAGGTGGTGGCGCTGGAGGCTTGTTGCAAGGCACAATGGCTGTTACTGGTGGTCAGACTATCGCTTACTCTATAGGCGGCGGTGGTGCTGGTGGCGATTACAACGGTTCAATTCCAGCAACTAATGGAACAAATACAACTTTTGGTGCTTTAACCGCAATAGGTGGTGGTGCTGGTACATTTGCTGGAAGTAACGGTACTGCTGGCGGCTCTGGAAGCGGTGGTTCTGGTTCAGGAAGTGGAACTACAACAGGTGGTGCTGGAACATCAGGTCAAGGTTTTGCTGGTGGTGGCAATGGCGGCAATATTGCTAGTCCATACCCTTCAGGCGGTGGCGGTGGCGCAGGTGCTGTAGGTTCTAATGCAGCAAGTTCAACAACATCGGGTGCTGGTGGCGCTGGTCTTGCTTGGGTTAATGGCACAACATATGCTGGTGGCGGTGGCGGTGGCACATTCAGTTCAGGAAACCCTGCTGGTGCTGGAGGCGCAGGTGGCGGTGGAGCAGGTGGTTCTACAGGAAATGGTACAGCAGGATCCGCAAATACTGGGGGTGGTGGCGGTGGCTCTCCTTCAGCTTATGTTGGCGGTGCTGGTGGTTCTGGAATTGTTATCATCGGCACAGGCTCTGCTTCTACATACGACTCAATGACCGATGTCCCAACGCTGACCAGCACAACGGCGGCGAACTATTGTGTGATGAATCCGTTGAGAATTCAGAATGTAAATATTGCCGCTGGTACACTTTCTGATGGCAATTTAAAAATTACAACATCTGCATCTGATGATGCGTATTCAAATCACTACGGCACAATGGCTTTTCCTACCACTGGAAAATGGTATTTTGAAACTGTTTTTGCTGGTGCGTTTGGAAATGATGCTGGAAACTATGCTGGTATTACTGGTGTAAGTAATGGAAGTGCCGCTTGCACTATTGTAGTTACCAGTTCAACTGCAATACAAAAGAATTTTTCCAATGTGCAAACAGGCTTAACATTTTCTGCTGGTGATATTCTTGGAGTGGCTTTTAATGCAACCAATCTTACAGTTGATTTTTACAAAAACGGCTCTGCTTTTGGTTCACAAGTTACAGGATTAGATAGCGTAGAGTACACACCATTTATTCTTGCATCTAATCCAGCAAATACGCAGAGCAGTTGGACATTAAACTTCGGGCAACAGCCGTTTGCTTACACTCCACCAACAGACTTCTTACCTTTGAACACATTTAACCTATAAGACTATGCCTACACCAACAATACCTGACGGCGAATTGTTTATGAACGCTACCCTCTATACGGGTAATGGCGGAACGCAGACTATTACAAACGGCGTGGCTGGTCAGTCCTTCCAGCCTGATTTTGTTTGGCTAAAAACTCGAAGTACAGTGCAAAATCATTCTTTAATTGATTCGGTTCGTGGAAACACAAAAATTCTTTACTCCGACCTTACCAATGCTGAAGGCACATTTAGTGGTGTTCTTGACTCATTCAACTCTAATGGATTTACGCTTGGCTCATCCGCTTCTGTAAACCAAAATGGAACTACATTTGTAGGCTGGCAATGGAAAGCAGGGGGCGCAGCCGTCACCAACACAGCAGGCACTATTTCAAGCCAAGTAAGCGCAAACACAACAAGCGGATTTAGTGTTGTTACTTATACAGGTAATGGTAGCGGTGGAGCAACTGTTGGTCATGGTTTAGGTGTAGCACCTCAATTTATTATTGTTAAAAATAGGGCTGATGGCTCTACAAACTGGTATTGTTACAACCAATATCTTGATGCAACTAGCCCACAGAACTACACAATTTATTTAAGTTTAACTAATGCCAGAGATGCGGCAAGTGTGTTTTGGAACAACACAGCACCAACATCTTCCGTATTTACAATTGGGTCAAGTAGCGGTGTGAATGGCTCAGGTAATGCAATGGTAGCTTACTGCTGGACGCCTATCGCTGGCTACTCTGCTTTTGGTAGTTACACAGGCAACGGAAGTACAGATGGTCCGTTTGTTTATCTTGGGTTTAGACCTAGGTTTGTGATGATTAAAGCGTCATCAATTTCAAGTGAACATTGGTATATTGTTGATGCAACAAGAAGTCCATACAATGCCGCTATTTTGTATTTAAGTCCTGATGATTCAGATGCAGAAACATCCCCAGGTGCGGCTCAGTTTTTTGACTTTTTATCAAATGGCTTTAAATTAAGAGTTAGTGGCTCATATTCTAATTCAAGTGGCGCAACCTACATATACATGGCATTTGCCGAAAACCCATTTAAATACGCTAACGCACGATAGGAACTAATATGTTTATTAGACAAGACGAAGTACGCCCAGACGACCAATACTACTGGGTAACACAAAACTCAGACGGCTCATTTACTGGCACACCAAAAGAGCTAGAAGACCGTGAAGAATCCGATGAGAACGGCAACCCA
>Ga0102859_1000174_pt1 | contig 13980 bp, 15 predicted proteins | sample Colrivmet1371B02_FD_78439 | JGI IMG/M metagenome (GOLD analysis project Ga0102859, IMG submission 78439) | Estuarine microbial communities from the Columbia River estuary - metaG 1371B-02 | ecosystem: Environmental > Aquatic > Marine > Intertidal zone > Estuary | place: USA: Columbia River...
CGTGACCGGATCGTGGTCGAAACGTGCAACGTTGATGGCAGCAGATTGGATCAACCCGTCACTCCCGATAAATGTGGCAGCAGATGCTCTCGTGAACGTAGGAGTCGGCCCTTTCCGCGCAGTTAAAGACTTGTCGGTAGCGAACTGAAGGTCAAGGGAAAGCCCGTCTGGATTCAGACTGCCCCCGTTCCTGATAAGGTTATTTCCTAGTCCTAAAGCCATTAAAGGGACCGATAAAAGATTGCTGTTCCGGTGATGGTTCCGGTTGGGCTTGCGGTGATTACAAAAGGAGTGTAAATGGTAAAGCCCGCAGGATACGTGATTCCGGTTTCTGTGCCAGTCCACAAAGGAGCTTCAAGGGCGGAGAATCCGGTGGCGATTGTGGAATCCGTCACGAAAGAAACGGCGCAGTATTCACCAGCCGGAGGAGATTGTGCGGTTCCAGAAATGATGTGGCATCCGGCTTCGCCAAAGGATTGTTTATCGATGTTGTTGGTCATGGCGGTAGTATACAGGATTCAGGGTTCAGGGTCAATGGCTAATGGTTCCGGCGGCGCGACGTAGACAAATGCGGCTCCGTCGAAAACAATGTCGCTGCGGCCAGCAGTTACAGGAGCGCGGCTGGCGAATCGCGGGACATCGAGCGCGTCGAGGCTGGCGTTGACCTGCAAGCCCAATGCCGTATTGGCGGCAAACGTAGCGAGTGTGGCGGGGATGTCGGCGTTCAGCACGGCCAGCAAGCGGTCAGTTGGAAGGCTCCAGAACTGCGCGTTGGTGGTGGCGAGTGTTGACGCAAGATGGTGCGTGGCTTCGCCTGCTTGCAGGACGAGGGCTTCCTTGGCCGCGAGATCGGCTTCGGCTTGGGTGAGTTGGCGGATGATAGACATGGTTAAGAGATTGTAGATGTTTCGTTAGTATCCCAATGCGCCAAGGATCGCGTTCTTGGTAAGGGCTGATCCACCCGCAAGAGGGTGGATTCCGTCCGCATTCATCAATGCCGAATAGTCTCCATAATCCCGCCATGCACCATTGGCGTCGATTACAGGCCACCCCCTCGCGGATCCAACACGGAGTTGCTGGACACATCTGCTGTTGTGGCTTTCGCTAAAAACGGCAGAAGCGGATTGTGAGTTTTGCGTGATCAGAATGACGGGAGCATCGTCCACGGATTTGGTCCGCACGATAGCCATGAGCTCGTCGGCTTTGCGTCCCCACTCTCCAAAACTCATGCCTTGATCGTTATGCGAGGATGCCAACGCCCAAAACAATCGCCCGCGTTCGATGTAGGCGGCCTCCGGGGCGGTCTGAAGGGTCAGGTGTGAATTGAGACCGAAACCAGAAATTGCGATGTTATCGACATACAAACAAGGCGCGCCAGAGAGCGACGCGGTATTCCCGCCGCCAGAAGCGTTACGCTGCCAAAGGTCAATTCGCTCGGGCAATAACGGTTGACCGTTGATGCCTTTGTAAAATTGGACTCGGTAGAATTTCAAACCTGCGCTTGGCGTGCTTCCTCGCGAGTTCTGTAATATCGATCCAGTTGACGTCGGTGTGTAAACCGTTGTGGCAGTGGCCGTGGTTCGCGTTGTCCCGAGTTGTGTCCAAGTGGTTCCGGAATTGGTCGAATACCAGAATTTCACGACATTGTTTCCAGCACCGTCGTCAATGTCCAGCGTCGCCTTGAACGCATATTTGACTCCTGCCGTCAAGCTGGCCATCGCCACGGATGATGCGACACTTTTCAGGGCAGCTCCAGACCCGTCTTCGGACCAGTTGAGCTGAAGGAATCCCGTACTTCCAAGTTGAAACCACCCTCTTCCTGTACCATCCGCATTCGACCAGCTTAACAAAACGCAGGACGTTGTCGGGAAACCTCCGGCGGTTATTGAGACTTCCGCCTGGACTTCGATGTCCGAACCGGTCCAATTATCAAGCAGGTTGGTGATTGGTTGATAGTATCCAAAAGTCGAGCCAGTCGGATAGTTGATGTGGCGGTCGCCTCCGACCCCGTTCTGGATCGTGGTCAGGTCGTAACCTTTGGTGGTGTCGTTCCAAAGCCGATATGACACTCGATGGGTTGGATGCCTCGCCGCAATATCAGCCACCGTTAAATAGACCCATTCATCCACCGCGTTGCCGGTTGAGTCGGTGATGATGCCGATTGCGGCATCCAATCCGGCATCCAGAGTTGTTTTAAGGGCATCGGTGATGGCGCGATTGCCGTGCAGATATTTGAGGGATGGGGCTTTAAGCGCGAGCGCGTCAAACACCGCGTTGCCGGAGACCGCATTGGTGCTGCCGTCGGTGATGGTGGTGTCTATTGTAACACCAACGCCAGTGTAGTTGATCGTCGCCATCCAGACTCCCCCGATAGATTGGATAAGGGTCAGAGTGCTGCCGAACGCGTCTATCGGAGCTGGAATTGTAGTTAAAACTTCATCATTAGAGTAAGCGAATGTGATTCCAATCTCCGCTGTCGTACGCAAAATAAATCTTTTGCCAGTGTATTCGCTGGCATCAAAGGGAAGACTTACATCGTAATCGCATTCGACTATTCTGTCCCACCAATCGGATGTTGGTAGAACAGAGCTGTATCCCTCCTCGGGGGGTGCAGCAGTGAATACGTCTGAAAGCCATGGTTCCGCTTCGCCTGCGGGGCCTTGAGGACCATTCAGAACAAGTGTCAAAGAAGCCCCATCGACAACCGTCAAAGGGTATTCAATCTGGTCCAAAGATAAAGATACGTCAGGCATTTAGGCTAAGTGCGTAATATTGGCTGCTACGGTAACGTCGCCGTAGAGTAGTTTGTGCGTGACATCCGCAGCATCGAACCAGAAGAAGTCCCACTTGTAACGCTTGTTTGTATCCAGCGCGAGTGTTTGCGTGCCCGTCAAAACGAATTTCAGAGTGCCATCCCCCAAAGAAGTAATGGTAAAGGCCGCAGCTAAAGGCTTGCGGTCAGCTTCACGGATCTCTGCTTTGCCGAATGGTGAGGTGCCCAATGCAGCAGGATCATCCAGCGAGTCCAGAATACGCAACGTGAAATTATAATCTTCCCCTTTTGGGATGTTAAGATCGTATTTGGCAGCAGACATTACGTCGGATAATGTAGCCCGCTACAAACGAAATGTCAACTAAGATTATTGCGCTGCCAGCCAGTTGAGCACACCTTCAGCGTAAGCTTTAGCCAGTTCCTCACGATGAGCGGAGAAGAACGCGGAGTCCTTTGCATTGCTGCCGAAGAACGGCTCGCAGATAAGCGCAGGGCAGTGGCTTTTGCGTAGGAACAAACCACCACGGTCGGCTGCGTTGATCGATTTAAGTCCCCGATTCCGTTGGTCGGGAAATGCTTTGGCAAATGCTTTACTCATTTTGCTAGCCAGAGTAAGCCCGTTAGGACTACAGAACCAGTGCAAGAACTCGTAGCCTGTTGCCATTGGGCCCGCAGAATTGAAGTGCAGCTCGACAGCGATATCGACTTTAAGTTCCTTCAGCCTTTTGGCGAGCCAGAGCATTGCGGAGCTGTAGCCGGATCCTTCGTAGCGGTCGATCAAGGCCGCTGAGTGTCCAGCTTGTTCAATCAGTTCGCAAACGCGTTTAGCGATAGGCTGGTTGAACGCCCACTCAGAGACGCCATCCACATTCACCGCACCGTTGTCATTGGGTCGGCTGTGTCCGACGCAGATTGCTACCAGTTTTTTCATCACCAGTTATGGTTTTTATTACCAATGATTACGGCTCGCTCGTAGCTGTATTGGCTATGGAGCTTCTGGCCGCGTCCTTCTAGGGTGCCCTCAACAAAGTAATATTGCACCGAAGGTTTTAAGGTCACATGGTCAGGATCGAACAGCGCGCTTGCGCTGGAGCCTTTGTGCGAGTCGTTCCATCCGCAGCTTACTAGCGCCATCCCCAATAGAAGCGAGCCGATCCAGTTCATCTTCGATCTGGTCAAGAGCTGTTTCACGCTGCCAAGCAACCCATTGTGAATATGCGTTGCACGCTGCGGTGAAAGCGGCGATTGAGGCGAGGAGGGCATTCACTTATTTGGCGTCAGCAGCCTTAATCAGTCCAATACCTGCTGTGATGCCAGTGATCAGAACACCGAAATCAAACGCTCCGGTCTTAAGGAAACCGATTCCAGCAAAGCAAACGGCGGATACGATGGTGAGAACACCTAGGATAGTAGTCTTCATGAGGGAAAGAATACTCTTTGGCGTTCGAGTCGTCAAGTGAAGACTTACTTTCGAAGCACGTTAAACAAAGAAATCAGCCCAACCAGCAAGCCGACAAACAAAGAAGCTGTGCGTAGATGAGCGTCTATTTGGTCTTGAAAAGAAACGATGACTCCCAAAGCGGGAGCCACCGACCCAGTCACAGCGTTAAAGCTACGCTCGAACATTGCTTTTTAACGGTTGGGCTTGGCCATGGCCCGCTCGATTGCGGACATAAACGAACCGGCTTCGGCTGGAGCCGCAGGTGCTTCGCCTTCGCCTTCGCCGCCTTCGACTTCGATTTCTACCTCGGGGCCTTCATCCTCGGCTTCAACGGGAACTCCGTCAATGGCCACCGGATAGAGTTCGCCGCCACGGACTTCAAAGGTCGTCACCAAGTCAACTTGGCCAGACTCAGGAACTTCCAAACCTTCAGGAATTTTGATATTCATTGGAAAAAAGAGGGGCCCGCACCCAGTTTCAAGTTACAAGAAACAAGGTGCGGGGTGGGGGTTTTTAGTGGGTGCGATACCAGTTGACACCATTGCTCAAGAAGCGCCCAGTAGTGGATAGTGGGATAGTGGCCGAAGCCGCCACAACACAACCAGAGACTGCCGAAGTATAGATGTTCGTTGCACCAGAAGTAACAACAAGTCCAGCTCCGGCATTACCATTCATAATAATGATGTCCCGCAAAGCGCCCGAAGCAGGTGGGAGCAGAGCCGTTGTGCCGCTGCTATTCATCGTAACGCGAGTGGAAATTGCTGTTGCGTTGGTGAGGATCGCTGGACCAGCGACATCGGCAACGGAAACACCATTGATTTGGTTCAGCGAAACCTTACGGACTTTGGACGAGCCTTCGCCAGTCAAGTCGTAGATTGGAAGCAAGTCATCGCCGGAAGGCGTGAACGGAGCGAGAGTTGGGAGATCGTCAAGAGTGGGCATCGTATTAAGATAGTTAAAGGATGGAACTAAGGGGCTCCCGATTAAGGAAGCCCCTTAGCTTTGGAGGGTTAGGCAGCAGGAGTGGTGCTGTTGCGCTTGAAGATGATCGCGTAACCAAAGTTGGTTTTGATCGGCTTCGAAGCGGAGGCCAAGATACCACGGAAGAAACCAATCGTGCCGTCTGGGTTGGTGGCTTCGTTTGGAATGTTGGTCCAACGGAAGTCACCGCGATAGTTGACGGGATTGAATTGGAGGCCGGAGACACCAGAAACAGGTTCTGGGATCAGAGCTTCCATCACTTCTTCGTGCAGCACGTAAGCAGCTTCATAAGCAGCAGCGTCATAAGCCGAGTTAGGGATGATCACCGAGGTGGTCGAGCTAAAGGTATAGGGCTGGATGCGGGTGTATTGGTTGGTCGTGGTTCCGTTACCAGCAAAGCTGAAACGTGGAGCCATGTCGTCAACCAAGTGGTAGAAGCCACGGAACGCTTTTTCGATTCCGAGCGGGGCGATCAGATCGCTAACCTTGGAAGCGTTGTAGCGAACGTCGTCGCGGAAGCCAGCTTCGGTTTGCAGGGCGTACGAAGCTTCCGAGCTAAGAACGATACCAAAGACTGGGCGACCGTTTTCACGACCGTAAGCTTTGGTGCCAGCGCCAGCGCGGACGAGCTTGAAGTACAGACCATCCAGAACCTTGTTGGAGATGTTGGCGGAGGAGTCAACGACACCGAGGCTTGAACCAACGAGCGCAGCAGTCGCGGTGGAGTCAGACTTCGTAACCGAAGCAGAACCGGTCGACAAGCAGACAAGGAGGTTACCGCAAAGACGATCATACTCGTCACGATAACGCTCTTCCCACGAGTAACGAGTGGACTCCTTGAGGATGTCCATGATCGCACGAAGTTGTTCTTGGCGGTGAGCCGCGAAGCGGAGGTCTTCGATGTTGATGCGTGGGGACTCCAGGACCGAGCGGGAGAGCGAGTAGCTCTTGAGCGTGCGGTTGAAGTCGATGACGCTCTTTCCAGTTTGTGGTCCAATGCCGTCCTTGGTGGCAGGGCTTGGGAGGAAACCGGTACGTGGGCCAGACTCGGCAGTGCCGAGACCGGTCCAGCTAACGCCGATAAGGGTCGGGTCATCAAGGCCAGCAACGCCGTTATCTTTGAGTGGCAGCGAGCGATCGTAAACGATCGTGTTAAGTTGATAGCCCATGTCCGTTGGGAAAGCAGACTTCTTGATGAGGTCGATCCAAGGGGACGTGTGGAGGGTTTGAGCGTAGATGTCGGAACCGATACGGTTCGACTCTTGAGTAAGAATGTTGTTGATTACTGCGGTACCGTCGGTGGACGGAGCAAAAGAACCAATGCCAGTTTGGGAAGCCATAAAATTAGGTAAAGTAAGGAGTTAAAATTAAAAAGTTGAAACAGTGAGGTGCCTCGTTTGAACTCCAAATTGCACATAGGCTTGGACTTCTGAAGCGTTTTTGTTAAACAACTTCCACGGTTTTAGTTTTCTTACTCCCTTTTTTATTAGCGCGGTGATGCTTTTTAGGGCTAGTCCCACCGGCAGGACGATCAGGAGTTTAGTAGAAATTTAGAACGCGTTTCTTTGTTCTCGGATAAGGTATCACTAATCCTTGTAAAGTGTCAACAAAAAATAACCCCGCCCAGAAAATTAATTCTGAACGGGGCTACCGAACCAAAACAACCAACAACAAAAAATTAATCAGCCGCCCAACGCAGCATTGATCGCATCAACAAAGGATCCAGAAGCGCGGGTCGTTTGACCAGAGCTAGAAGACGAACCGCTTCCGGTTTTCGGGCTGGACTTCTTGAACGACTCCAACTCATCGAGCGCGTCTTCGAGTTCGGAACGCAAGCTGGCAAACTCACGAACGATCTTGGGCAGCATATCGCCAGCGATCTTGGAGTACACTTTGTTGTGTAGGTCCAGTCCGTCGAAGTCGGTGTCGCCCGCACGCTTGGTGACGTTCGAGAAGTCCAGATCCTCAATCGTTTTGAGGAAAGGCACTTTCGAAATAAGCTTGTCGTGGACTTGCTGAGCAGCTTGTTGCCGGAGCTCATAAGCTCGGGCCAGCTCTTGCTTTGAGTTTTCGGAATCAATCTGTTCGAGCTCGGCCAAAGCCTCCGCAGCGTTGTCCGAAAGGAGCTGCTTGCGTGCAACGATCAGAGGAACTTGTTCGGCCAAGGCATAGATCGCAAGCTTGTCGCGCTCTTTGACTCCTTGGAGCAAGTTGTCCAAAGCGTCGTCTTGCCGGTCCCGGTCCGAGTACGACAGAACCTCGATCAGTTCGTCCGAATCGATATCATACTTAGACGCGATGTCATCGACCGTTTCAACGATTCGAACCATTGGAGCTTGAACTTCGTTCTGGTAAGCTTTGGTGGACTCAAGCTTGGTGATCGCCAAAGCTTGTTCGTACTGGGCGATAGTCTGCTCAACCTCTTCCGAGTCCTTGGTTCTGGACTGGAGCTCTTGGACCAGACGTTCCCGTTCTTCCAGCTGCTGGCGAACTTGTGAGAGTTCGGTATTCGCTTGCTTGAGCTCGTTTTTGATCTGCTTGAATCGTCGGCCAGCTTTGCCGCCGAGTCCGTCTTCTTGCTCCTCGTTCGATGGCTCAGGAGCCTCTTCATCGATCGGCAAAGTGGATTCAGGCTCGGTCCCCTCTTTAATCTCGGGGACGTCCTCAACGGTTGAAGATTCACCTTGCTTGAGACCTGAATCAGGTTCAGGTACAGGTTCAGGTGCAGGTTCAAGTTGAACTGGTGCTTCAGCAGCGGTAAAGGCTGCTTCGATGGAGGAGAAGAAATCTCCTCCGGTACTTGCTGCTTCTGGAGCAGTTTCAATGGCTTCACTCATAGTGTTTCGTTGTGGTTAGGCTGGACATAGGACCACTCATCATCCTGCATTTTGTCTACAGGGAGGACAGTCAAACGGTTTAAAGACTCAATAAAATCGCAGTAGCCAGCAAGATATGCGTGGTTGATTGCTAGACTGTGGTCGTCCGCAGAACTCAATCCAGAACCGGTAGGCATGGACATACTCCGCACGATAGAACAGGCGAGTGCGAAGCTGGGGTTGGCGAAGACTTTGCGCAGCTCGTCCACGTTCTTCAAGTTAGAGAACCAGTGCTGGATCGGAATAGGTACGGTATGACCAAGAGGTATAGACCGCTTTTTTGGTACTGACATTTTGATTTGAATTTAAGCTTTCAAACTCGCTGCCATTTTGGCATCCGCCAGCGCCCGCTCTTGAGAAGCTTTGGCGGCTCGAATTTGTAGCTCTAGTTCTCCTTTTTGCTTGAGGAAGTCAAGCTTAAGTTGTTGCTCCAACATTTTTAGATCGGTAGCGGACTGACCAGCTTGGGCTGGTTCTTCTTGCGCTTGACCTTCTTTCTGTTGTTTCTGTGCAGCGCGGGTGGCGTTCAAGATCTTTTGGCCGGTCTGTTGGAGGACTTGTTGCGCTTGCGAAACAATAACCGTGGCGGTAGGGTCTTGGGCCAGCTGCTGCAAGTGAGCTGCTGCGTGGTCGTTGATGGCTTGCAGGACCGGCAAGGACTGAACCAGATCAGCTTCGCCAGAATCAACGGCAGCGGTGAGCTGTACCAAGAGCGGCAAGTGCTGGTTCAGGTGAGTCTCGTGCAGCTCGCCCGGCTGGACCGATACGGGACGACCCGTTTGCAGGATGCTGTTTTCAAGCTCAGCAACCTTGAGATCTTGTGGGGGGCGTGGAGCTTCAGGGCTTTGGACGTAACGCGAGGCGTTCTCGTAACCGACCCGGGCAGCAACCCGATCGAAAATGATATTGCGTTTACCGACCTCATCGAGCATTGGCATGAGTTGCTCCAGATCATTCAGGGCCGCGCTCCGACTCGATGCGTTCCCGTAACCGACCGCTTTGGTGGCCACAGTTTTATCGAAGTCCAAGGTCTTGATCGCCAGAGCTTCAACGCCCCGGTTCGAACAACGGCGGTAGAAGTCCCGAACGGCTGGATCCGACTTTGGTCCGTTGACGATCCGGCGAGTCACTTCGCGGATCAGTCTGCGCCAGCTCGAATAGAACTGGTTGATCTGGGACGAGGTCAAGCGAGTGGCTTGCTCAAGCTCGGCCTGAACTTGTTGCTTGCTCCGGTAAGCACCGCCGGATTCAGCAGGGCTCGAAGTGAAGAAGTCTAGGTTCTGAGCGAGCTGGCTTTGGAGATTCTCCAGAGCTGGTCCGACCGTGGTAGCGATGTTCGGGACGCCCTTTTCGATTACTTTGAAGTTCGGGGGCAGGACCGAGTAAGGGCCGTAAAAGGTGAGCGAGAGATCGTTCAGGGCCCGGGGAGTTTCGGGCGCGAGCATGATCGAGCTCGAAAGCATGGCCGAGTCAATCAGCTGGCACTGGAGCCGGTTGCTGGTCTGGACGTGGTTGTAGATCCGGTGGCCGAGACCTCGAATCGAGTGGTACGTGCCGTTCGTGCCGACGCCGTACGTGAAGAGCAAGTAAGCTTGTTCCGGGTTCTGGAACCGGCTCTTGCCCTCGTGCAAGAAAGCTTTCGGGCTCTGCTCAGCAAAGCTAAAGTTGGAGACCGAACCGTCGAATTCGCGGACCCACAAGTTTACTACGTTCACCACGTTTGCGCGGATGCCGGTGTAAAGGTCGTTGTTTTTGAGTTCGCGTTGGACGTCTTCCCAGTCCGTGAACTGACGGGCCGAGTTCTGGGTCGTGGCGGTCTTGATCACGCGCCGAACTTCTTCGACGTTCCAACCATTTTGGGCGGCTACTTCTTCGTTCTCGATAAACGAATAAAGCTCGTGAACCATATAAGCCCGGCGAGCACAAGCGACCTCAACTGAGTGCTCAGAAGCTTGGGTCTGGCGAGGGATGAGGTAGTCAGACAAGCCGCACGAACGGAACCGGAAATTGAATTCATCTTCAAAGTAAGTTACACCGACCCCGTGCATCAGGGCTTGGTTCACGAGCCGGAGGTAAGTTCCGTAAAACTCGGGCCAGCTGCGGATCGTGCGAGTAAGTTCTTCAGCGATGACGCCGTCGTTGTGCATCCGAACCCCGGGCTCGCCCAAGGTGGTCTCGACCTGAACCAAGTTATCGACCGAGTCGATCAGGTCAACGTAGCCGCTCGCAGCGACGTCCAGGAAACGCCCAGCTTCACCAAAGTTTAAGTTGCAGCGAGAACTTTGGTTGGTGGATTTCAAGACGGCTGGGTCGTAGGGAGGAGCACCATCGAACATTGCTTGGATCCGGGAACGGTTGACGTTCGCCTTTTCATCGGCTCGAAGCAATGCTTGGAAGATGCCGACCGCAGCATCGACGTTTTGCAAGCGGCTACCTTTTGGGGGTCGTCCGGCGTCATCCAAGTTCAAGAGCTCGATCTCGGTGAGACCGTGCTGGGCTTGCGCTTGTTTGTTTCGTTCGAACGTGGTTGGGGACGGCACAGCGCAAAAAGTACCTTAATCAAGTACCGAGAGTCAAGCTTATTTTTTCTTGAAACGTGATTCTTGGTACTTGATTCAGGAAGGGGGGTACAAGGCGCTTGAAAAGTTTCAACACTAGATTACCCCACTTTTACTTTCAAAAGCCTTGGCGACCCCTTGTAGGCCCAAAGAAGGGCATGTCAGGGGGTCTGGCGGATGCTCAAAGGGATCTAGAGCCCGGAAACTGGGAAGCGAGCCGGATGAGAGCTGCACGAGTCAGGGTGCGCCTGCGGCCCTTGCGGTCGTAGAGCACGAAACGTTCGGTCTGGGCTGACGTGTCCAAATTCAGCTTGTGCAAGACCCCGCTCGGCTTCAAGCAATACGGTTGGCCCGAGAGGTCCACGAAGTACGTCACGAATCCCGCGAGCGGTTCCAAGCTTGGGATCAGCTCTTGGTCGTCCAAAGCTTGAGCGAGTGACCGGCGCAGGACGCTCGTGCGCCGACCGTTCTGGTCGTACAGCTTGAAAGCTTCTTCGCCAGCGGTAGTCGTAAAGCGAGTCACGATGAGCGTGCCCGATTTGGGTCCGCGCTTGATTGCGGTTTTGCGGTAGGGTTGCCCGGTCACATCGAAAGAGTAATCGGGGAACCGAGCGAGGTCGTAAGTTTTGAGTTCAGCGTTTTCCATGTCGCGAGATTTCTTAGCGAGAGCGATTGAGCGCGTCAAGCCGAAACTGTCTTTAACCACACTCACCCAAAAAGGGTGTTCACCCCCTAAAACTGTCCACCACATACCCTCTTATATAATCTTTTTCCCAGACTACCTCTCAGACCATGCACTAGACAGTTATGACCATTTTCACAAAAATGACCATTTCATTGAAATTTCAATGACTTATGTAAATAACTGTCTACAACAAATGTCCATTACCTTCCAGATTTGTTTTTTTTCTGAAATACTTTTCAAAGTGGGGGGTGTGGATGTGGACAGTTATATATGTCTAGAACAGCATTTGTGGTGTTCAGCTGAACACTATTGAATTTTGAGTCTAACACCGTTTTCGGGCCAAATCGCACCCGCTCAGCGACCTAAATTGCGCTCAACGATATCCCACGCGGGCCAGAAAATATTGTCCAGCGCACGCACGATCGGCTCTTGGTCGTACTGTTCGGACCAGCCCACCCCGCTAATTAACAGCGCGGCCTCCACCATCTCGTGCCGGAGAGTCTCGCGTAGTGCACCTGAATCGTGCACCAGTTTCGTGCTCAGTTCGATCCGCAGCTCATCATAAAGGAACTGCCCGTAAGAGTCCTCTAAGTCCTTCACCTGAACCTTGATTCGCTTACCACCCATCATTATTGACTTTGGAATTTTCATGAAAACTTCTTCGCGATTAACGATACCCGGTCTAGAAAGTCGTGCAAATCGTTGGTGCCTTTCGCGAAATTGCACTTCTTGCAGCACGGAACACAGTTGTCGTACGTGTAACCGACCTTGTTTTGGAGTCGGTCGATGCCCCAAGACTTGTTTTCTTCGGGCGACGCACCACAGAAAAAGCAAGGTTTGTCAAAGAACTCGCGCAATTCATCCTCGTTCAGCTCGTTTTTCAAGCCGCGAACCGCCGACGAGTTCAAGTTTGCTTTGCACCAGCTCTTAAATCGCGAGTCTTGGCTCACGCCCATCGCTTTTTTGTAGCGTTTCAGGGGAGCGTTCGCCCTCTTTTTGTTAAACTTATAGCCTTCTAGGGCTTTCGCTGGCGCGAAGTACATGCCCCCTGCTGAGCCCCGGCTGTATGTGTAGAATACTTTACCGTTGTGTTGATCGTTCCTGCGGAATCGCGCATCGTCGTTTGCTGCGACCCACTCTTTCAGTGCGGCCCATTGCTTTGGGTCGAGCACACGCTTGTTCGAAACTGGAAAACCAGCCCGTTGATGTGCTTTAATCTTCGCATTTACGTCCAAACTAACTCGATTAAACCATAAACCCGTCAAGTGTTAAAGACAAAATTTTTTTTACAAGGGTGTATATGTATATACGAGGGTCGCCAAAAAAAAGTGACCACCCCCCAGTAGCCCCTCGTCTGCTCGCACGCTCGCGCCCGCGCCTGCCCGCGAGAAAATGTATGTACAATGTACCCGCATCTTGCATCTTTTACCCTGTTTCTGACATCCAGCTGATAGAGCCGATCCCATAAAGCTTTGATTCACAGTCACTTCTGCCTCTCACTTGTTATAATATACGTAATACGGAGTCGGCCTAACGGGTGCACGGTGCGTGGTTCACGGTGAGTTTGCAGGGTGGTCGGGCCCCGGGCCTAACCGGGACAGGGCCCGAAAGGTTGATCCTGCTTTCATGTCACCCGGGCGGGGTGTACCCTGTACCCTGTACCCTGTACCCTGTACCCTGTACCCTGTACCCTGTACCCTGTACCGTGAAACCTGTACCGTGAAACGTGAGGACTTGGGACGTGCACCGAGTTACTAGGTTCATAGTACTTGAACCAAGGAACCGACGGGCCCGGCTACTAGGTTCCTAGTACCTGACCGGATTCAAGGTACTAGGTTCATAGTAGCTGGCCAGTTCGACCCGCATCTATCAACTAACACAATCGGATAGATGCCCCAAACCCCTTGAAACGTAGGCTGAAAATAAATGTGAAATTAAATGTGGACAATGAGCCGGGCCCAGATAACTTGATGTCGTTGCTGACAGCGGTGCCTACTCCGCCAGCCCCGTGAAGGGAGGGACAACTCGGGTCCTCCTCGCCGCCCACTGCGATCAGTTGGGCAAGTTAATGCAGCCCGCGTTTCAAGCTAGAAACGCCGCCCGTCCAAAGCCGGGGTCTAAATGCAGATGGGCGTCGATGGCTTAGCGCAGCGGTTACTGTGCATAGCCCAACAAAGTAAACCGAACATAAAACGGCGCTGTTGTCCCTAGCACGAAAGGGGCGCAAACCAACCAACCAACCAACCATGAGCACCACCACCACCACCACCACCGCCGCAACCACCGTAACCGTCGCCGCCCTAACCGCCGCAACCTTGTGGGTGATAAACGGCGAATGCCCCGCTACCAACAACGGACGCCACTACGTTCGCAAGGGCGGATCCTGCTGCTCCAAGTGCGGGGCCCGCTGAGTACCTTCAACCGCCTGATGAGGCCCCCGCCGGGGCCGAAACCCTTCAGGGTCGCGGACGCAAACAGTCCCAATCAAACCACCATGACCACCACCACCCTCGTTGACCTCAATATCGGCCTCGCCATCGGCACTAGCCAAAACCTGTTGGCACTCATTCACGTTGACAATCAGCTCGTGGCCCTCGGCCTGCCCCCGAAGCAGAGCCGGTTAGCGCAGTCCGCCACCGAAATCACGTACGTGGTGCGGTGCTCGA
>Ga0102859_1000175_pt1 | contig 13968 bp, 19 predicted proteins | sample Colrivmet1371B02_FD_78439 | JGI IMG/M metagenome (GOLD analysis project Ga0102859, IMG submission 78439) | Estuarine microbial communities from the Columbia River estuary - metaG 1371B-02 | ecosystem: Environmental > Aquatic > Marine > Intertidal zone > Estuary | place: USA: Columbia River...
ACAGACACAGACACAGATTTAAATCCAGAAATAAATAATATTGATACAAATAATAATAGTAATTGTAATACAAGTAACACTATTAACGATGAAACTAGTAGAAATACAATTGATGATGTTAAAGATGAAAATCAAAATATACCTTTTTTTCAAGAAATTCAAAATACAGATGAAGAAACATTAAATAATAAATGTAATATATGTTTTGATGATCTAAATTCACAACATAATAAAACAATAACACTTGAATGTAATCATTCATTTCATATAAATTGTATCAAAAGACACATATTATACAATGGACAATTATGTTCTTTTTGTAGAAGTAAAACAAATGTTAATGAAACAGTTATTAATCCAGAAACAAACAGAGAAATCAAAATAGATGGAGCAACATATAAAAAATTACTAAAAAAAGGTCATGACATATAACAAATTACACTTATTTTTTCAATATCAATCTACCACTATTATACAATTCAAATAATTTATCCTTTATTTTTTTAGATTTTTCTAATTCAGCCTTGTCTTTGATGAATAAAACATTATTATTTAATTGAACACTCCAAACAATCTTATGTGTTGTATTTGCTAATACAATGTATTTAGGATATTCTACTTTTAATAATAATCCACCTAATCTAAATTGTTTAGTTGCCTTATTCATATACCTTACCCATGTTTTCATTATTGGTAAGGTTTCTAATACACTCATCTCCTCTATTGTATTTAGTGATATAAAACCTTCTAATTTATTTAATATATCCTGTTTAGACATTTTACTTTGTATTGTTTTTGTCTCATCCTTTTTATAATTTAATGATGCTATAGTTTTAAAACCATTTTTATTCTTTGGCTTTGAAGTTTTTATTGTCTTAATATTCCCATCAGTTTCCGTAGTTTCAATTTCTGTCTCTGTTTCACTGTCAGTCTCTGTTTCACTGTCACTATCAGTTTCGGTCTCAGTTTCAGTTTCTGTCTCGGTTTCTGTCTCTGTTTGAGTTTCTGTTTCTGTTTCAGTAACTGTCTCTGTAACTGTCTCTGTAACTGGCTCAGTTGATGTATCATATTGTACTGATGTTGAATTTTCGTATGAGCTATCGTAACTGTCATAGGAACTACTAGTACTTTCAGTTGCTGGTTTTTTTAAAACAATTAATCTTTTCATTCTTCACTTAATTATGCATTATAAATAAAATAATTGGTTTAATGAAACATCGAGATTAATTTAAAATTGATTTTTGAGTTAACTTTATCCTAAATAAACAAGAAACATTATGTCTGAAACACGTAACGATATTTACATTAATTGCAGTGAAATTAGCAGTTTTATTGGACAAAATAAATGGGATTATTGGTCTTGTTTTATTAAATTATGGAAAAAAATAGATTCTAAAAATTATAAAGCTTGTGAAGAATTATCACAAAATGAAGGACAAGTTGTACAAAACGACAAACTAAAGGAACTACAAGATACATTAGGTAATGAGTTTATTCAAGAAACGATGAAAAACACGAATAATAAATCAGATATGATTAAACATATAACAACTTCAAGTGAAGTAATTGATAAATTAGATATTCCTGAAGAAAAAAAAGTACAATTAAAAGTTAACATGGAAAGTTTAGTGAATACAAGTTTTGGTGTTTCAAATGAATGTGGCGCCCTGGGATTGTATGAAATGAAATATAAAGTAATCCTAGATAAATCACAAGCATTTAAAAAGGTATTAATTGGCACATCTGATAATTATAATTGGTATATATGTGGTAAGGTAGATGGAATTCTACCAAATGTAAAATTAATAGAAGTTAAAACAAGAACAAAATGCTTTTTTAAAGATGTAAGAGATTATGAAATGACACAAATGCAAGTATATATGCACATGTTTGATATGAACGCAGTTGATTTAGTAGAATACATGCCACAAAATCGTATTAAAATCAAGGTAACTCCTATTACTAAGAATGACAAGTCAATGACCAAAATTTTACAAAAAATAAATATTTTTACAAATAAATTTGAAGAATTCCTTAATTACTCCCTAGAAGATAAATACAACTTTTTCAAAATGGATGTCGATGACAAGAAAACATTCCTCAATAACTTGTATTTAAATAACATGAAATAATCCTAACGCAATTTTGCGGTACAAAATGAAATAATCCTAACGCAATTTTGCGGTACAAAATGAAATAACTTGGGGTGAGAATTATTAAACGCGATTTTGCGAAATTAATTAAATTAGCAATTTATTTAATTAATTTCAAAATTAAAAAATCATTACAATATATATGTATGATACAGCAACCAGTTGAATGTATTATTGATAAAATCTTCGGGACACCACCGAAAGAACCATGCACATATATCATAGATACCGAATACAACAATATCAATATTGTATTTTTAACACATTTTATGTTAGCAGGTGCTCGTAAATTGTTTGGAAATGTTACCCCAAAAACAATAACAGAAAAACAATTCAATCTCCTTAAAGAATATATGGAAAGTGTAGGATATACCATTAAATACCAATTCTTAGAAGATCGTGCAAAAATTTGGTTTGAAAAATATATGAAACCAACTAAATGCAATGGTATGTTACTACGTTAACAAGTTAACACGTTAAAACGTTACTGTACCTTTTTTAAAGATTTTTTTATTAATATTTTATGTGATATCAATTTACATAAATTGTTATAAATTTCATCGTCAAGATCACTATCACCGCGATCATTCTTTGGAATTTCTATATGTAATTCCTTTGCTAATTTTTTTAATTCATTTTTATAACTTTTTATTTTTTCTATATCATCACCTGCGTTATCATTCTTATTATAGAAATTACTACATAATTTAAGATGTTTCTTTTGTAAGTACTGTGTATGTTTTTCCTTTGTATATTTCTTTGATCCATTTACTATTTTTCTATTTATCTTTTTCTTATATTGTTCAACAATATGTAAAAACAAAGGATAATTACTCTCGTTTCTAGCATATTTGTAATTTGCCTTTTTATACAATAAAATTTTAAACAATTCAAAATTTTTATTCATAACACTGTAATTCAAAGGTGTCTTTAAATCTACATTAACAATATTGGGGTCAGCACCATAAAATAATAAGAATTTTACAATATCAATCTTATTATGTTTACTTGCCAAGTGCAAAACAGTATTTTTATTTTTATCAAATGAATCAATGTTAACACCGATTGTATTAATGATATATTCTAATATAAGGAATAACTGTTTAATATCATATTTATTACCACCACTATTGATCTTACGTATTATACTATTTACTACATAATGAATCAAGTTATCACCATTTTTATTTTTATATTCAAATGGCTCAATGTACACATCTGGTAAACTATCCGATAAGTGCTCGTGTTCGTATATAGAATGAAATAACATTAATGTATTCAAGTTTAATGATGCTGCATAAATGTATGGTGTAAATGCCGATTGTCGTATAAACAAACTATCAGGTGTTTTTTTAATATAATCTATTAGTTTAGTTTTTATACGTTCAATATGCTCTTCATTTACTGCTGATTTCAATGATTTTATACTCTTGTATATATAATTATCTCCTTTCTCAGATTCACCTTTACTCATTTGCACAACTTCTTTTACTTTTAACTACTTATAATTACTTTTTATAATTACTTTTTTAATTACTTTGTAATTTCTTTATTTTCTTCTTTATCTTTATTATAAAATTCAATTACTTTTTAACACGTGAACGTTTAGGTGATTTTGTCTTTACCACCTTGGACGCTTTTGCTTTTGAACGCTTAGTTGATCTACGTTTAGGTGATTTTGTCTTTACCACCTTGGATACCTTTGCTTTTGAACGCTTCGTTGATCTACGTTTAGGTGACTTTGTCTTTACCACCTTGGATACCTTTGCTTTTGAACGTTTAGGTGATTTGGTTCTTACTGATTTAGGTGATTTTGTTCTTACAACTCTGGATTTACCTATGTTAATTAACTCGGATATTTCTTCTGGTAAGGATTTACTATTAAAAGCAGATACAATCATACTATTTTTTTTTAATCCAATTGTTTTATAATGCCCTGATAAACCATGTTTTTCATAATATAATACTATTATAGCTCTACCACCGTTTAATTTCAAAGTAACAGATTTATTTTTATTTATAATGATAAAATCAATATTTAATATTGTTGAAAGGATATTTAACGTAGTGTCATCGCCTTCAAAATGAAATCCTAAAGTATTTATGTTTTTTACAAAATCAATCTTGCTTTTTATTTTAGAAGGATCCCATTTTCCAATAAACTCACCATTATCCTTTTCTATTTTATAATTATTCAATATATTTTCAAAATCCTTGTCTTTTAAAGAAAGAATGTAATCACCTATTAACTTTCTTAATTTAATATGTGTATACTTGTTATTATACTGATATAATGCTTGTTCAATTGAACGGAATTGACAATTTCCATCAGGCTTGCAATCCTTTACAACCAAATTCTTAACGTTCATATCAAATTGTTTCCATCGGTAATCATCATCTATTTTTTCTTCAATGACACTTTCAACAGTACCTGCGGTGCTTTCAACAGTTCCTACGGTGCTTTCAGCAGTACCTACGGTGCTTTCAGCAGTTCCTACGGTGCTTTCAGCTGTAGGTTCTTCAGTAACATTATATGTAAAATCAGTTGGAAAATTATCTAATAACATAATTTAATTTGTTCTTAATATATCCTATATTTAATATTAATTTAATTAAATACTTATTATTTAATTAAATTGTTGTTTTTATTAGTGTAAAAATCAAAATCAAAAATCAACATTATAGTTTTCAATTGAAACAAGTGTATATAAATACATTGTATTGTAAGCGTATTCTAATTCAGAAAATCCACCTATAAATACTTCATTTTCTAAATTTTCATTTACAATAATAAAAGGGAATGTATAATGATTATATTTATCTTTTAAATTAACTATAACATTTTTATCATTTGTATCATCAGGATTTAACATTATTTCATTGAATCGAATATTCAAATTTGTTAAAAATGCCTTTGTTTTTTTACAATAACTACATGATTCTTTACTATAAACAGTGATAGTATTCTCCATAATGTTAATTTGATGATATAATAATATAGTATAATAAAAATTCTATTAAATTAATTTTCAATTTAAATGTCAATTTCATTGTCAATTGTTATCAATGATAATTTACAATAATCTACCATTTCAAAATCTTTACTATTAAATGATAAAGTTATAAGACTCATCCAATTTGCATAATACATATCTGTTTTTTGAGATATATACATTGTAGCAGTATCGGTATCCACTCTATAATATAAATTTCCATGTTTATTATTCAAACATTCAAACACTTTCATATAATGACTAATGTATTCAGTTATATTTATTTTTTTATTTATTAATCTTTCATAATTTCCATAATTAATTTTAATGAAATGTGTCAGCATACCCTCTTAATATTTATTTCTAAATTAAAAATTCAAAAATTTAAATAACTTCACGTGACATCAAGTCGCGTGTAACTTTGTATTTTAAAAATGTATTATTTAGACTATAAATACCAAAAAGTACACAAAAAAAGACGAGAAATATATCATTTTTATAAGTATCTAATAAATGTAATGTGTAATTTACAAAATGACTACAATACACAAATGTAAATACCAATACAAAACCACTTAAAACACGAATATTTGTCATAATTACACCAGTTGATTTCTCGTTTAAATTCATTTTTTTATTTACATCTTTATAAATAAAAAAAGAAATAAATCATGAACTGCACAGTTACATTTAACGAACAAACCACATTATTTTTAAATGAATTTTACTCTACACTTGGACAAATTGCTGCAGGTCTAGTTTCAACTGCTGTTGTATTACCAATGTATAATTATTACAATTTATTATATAAATCAAAGAGCAAAAATGAATAAATTAAGAGTTATTATTAATCATTAATACAAGTTTTAGTCTATTATTGTTTTTTAAATTATGATGTTTAACAATTAAACTTTTTGTGTTATTATCACCATTTATGTAAATTTTACTAAGCATATTTTTAGTATTTACAAAACCAAATTGATATTTATAGTAGTTTATATCAAATTCATTCTTGTTTTTTGTGATTTCATTATAAACATTCCAAGTGATCATACTGAAATTTTTTCCTGCACATGCAATTTTCTTTATAGAATTTTTACATATACTTTTATTGTATTTGTAAAACAATAATTCAGCATCAGATTTTTTCGTAAATTCTTTTGACTTACATAATTCAAATCGTTTACCATTCTCACCTTTGTATATTTGAAAAGTACAACACATAATACTTAAAGACAAATTTTCGGTAAATTAAATAAAAATCACTTTTTTTATTTAAATGAATTTAACCATCTAGAAGCAACGGTGATGTTACTACTAGATGGTTAAACTCTAGAAGCAATGGTGATGTTACTACTAGATGGTTAAACTACATTTATAGGATTTTTGTGTTACATTTTATTCTATATTAAAGAATTGCTCAAAATACATAACATTATACCGCTCATCAATGTCAATTCTGACTTTTTCGTTATAAATATTATTATATGTGAAACTGTGAATTTTGTACATTTTCTCACATTTTTCATTAATGTTATTTTCAATGTAATTTTCACATAAAGAATCGATTAATATATTTTTCTTTGAATGTTTTTTTTTAGTAATAGGTTTTACTTTAAAAAAAGTACCATTTGCTTCGTAAATTAGATTAGAGTCTTGATGCCTAGGTTCCATTGTTAAACATTCCATAAATTGATTAGCTGCGTCATATTTTGAATAAACATTCTCAAACTGATAAAAAAATACATTAGGAATCCCTTCAAAAATCGGCTCGTCATTGTAATATTTTGTAATATACAATGTAATATGACTTAAAACAGGAATCATTTTGCTACAAAAACGTAATTTTGTAAATAATAATCAATTTTTTTCATAGATTTAGCCGATTCAAAGAGCATTTTCTTCGAATCGGCTAAACACATGTTCTTTGTTTTTATTTGTTGTTTTGTTATTTTTTTGATTTTCTTATTTGTAATTCAAAAAAATTAATCAATAATGGAAATTTTAACTCTGTCACAATAAAGTACATATTGAACGTATTTGCCAATAGATGTATTTGCAAGTTCAATTATATATTTATTACCACGTTTAAAAAGATTTAAAACACAATGTTGATTATTAATTGAGAAATCATTTGTTAGTTTAATGTGATGTAAAATGTTATCAAATGGTGGTGGTAATGATTTTAAAACATTTTCCATATTACTATAACTATACAAATAATCATCCAATCCAATAGTATTAAATGTTTGCTTTTCAATTGATTGTTTACAAAGGAAAAGAAGATCGTTATTATTATCACTTTGATATGATATTTTTATAATTTTACCAGTTTGTGCTTTTTTTACATAAATATCCATAAAGAACATAATTCGTGAAATAGAAGTCATTGTTAATTGTACATTTTTCGTACTTTTGAATAGAATTTCAATTTTTATCGATTCAATTCACAGGTATTCACGGGTATTCACAGGTGTTCACTGTATTCTTCTATTATAGGATTTATTATATTTATATCTAAATTTAAATCATTAATATACAATTTATAAGCTTGTTGTTGGAATTCATTTTGTGGATTAACATAACGACCATCACGTATTTTACTGGCCAAAGTAGCAATTTCATCACGTATAGCCCAGATAGGTCTTGATGCAACCATTTCATCATCTATCCCATCTAATGTACTAATAATACGTGATATTTTACCACTACTACAAACAACATGTCCGTTTTCAATACCACTATCTAATTGTTTTGCTAATATTTCAATCATATTTGATTTTGTATTAGTATCTGTTTGATTATTAATTTTATTCCATACCAATTGTAAGGCTTCTGTTTCAGTTACATCAAATGTACCATGTTTATCCTTACTATTCAAATTATTTAATACAATCATTGCACTACCCTTCACAGATTCAGATATTTCAGGATGTTCTATAATAGATTTCAATACAACGTCTTGTACGTTTCCACCAACGTCTTGTACGTTTCCACCAACGTCTTGTACGTTTCCACCAACGTCTTGTACGTTTCCACCAACGTCTTGTACGTTACTCCCAACGTCTTGTACGTTTCCACCAACGTCTTGTACGTTACCACCAACGTCTTGTTGTGATGTTATGTTATCTGCTGATTTTTTTAAATTATCCACATTTTTCTTTATAATATTAGTAACACTGTGATCATGTACATTTTGTAAATCATTTTTATATACATGAACAGCTTGGTTACGTCTATTATGTTCTCTTGTATAAACAGCATATTGTTGTGGTTGGGGGTGTGTAATTGTATCATTAAAAAGATTATTTCTTTTACTTTTTGGTCGTAAAAATGAATTATATGGTGTGTTATTTATAATTTCCTTTGCGATATTACATGTTTCTATACCAAAATATACAGGTAAGTCTTCTCCTACGTTATCAATTTCTTGGATATTTTCTGATAATGTTTCTATATATTTAACTTGGGCGATACCTGCTACTTCACAGTCAGGTGACATGGCTGCTACTTTATAACAATCCAAAGCCATGTATTTATTAGATTTAAAACGTGGATAAGCACCGTTTTTATATACATCACCAATCGCTATTACATTGTCCCATTGATGATCTCTAGTAAATTCAAGTAACAAATCATTCAATTTAATAAATTCAGGTGGTTCTACATGTGTTTGTATAATTTGATGTTTATGTTCTTGTTCTTTTAATTTTTCTAGGTACTTAATATACATACGTTGTTGTAATCTTATTTGATGTTGTTGTAACTGTTGTTGATAACGGAGGTAATTAATCATTTGTTGTTTCTTGTAATTGATTTTTGAAACAAGAATGAATGATAATATATATATAACAATTAACATCATGACCTCTTAATTACTATTTAACATTAATTTTTATTAATAAATTAATTAATACAATAAAAATAATTAATACTATTAATAAGAAAAACTATGAAACATTTATTTAACTGGGATAAATTAATTCATCCTATATCAAAAAAGGAAAAGAAGGAAACCACTGTCGCTACACAAATAAAACACGATTCATATGATGGTTATGATACAGAAAATTTAATCGAAGAATACGCAACACCATCTGTAAAAAAAACAAATTTAGATGTAGAATATTCCTTTAGATTTCCAAAAAACTACAATATAGATCAAGTTACAAATTATTTTTTCGGAATGTTAATGAAATTTTATCAAAATAAATTTACAGATGCCGATTTTGATAAATTTGAAACATTTAATAAATTACTTCTTCTAAAAAACGATGTTAACATTGAAAAACTCAAAACACACTTGATTAAAAAAATAAAAAGCACATTAAATAGTAGAGAAATTACCAATCTTTTTCATAAATTAGAAACAAACCCAAAATACGGTTGGGTCGGTTGGATAAGTTTAAAAGAAATTCAACAAACAGGTGGTAGAGGACGTAGTAGAATAAGAAAAGCACAAGGAAGTTCTAAAATCCGCTCCAAAAAACACTCAAAAAAACGTTTATAATGATTTAATACCATCACACCACCCCCATGCAATAACACTAATACGACCACTATCTTGCTCAGGATGACATGGTGGTTCTTGTAAGATACCATGACGCCATAATATATTTGTTTGACCACTAAATGCATAAATTTGACCATCAGGTATAGGAATACTTATAACTGTCCTATCATGTGTATCTCTTTCAAATGCAGCAGCTCTTGTCATTCCAAAACTTACACCTACAGTAAAATTTTGTTTATCTGCCTTATCAGGTTTTACAGCAGCCGCATCTTTATGGAATGGTTTCCATTGAGTAGAATCCTTGTAATAATTATATCGAGTTGCCATTACTTTCATATTAAAAAATTTAGCAATACGCTCGATAATCATATTAAATGTAGGAACTTTCTCTTTCCATGAAGATGATTTTCCATCACACCGAACTCTCAATTTGTCATCTGCTATCAAATGTGTATCACCATGCCATAATTTAAATAAATTATCCTCAGAAATACCACATGTACTTATTTCATGTTTTAATTTATTATACAACTCATTAGGAATGTAATCACTAAATAAATTAGGAACTAATACAATATCCCTATCTGTTAATTTAATAGATAATTTATTGTTCTTATTTCCTAAATCAGTTACTATTCTTACATCAGCAGGTTTATTCATAGGCTCAAATGATTCAGTATTTTTCACCCTTGATCTTTTATTTTTATTCTTCGTTTCAGATAATATAGTCTTTAGTCTATTTGTTTGCTGCTGGACTTGTTTTTGTATAGCTGGATCTAAATCTTTAATTTGTGGAATTTCCTGTTCTTTTTGTTCCTTTGCAATTTCAGGTTCTTGCTGCTGATTTTCTTGTTGCTGTTGTTGCTGTTGTTGCTGTTGTTGGTCCTTTACAACTTCATGTTCTGTTTGTTTTTGCGTCTGGTCTTTTATTAATTGTTTCTTTTTTTTATTTTTATCATATTTGCTTGTGTAATTTACGTGTTTTTTTTTACATTCATCGTTATATTTGCATTTTTCAAACTTCCAATGATGAAAACAAATATCAGGATCATGAATAAATTTACAATTTTCTCTTTCACATTTTTTTTCCAACATAAAATGTCTACAAATATCACCACGTAATACAATCATACGTGTTTCCATCTCTTTTTCAACAGGAATTATTTTCATTTTTATTATTTTTCCTTTGTTTAAAATAGATATTCAATTTATCTATTAATTTTAAACAAACATGATGTCATCACATGTCATTTTATTTGGCTCAACTGGAATGCTTGGAAATACTATTAAAAAATACTTTAAATCAACAAATAGTTTTGAACTTATTTGTATTTCTAGACAACATTTTGATATTTTAAATAGTAATCAAAGTACTTTATACAACCAATTATACAACTTATTCAAAGTATTTCCTAAAGAAAGTATAATTATTAATGCTATAGGATTAATTCCTCATACTGGAAATAAAAATGAGCAAGATTATTTAAAAATTAATGCAGAATTTCCTAAATTATTAGACCAATTATGTAATACATTTAATTGTAAATTTATTCATATAACAACAGATTGTGTTTTTAATGGTCTTTTAAAAGGTGGCTGTTATAAAGAGGATTCTATAAAAGATGAAAACGGTATATATGGAAAATCAAAAGCTTTAGGTGAAGAATTAACCAATGCTACTGTTATTAGAACAAGTATCATTGGTGAACAAAGTAAGCCAATTACCATTGGTGAACAAAGTAAGCCAATTACCATTGGTGAACAAAGTAAGCCAAATTATTTAAGTTTATTAGAATGGGTGCGTAGTTCAAAAGACAAAACTATAAATGGATTTACTAATCATTATTGGAATGGTGTTACATGTTTAAGATTAGCACAATTATTACATAAAATAGTTGAGAAAGGATTATTTTGGAAGGGTGTTAGTCATATTTTTAGTGATACAGTATCAAAATATCAATTGGTTAAATATATTAATGAACTATACAAGTTAAATATAAATATAAATCCTATAGAATGTGAAAAAACAATTGATAAAACACTTTCATCTAATCATATTACAAATACTATTTTAAATAAACATACATGTGAAATTAGTATTTATCAACAAATAAAAGAACAAATGGAGTTTTTTAGTAACAGTAACTAGTAAAAGTAATCAGTATCAGATCTAATTAATCCTAATTTAATCAAATATGCCTTCAAATCATTTTTTGATAATATATTATCACAACTAGAGTAACTTTCCTTATTAATTAATTTAACATTCTTATCAATTTTAACATATGATGGAGGTAATATATAATAATCATCACGTTCAAATGTTCTTCGTAATTCATCTTCATTTAACAATTCTTCATGTAATTTTTCACCTGGACGTATAGAAGTGATTGTAATAATTTTATTATCAGATTCTGAAAACAATTCAAAAACATCCATAATTTTCATTGATGTTAATTTAGGAATTATTGTTTCACCGCTCAAACCGTGTATGATAGCATATTCAATTAATTTAACAGCTTCTTCTTGTGTCATAATAAACCTGGTCATATCAGGGTGTGTTAATTTCAATTCTGTATCTTTAGTTTCCTGTAATTTAGGAATTAAAGATCCTCTTGAGTTAAGTACATTTCCGTAACGCGTAGTTACAAATTTAATGGAACTCATACACATTTTATTACTATATTCAATCATGATTTTTTCAGATAATGCTTTAGACATACCATATGTATTAATTGGTTTTGTTGCTTTATCTGTGCTAATATAAATAACACTTTCTAATTTTTTAAGGAAACTTTCATATAAAAATACATTTTTACAAACATTTAAAACACCAATTGTATTTGTAGCCAGGGCTTCATTAACATCAAATTCACATCTATCAATATGTTTTAATGCAGATGCTATAATTATAATATGAGGATTTGTTGTAAGTATTGCTTCACGTACTCTGTCGTAATCTCTAATATCACCGATAATGAATTTTACATTTTTAAATTCTGATTTTTGTGATAGTAACCAATGTTTGTTTTCATCTCTTGAGAAAATATAAATAGAATTTTCATTTTTGTTGTATTTTTCAATAAATTTACTTCCTAAAGAACCACTGCCACCAAAAATAAGAATTCTTTTTTCTCTTATACCAACATTATTAACAATAGTGTACATTTTTTGTGGATTATTTTCTAATAAAACTGATTCAGACCACGGTTTAAATGTAGCAAGTGGTCTGTTTATAATTGGTAAATTATAACACAATTGTTGTTCTGGTAAATTACGACTGATAATTGCTTTAATATTATCTCTATGCCACTTTTTAATAAAAAACTTGTATGTAATAGGTTGCTTGAACTCTACACCCTCAAAACTATGCAATTCCTGCTGCCACAATGATGGACCAGCAATATATTCTACAGTTTTTTCTTCATAAATTGCAATATTCGCTTCTTGTAATCTAAAGAAAAGATCATCATCTTCATAACCAGCTGGTATGAAACGTTCATCAAAAAATCCAATTTTTCTTATCAAATCCATTTTAAATCCAAAACATGCTAACCTATACAAACAAACCAACCCATAACCTTCATGAATTTTATTAACAATTTTATAAATATCATCTTGTTTAGGTCTTACTCTGTGACTACAAATAATTAAAATATCACTTGCAGCTGATGCGTAAATCACTTCATTTATCATTTTAGAAAAACTAATTTGTGATCCTACAATCACATTAACAGGTAATGGTTTTAAAGATTCTACAATTGCCTCACCCATACTCTGTTCCTTAACAGTTACACATATTCCAATTTTAACTTCAGTTGCGTTGTTTGTATCATTTGCATCGACCAGACCAGTCATGTTATTATGATTTGCAAAACTCATTCTCTTATTTTTAAGATTAACTTGAAGTAAAATTTCAATTTAATTTTTAATTGTATTTTTCTAAATTGTTTTTGTAAATTTTAATTTAATTTATTTCATTGTTTTATATATATAATCTATTTATTGGTCTTTTGGGTAAAGGATCACCAGAAGATGAACTACAAACACAACAAGCTAATGAAATTTTGTTAAGACAACAACAAGGACAACAAGGACCACCTGGACCACCTGGACAACAAGGACCACCTGGACCACCTGGACCACCTGGACCAAGTGGTGATTCAGGACCACTAGAAATAATATTATTTATACTAGTTATATTTGTCCTAATAATGCAATCTGCATCATGTTTTATCTTTTTAAATAATAATCGTCAATATTCAACAATATACTGATTATTTTTCTAAAATTAATTAAATAATTTTAT
>Ga0102859_1000177_pt1 | contig 13951 bp, 17 predicted proteins | sample Colrivmet1371B02_FD_78439 | JGI IMG/M metagenome (GOLD analysis project Ga0102859, IMG submission 78439) | Estuarine microbial communities from the Columbia River estuary - metaG 1371B-02 | ecosystem: Environmental > Aquatic > Marine > Intertidal zone > Estuary | place: USA: Columbia River...
AATGCTTCTGTTTGTACTTCTGTTACGGCATCTGCTAATGTAAATGGCATTGCAGTTTCTCCTGCCTCTGCTTCTCTATCTGTAAACTCAACAAATGCTTCTGCAAGTGCTGGGTTAGACTTCATCTGCTCAGCAATCTGTGCAACTTCTGAAGGCTTAATTCCAAGATCTTCTGCAACCTCAGCCTTTGCTTCTTGAGTCAAGGCTCTAAGTGTTTGGCTAACTGCTGTTACTTGTTCAGGGGAAAGAGTAACTAACTTATTATCACTGCTTGTAAGGTTAGCAATAACATTAGATAGATCTTCTTCTGTTCCAGTTCCCTTTTCAGGAACCAGGGCTGCTAATACCTCATCAGTAATTTCTACATCTGGTTCATTCCAAGGGTTCTCTTCTGGTTCTGGCTCTGGCCCAGGTTCTGGTGAAGGTTCTGGGGCAGGCTCTTCAGTTGTCTCTGGAGTTGGTTCTGGAGAAGGCTCAGGGGTTGGTGGTTCCTCTGGGGTAGGCTCAGGTGTAGGCTCCTCTGTAGGGTCTACTGTAGGCTCTGGAGAAGGCTCTGGGGTTGGAGGCTCTTCTGCTGTAGGTTCTGGACTTGGTTCTGGTGTTGGTGGTTCCTCAGCAGTTGGTTCTGGGGAAGGCTCTGGAGTTGGTTCTGGGTCTGGACTAGCCTCTGGTGTTGGTTCAGGACTTGGCTCTGGGGTAGGCTGATTGTTTGCAGCATTGGCTGCTGCTTGGGCAATAGCAGATTGAATTTCTCTTTGTGATTGTTCGTCATAGTAACGCCATGCGTTATCAATTGCACTATTGAGATTATTAATTGCTTGCTCGTATCCATCTTCAGCATTATTTTTATTTTGCAATGCCGTTGCAACATTTAAGACTGAGTTATTATATTCGTTTGTTTTATTAGTTAGGGTTTGATTGTAACCATTAAGTGTTGATACTGCTTGGTTATAAACATTTAATTTATCATCATATACATCTTGGGCTGAGTTCTTTGCAGCAAGGGCATTGTTGTATTCGTTGGTTTGTTCTTGGGTTGCTCCAGATCCATGAGAAAATGTATTAAGATTGCAACTAAAGTCTTGTCCCCATACTCTTGGGTTTCCAGCATAGTCACAACCTGCACTAGTCCACCCTCCAGGGATTCCCCAGCCAAGAAGGTAGGAACCTGCTCCTCCGCCGTTATACCACCAAATTTCTACATCAAAAACCTTGTCACTTGTTACATCATATACTGGAGAATAATTACTCCAAGTTGTTCCTTGCTCTACCCAGTTATCAACAGCAAGTTGACCATCGACATACATTCTAAAACCATCATCTGTATATCCTGCAAAGTATGCTTGCGTAAACCATGATGGAACAGTTATCTGTCCAGTAAATTTAACTATAAAGTTTTCATATCTGTTACCACAAACTGGACGAGTCATATTGTTTCCATTTAGTGTTCCACTACATAAGAATTGATCTGTGGCTGCAAGTCCATTAACCCTAATTAAACTATAAACATCGTATTCCAAACCAGCAGAACCAGCACTGTCTAATGCTTGCTGAGCGTTTGACAGATTGATGTTTGCTACTCCAAGGGCATCGTAGGCATCATTCTTATTGTCTAAAGCAGTGGCTACTGTTACTGTTTGTCCGTCTACTGCTGATTGGGCTAAGTCTTTTTCTTCAAGTGCCGTGGCTTTTGCGTCAAGGGAGTCATCATATAGGTCAGAGGTTTGAGACTGGACTGATTGTGCAGATACTGCAAGTTCGTATTTATCTTCTGCTTCTTGGATTAAGGATATAAATTCATCCTTGTATCCTAGGTCATCAATGCTACTATTTAACTCTTCAATTTCTTGAGCTGCTAAGCTTAGCGGGTCATCAGAATAAGCGGGTGACATAAAGAGCCAACCAAATGCAAGCATTGTGGCTGCTGTTATTCTAAATAACTTATTCCTTTTCAAGTAGGGCCCCTTAGTAAACAATATGTCTACCTAGTAATTATACCACTTTAGTTATTTAGAGCTTATCTCATTAACTCTAGCTTTAGAAAATTTAAGCATAGATGATCTAATTGGTGAGTAACCTAAATCTTCTGCTTTCTTACCACATGTATCTAACATGAAATTAAAGAACTTTTTTACTGAATCATTCTTAGAGTTCTTTTCTTTGTAGGCTATTCCGTAAGTAAATGTAGATATGTTATAGGATAGCTTGTTAGGGTTCTTATAGTTTATCTTGACTACCCCGCTTTTATCTGGAACAAAGTCTCCAAGGAATACTGAGGCTGCGCCTACTGTTGGCTGCATAAACCTTCCAGCCTCATTCTCAATAGACACTGTCTTTAGTCCTCTTCCATACGATATCTCATTGTATCCAATAGATCCATTTGTTGTTCCTTGTACCATTGCAATTCCATGAGACCCAGAAGCGCTGGTCATATAACTCTTAGATACATCTCCAGGGAATGCAGTACCAAAGTTTTTATTCCCTGGTTTGTTCCATATAGTTGGAGCAACTGCATTAAGGTATGAAGTAAAAACCTCTGAAGTTCCAGAACCATCAATGCGGTATACAACTCTAATCTTTGTTGCTGGTATCCTAGGTAGTCTTGTTCCTATCATGTTTTCTTTTAGTATCTGTGGATCATTCCACATTGTTATTTGTCCCGCAAAAACTTTAGCAAGTGTATCTCTGCTCATTTTAAGAGTAATCTTATATCCATCAAGTTTATAGATAATTCCAATTGGTCCTGCAACCAATGGAACATATGTAAATTCTTTTGATGGTTTAACTTCTGATCCAGAGTAAGGAACATCTGACATAGCAAAGTCTGTTACACCATTTGAAAACATGTTCTTTCCAGCACCAGATCCAGATGCTCCATATACAACAGAATCTCCTGTTGATTTCATAAATTCTACCCTGCATCTGTCTATAAAATTAGCAGCAAATGTAGATCCAGCACCTTGAAGGTTATCAGCATGTGAAGGGGTAATAAAAAAAGCATTAGCAAATATGGCTAATGCTACTGGGAAAGCAATGAATTTGTGTCTCATGATATTAGTATAGTATATTTAAATTGGCATACATCGGGAATATGGTTAACTAAGAATTAACTTTAAACAAACTTTAACTATTTAGGATTATCTGTTTTGTAAAAGCCATTACCTTTAAATTGCACACCAACTGTAGTAAAAAATCGTGTCATTTCAGACTCACATTCAACACATGTATATCCAGGATCATCTTCAGTCATTGACCTATGGACTGACATCTTTGCATGTGCATCATCATATGAGCACTTATATTCGTATACTGGCATTACTTCCCGCTTTTCTTCCTAGCTTTTGCTAATGCATCAAAGTCTTTAATCTTTGTTTCTCCCATATAGCCCCAAGCATGTCCGTCTTCAATCATCTTTTGATTAATAGACTTATCTGATCCGTCTAAGAAAACCCATCCTAAAATGCGACCATACTTTTCAGATGAGTCCATCTTTTCTGTTTTGATAACAACAGATTTAGCTGAGTCAATTGCACTCTTAAGGTAAGCCTTGGCTTCAAGACCTAATGCTTTTTCCATTTTATCTGTTGTGCGACTTTCTGGAGTATCTATCCCAGCTAACCTGACTCTTGAAGTAAATGATATATCAAACCCAAGATCAATATCTACATCAATAGTATCTCCGTCTACAACCTTGCTTACTTTCTTTACATAATATTCAAACATTATTTTCTCCCCCATTTAACTTTATTCCAACCACGCTCATGGAAGTAATAAAGAATTGTCTTTGTAAATACTTCAAAACTTGCTATTGCTCCTGCTGTTACTGGCTCTTTTGTTATTGCCCAGGATATTACAAAAGTGTCTGCTGTACCAATTATACGCCATGTAATAGCCTTTAATGCTGATCTTTGTTTGGTTACTTTCATGATGGCCACTCCATATTGTTAGGCTTAGTAATTAAGTTCCAGACTTTAGATACCCATCTCTTTACGTTTTTGCGTAGCCGATATAGCATGAATGTCTGCCCCCAAATCTACTTGCTCAATCTTATATCCTACATCACGACCATATACAATGTTAGTAATGTTAGGTAATCTTAGAACTAATGCACCATCCATAAAGTCATCCTTGGCAATATATTCTTTTACCTGATCAAACTTAAGTGGATCTTTCTCACTTGTGTTATATGTATTACGGACTCCAAGGAGAACCTGATCTGTTCTTTTGCCCGCCTCTTTGTATAAAGCGTGGTGACCCTCATGCCATGGCTGGTATCTTCCAAGCATTAGAGTTGTTGGTGCAGACCAGTCATGCAGATTAAAATATTTAATTATTACAGTTGCTTTTTGTTCAGCAGATAGCCTATGATCTTCAAATGTTGAATCAAATTCTGTTGGTCGCTCAAACATTTTGTTTGTGTCTTCAAAGCGGCCCTCTTCAATTGTATCCATAAAAATAAGAATGTCTGGCTTTCCGAATGCTGCACGTGTAAGCTCTGTTGGGCAAACAAAATCAACAATGACTGGAGCAACACCTTGTTTAGATATCAATCTGGCCATCTCGCCCATGCGTCTTGCTTGCTCTAATCTGTCTTCTGGTGTGAATCCTAGGTCGGAGTTTACTGTAGCACGAACCTCGTCTGCATTAAGATGAATAGCGTTAATTCTTTCTTTCAAAGCCTTTGCAAGTTCTGTTTTGCCAGATCCTGGGAGACCAATTATTTGTATAATCATGGGATTCCTTTCCACTAAACTATAGTACCATAGGGCTGGGAGCATAGTCAAACTTATTTATTTCCCAAGACCAGTCTTCGTATATCTCTTCAATATGTCTTGGTTCAAAAATATCTACAGGCTTAATGTCTTTAGGCTTGTACATTTTTTCTTTGGCATTAATTACTATTGAGTCTATACCCACATCATTTAATGTCTTATTAATTTGATCTAGGCCATTCTCATACTTATATACATTTTTTGCCATTACCACTCCATCTTTTGTATATATATTCCTTGACTTATGGCTAGTAATCTTATTTAGTATGGTCTTATTACTAAAGTATTTATCTACATCGGATACAGATGGACTATCTATACCGCTCCAAGAAAAGGACATATACATATGAGATAAAACTACATCGAAGGGGTTTCTTACAAAAACAACGGACTCCGTTTTATCAAGAGCCTCACTGCCTAACAGACCCTCAAGCTCAATGTAAGTAATATGATTATGAAAGTTATTAAAGTTCCTTGGCTTATGCAATAAATTTTCTGGATAAATTGGTGTAACAATTGCAGAATCATCTAAAACTTGTGATAGCTCAACCTCTAGGGATGTGCTACCAACTTTATAATTTTTTAATAGCAAAAAGTTATGCTTTGCTGAATAGATCATTTAATAAACTTGTTAGGCAATATATCTAGCAAAAGATGAATTCGCTCTGTGCTTCCATTGTTTTCTACGCTATGCAGGAGGCTGTTATTTATTTCCCAACATTCTCCCACCTTCATGTTTTTGCTTTCTTTATTAACAAAGAAAAGTACATCTTCATTTGTTGTTATTGGAATGTGGTGCCTTCTAACTGCCCCCAAGTAGTCCATTTTATCCGTATGCTCTCCAACATTTTTATTTCCAGGAAGCTTAATAAAAAGACATTTGCCAACCCTACCATCATGAATTAACTCAAGACTTTTAACAATTGGAGAAACAAGATCAATCATAACTGACTGACTATCATTTACTTTTAAAGCATATTTATTGCCGAGGAACCAGTTAGTTGTATGGTCATAAATAAATATAGAGTTGGTTTCTTTATGCACTTCGTATGACATTTGTCTTTCTTTGTCTACAAACCACTCATCGGAATATTGCAATATGTGATCTGATATTTTTGATACGTCGAACTTCCCGTGAAACTTATAGTTAAATGGCTCATCTATTTTGCTAATCATCTATGACCAGACTCTAAGTTAGACATTGATGAAACCTCAATGTAGGTAGCATTTTGTCTAAAGTCTAATAGGTTTTCTGATCCAGAGTAAGACAAGGCGCTCTTTACGTTATTTAAAAGCATATTCAAAGAATACTCTACTGGGCCTTTAGGGCTAACAAAGCCTGATACTCCTTCAACATATACATTTTTTAAATCTTTAACTAGGTCTGGGTTATTGTCTCTTTGAACTTCTATTGAAGCAGAACCTCTAAATACATGTTTACCGTCTTTGTCAGTATCGCATTCATCGTGTCCAGAAAAGAAAGATCCCATCATTACTGCAGAAGCTCCAGCTGCCAAAGCTTTTGCAACATCTCCGTTATTCTTAATTCCACCATCTGATATTATTCCGTTTACCTCAAAGTTATTAATGTTTTCATACACATCCATAACTGATGATAAAACTGGTACCCCGAACCCTGTGACAACTCTAGTTGTACACGCTGCTCCTCCACCAATTCCAACTCTAACGGAATCAGCGCCAGCATCCATTAAGTCTTGGTACGCTTCGTATGAAGAAACATTTCCAACCATAATGTGAACACTAGAATCTACCAACAGCCTAAGATCTCTTACTGCATCAACTACAATTTTTAAATGTCCTAGAGCAACCTCTAAAAGAAATACTGTTATGCCCAGATCCCTTAAAGTTTTAATACATCTTTCATCTCTTGATTCTTCAATAGATATGGCAAAGCCAAGCAACTTCTTATCTACGCTTAAAGGTATTGTATTTAATCTATTTATTCTTTCATCAAAATTAGCGTATCTTGGAAGTATAGCCATGCCTCCAAAAGATACAACCTTTTCTATCATGGCGTTGCTTGTAATAAAATCCATAGGAGCCATGATTAAAGGAGATCTTAAATGAATAAAAGCTTCTGGTCTAATTGGGTTACCAACTACAGTGTCTATCTTTATGTTACCTCTTGTAACTATATTAGACTTTTTAGGGACAAGTAGTATGTCATCAAAGCATATCGATCTAGTATTTGTATCTTTTTCCATAGTTCCCCCGTGTTATGAGCAGTTTTAAATCATGCTCAGGATTTATTTTATGCGCTAAGTATTTTTGAAAGTGCATTAATTGTTGCTGCAATTCTTCCGATATCACGCAACTGCTCAACACTGTAACCCTCTTGCTTAAGTGTTTCATAATGTGCTTTTACACAGAAGTGACACTTTCCAATTATGGAAGAAGCTAGAGAGTATGCTTCGAACTTGGCCTTAGTGGTTCCACCATGTGATGAAATAGCGTTCATTCTTAACTGTGCTGGTAGTCCTTTTAGATTAGCATCATCTACCATTTCAACAAATGGGTACCACACATTATTTTGAGCCATTATTGCACCAGCAGATAGCGCTGCATTCTTTTCAACTTCATCAGTAGCATTAGATACTAGATAAGTTAAAAGCTTTGAGTTTCCTGTTGCAAACGCTGCTGCAATTGAAAGATACAGGGCATGATCTGGATCAACAGTAGACCTATTGATTACGGCATCAAGGTTCAGCCTGATGTCTTTTGCATACTCTGGAAGATTTTCATTTAGTTGGCCAACCCATGTCATTATAGAGTTTCTCCTCCGAGTGGTCTATTGCAAGCACATAGCTCGCCAGTCTGCAATGCATCTAGAACACGAAGTGCTTCTCCTGCATTACGCCCCACGTCAAGGTTATTACATGTGACATGCTGAATAACATTATCTGGATCGATAATAAATGTTGCACGGTATGTAACTCCAGATGAGTGGTGTACTCCTAGATCGTTTGCTAGCGTATGTGCCGTGTCAGCAAACGACCATGAGTTTGTCTTCTTTAAATCTTCATGAGCATTACGCCATGCAATTTTACAGAATTCATTATCAACAGATCCTGTTAGCAATACGGTGTCTCTGTCATTAAAATCATTTACTAATGCATCGTAAGCAACAATTTCAGTTGGGCATACAAATGTAAAGTCTTTTGGATAGAACGCAATAATTTTCCATTTGCCTGGAAAAGAATCTTGTGTAATTACTTCAAACGAGGAATCATCATAAGACAATGCCCCAGGCTTAACTCCAGTAACGGCAAAGTTACCTACTTTATCTCCTACAGTTTTCATTTATTCTCCTTATATAAGTTGGATATTTATCCGCTGGGGGTATAGGACTCGAACCTATGGCCTAGAAGTTAACAGCTTCCCGCTCTGCCGACTGAGCTAACCCCCATTGTGTCCCCAGATGGTCTCGAACCATCGACCCGCAGATTAAAAGTCTGCTGCTCTACCAACTGAGCTATAGGAACGTCTTGTACCCCTGGCTGGATTCGAACCAGCGGCCAACAGATTAGAAGTCTGTTGCTCTTCCTCTGAGCTACAGAGGTATAACTAAATAATATTACTAAAAATCAAAGTCTTCAATATCTTCTAAAGGAATAATTCCTTTTCTTTTAGCGATATCAAATCCTTCTCTGGTAAAGTGATAAGTAGCATTTAGCTCCTCATCATACTCTACCTGCATTAAATCATTATTAACTAAATCTATTAATTCAGACTCTATGTAATCTTCATGAGCCTGCCATAAATCTGGAGCAAGCAGTGGGGTAACGTCTTCATTTAATTCAAAGATAGCTTCTCCATCTTTTGTAAAGCCCGCAACTCTTATTGCACCAATATCTAGATAATGTTGAATTTTTAACATTATCTCTTCTTCATCATAATCTTCAAACATTTTACCCCCTTGTGCAACAGGTAGGACTTGAACCTACGATTACCGAATTATGAGTTCGGGGCTTTAACCAACTAAGCTACTATTGCCTAGTTGAATTATAGTATTTTACTATCAGTTTTGTCAATAGATTGCTCAACTATCTGCTGAACATACTCTGAAAAATGCTTTCTAATGCTTCCTGGAGGCCTATGCCCAATGTCAGACCACACTCTTCTATACTCATGAATGTTATCAAATGTGGTAGGGCAGATTAAAATCCCATTGTATTCCTTTAATCTTGTAGGAAGTGGAACATGCTTGCTGCAGCACTTACACTCCTTAGCTTTTTCTTGATATATACTCATACTATTTCCATTCCACTCAATGCATCAGAAAGATCTCTTGGCATTTGAGAAGGGGCTCTAATTAGATTAGGTGCATCTGCTGCTAAAGATTCTCTATACTGTTTCTTAACAGATGAATAATCATGAACCTCTATATCTCCAAATGCCGCCCTAGTTAAACTAATTGCATTATAGATTGACCCGCAAACTGCGTCAGCTAAGTCCTTAGAACCTTTTCTAGGGTGGTCTACCTTATCTCTCATAATTCTTAGCTCTAGCAATTCATCAACAAGCAATGGTATATGGGGTCCATTTAATCTTTCTTCCAATACAACCATAGCCATGTCATCATAATGTTTTTTAGCTACAGATAAGGTCTCCGTATTAATTCCATACTGTTTTAGCTGCTGCATCATATCATGAGAGTTCCATCTGTCAAATGTACATATCCTGATATTAAAACCTCTTGATCTTAAAGATAATATGTAATCTCTTACCTCTCCAAAGTCTACAGACTTATCTGAAGTAGGAGTCCAATACATTACGGCATCCACCTTAACAATTGGCGCTGGCTGTGAGTATGTGTCAGTAACCTTTACGCTAACAAACTTTTCAATATGGGCCATAGAAACGGCACAGTGGTCATGCTTCTGAGCTAAGTCAACGTGTATAAAATACTCTGTGTCATCTTTTGGGTTAAACCACTCTTCAAATCTTCCAAATCCATCTACAGCTAATGATAAATCGTTAAACGCCATCTCAATTTTTTCACGTGATTTAAAGAAAGCGTCAATTGCTTCTGGCGGCATGCAGGCAAATCTTCCTAGTGCATCTGTAACATCTCGGTAGAAAGCAATCTTAAAATCTTCAATACTTCTGGTTGGGTTAACCTCCCATGTTGGTCTACGTATTGCATAAACCCTAGGATACTTATAAGAAATAATTTGGTCTTCATCCCAAAAGATTTCAAATTCGTTGCCTACAGTATTATCTGGTAACTCTGGGTCTAATTTAAACTTATGGGACCTAGATATAATTTCTTTTTCAGATATAATATTGTCGTATCTTTGCTGGATATAGTCATTCTTAAATCTTGGGAAAGAAAGAAGTATAACCTTGCCATAATCTGGGAAACGAGAATCAACAGATGCCCTGTACATGTCGTAGATTCCGCTAGCAGTCTTTGCTTGATCATGTCCGCTGGTGCTATCTAGGGCAAAGCCAGAAATTTCATCAAGCACTGCAACAAGAACGTTGTAGCCTTCGAACGCTTCTCTTTCTGAGTGTCCAGAGTATACTGTTACATTCTTATCAAATTTAATTTCAGAAGCTTTTTCAAAGTATCTTCCAGCAAACCAAGGTGAGTGTGTTACCCTATTCTTAAATCCTTTAAAGAAAACGTTGTTTGCTTGCTGGGCGTTAATAGCAATGTTAATGATATCGATTGAGTCACCTGGAGGCTTGCCATAATACGAGGCAGGATCTTTTAGGCACAATAGTAAATAAACTATATAGGCCACAGATATAGTAGAGCAGTAGTCTTTACCGCTTCCCTTACCTAGTTGGGCTACAACTTCGTTGCAGGTCTGCCTATATCTAAGAGAACCTTCCTCTTCGCCAAATAGCTTAATCAAAGTTGATTCTTTATATATCTGAGATGATTTTTCTATAAGAGTATATTGATGATCAGATAGTCCTGGTAATCCTAAGTAACCTTTATCTGTTACAAAAGTTTTAAGATCTACTGGTCTTTCATCAAACTCTTCGCCATCTAAGATGTCAATTAGATCATTAAAATTAAACTCCACTGACTTCCTCAATAATCTCTATAGGCTCAACAATTCCAGTAATCTGAGATAAACGTTTAGCAACTTCCATCTTACACTTTGGGCATGACGCCGTCACTTCTTTTAATATTCTTACTAATACTTCTTGCTTTCTTTCTGACTCTGCAATCTGTCCTGCAAGCTCTGCGTTGTCAAGTAAGCCAACTTCTTGGAGCATGCCAATTCTTTTACCTTCAATATCAGCAATTAGTTTTAGCGCTCCAGATTTAACACTAAGCTGACCAGCCTGGTCTGCATCCTCAACTGTTTTCCAAGCTTCTTTGATAAGCATTGCGTAGTGTTGGTCTGCTCCAGAGATAGCCTCTTTAGCACGTTCACGGGCTGATGTGTCGTTGTGTACGACGTTCTTCCACTCATCTATCAACCCAATAACGTCTGCCCTCTTAAGGCCTGTCAGGGTAGCAATTTGGGTAGGGTTGTTTCCTCTAAGTAGTTCTTCAACTACTTTGTTCATGCGATCAAAATGATCAGCTAATTCAATTTCCATATGACTTTATTATACTTCTAGTCGACTGAAATAGCAAATTCCTTAGCAACCTTTAATAATATAAGGTAACCAATAAGGTCATCAATATCATTATCTCCTGGATACTCTTCACCCTTAATTAATCTATTTAGCTTATCATCGATTCTTACATATAGCTGTTCTTTTGGTCCCGCCTTTGAAAATATACGAACTGGATCTAGGGCAGAGTTTCCATATGAAATATTCTTTTTAATTAGCATGTGAGCAATTTCAAGGCAGGTATTTAAAATTTCGTGCCCTGCTTCAGTTCCAACTGTAAGCATGTAAAGATCATCAAATCTAAACTCTTTTGAATCTTCAAAAATTGGGGTTAGCTTAATTTTTATTACCGCCTTCATTAAATGTAAATCTTCCAACCAAGGAAGATCTGGGTTCATCATTGGAAAGTTTATGCTCAACTCCTTCTTTAAAGAATAAGCAATCTCCTGGCTCTAGTAAATACGACTTTTCAAATTGTGATCTTTTATCCCTCAATGACCAATTGTTTATTCCTTGAAGCTGAACAATACATGTATGCCATACGTGAGACTCGTATGGAACATGCTTAGGAGATAAAGAAATTTTTACAGAATTATAATCTGTATCTATACCAAGACTTTCATTCATACTAATAATTTGATTCTGTAGGGATTCGGATAGTTTAAGGTGAAGTTCTTTTTCAGGAAAGAATAAAGAAAAAAAGAATGTAGCCTCTGATTCAACAAATGGCTGGTCATCTTGATCATGTCCAATTTTTTTAACAGCTAAAATATTTTTGTATTTTATCTCCCACTTGCGCTCCCCATCCATATCAGACCAGCTATCTAGTCTTGTTTCTGAATTTAGCATGCCAAGTATTTTTTGCCAATCAGGCAAGTCCTTAATAAAATCTTTAATGTGAGCAGCCCCATGTTGAGACCACTGGCTATAAAAATCATCCACTAATCTATCTATAGTCATTTGATTAAACCTTTTTCTTTTAAAGCTCTGTATATGGTCATAACAGTTACGCCACATTCGCTAGCAATTTCTTCCATACTTTTTCTTTGGATAACATATCTTCGATGTAGCCAGTCTTTATTCTTGTACAATTTCACCTCTTAGTCAACACTTCATTAGCATAATACGCAATGCCAAAACTATCTGCGACGTCAAAATCAATTACATTTAATCCATACTTCTTGTTAAAATAATCAGCAGTTCGTTGCTTTCTCATGTTACGCAATTTGTTTTTGTACCATGAGTCTGCGTACCCTGGATTTAACAATCTTACCGCTTCCTTCTCGTCTTTGGTTGGGTTCTTGTTCCCTATATGTGCCTGCCAAGAGCTAGGGGATATAGTTATAACAGAAGCACCCGTAGACATAAGCTCAGCAATCACAACACCATAGACATAGGACAATTTTATCACAGCATCTGGTGATCTGACAAGTATCGCCCCCTCAACTGCTATGTAATCTGATTTAAGTTCATCAAGCATGAGGGAAGTCTTCACCTTGGCGTCGTATATTTTTTCATATATATCATTTCCAAGTATGTTTATTTTGCCCCACTTTATTGGTTTATTGTTTTCCATTAGGCAGAATGCAACCGAAGATGTTGAGGCATCTATGCCCAACACCCTATTAGCTTTAGTCTTGGCTAATTTGGCCAGAGTCATTTAGCATCCTTAATACTTTTTCTTTATCCGAAGTTGATATACTTTTATCACACTTGGCACATATAGTCGAGGTATTGTATCTACTTAAACTAGAGTTGCACTTTTTACAGTGTCTTTTTTGTCCAGATCGTATAGCTTTTTTCTCGTAATACTTTTCCATAATCTTTTTATTAGTTGCAACTCTGCAGCATTCATCGGAGCAATATTTTTGATTATGAGTTTTTGGCTCAAAGTTCTTATCGTTGAGGCAATCTGAATTAGCACAAATCACAGCACTGGTACCTGGAATCTTTCTATCTGAACTGTTCCAGTAGATGTTTCTTTAGAGTAGCATTGCTTTTTAATTGGGCAATAGGTGCAAGGCATCTTTGTTTTTGTAGCACCTTCTGGCTTCATTGGAAGATCGCCATCCTTAAAGTTATCCCAAACTTCTCTCATCCAAATAAATGTATCCTCAATAATCTTTTTATTCTTGTCATTCATAACTACTGGAATAATAAGTATCTCTTGAGTGTTCTTATTCTCGTACAAGAAGAAGCCTTCTTTTGCATCCTTAAGCTTCATATATGTTAAAAGCTGAAGCAAATGGTTTGCTGAAGGGCTCATCTCTGCCTGCCTTGCATCCCAAACTTCTTGCTTTGCAGTTTTGATTTCTCCAATTACAGTCTCATCATCATACTTCATGATAAGGTCTATAAATCCACGGATTGGAGGGTACTCGTTAATAATTTCTTCTTCTTCTGCAACCCATTGAGGCATTGTTTTAATTAGATTTTGTAGCCTTTCATGCGCTTGTGTTCCTTGTGCCATGTTTGCAACTGCAACAGCATCATTGTTATCAATAAAGACTGCTCCTGAGAATGCCATGTACCAATATCTTGGGCATGTTCCATGACCATATCCAAGCGAGCTTGGG
>Ga0102859_1000178_pt1 | contig 13949 bp, 13 predicted proteins | sample Colrivmet1371B02_FD_78439 | JGI IMG/M metagenome (GOLD analysis project Ga0102859, IMG submission 78439) | Estuarine microbial communities from the Columbia River estuary - metaG 1371B-02 | ecosystem: Environmental > Aquatic > Marine > Intertidal zone > Estuary | place: USA: Columbia River...
CTATTAGACAAGCTTGCTGAATGCAAGCGCATTGCTGACAATCACCGGAGAGCAAGAGACTATCACAAGGAGCAGACTGCCAAAGTCAAGCAGTTGAACCAAGATAATCTTATGAAGCTAAACAATGCTGACCAGGATTACATAAAGATTCAAAAGGAGTTTTATTATTGGCGGAGTGTGACATTTGCCATCACCATTTTTGCCTTAGCCATGACTGTTCTATTATTTCACTGCTTGAGGAAATGAAATACGGATCAGTATGCTCAGGCATTGAGGCAGCTTCAGTAGCTTGGGAAAGCCTTGGATGGGAGGCTCAATGGTATTCAGAAATTGAACACTTCCCATCAGCAGTTCTTGCACACCGATTCCCAACTGTGCCAAATCTTGGGGATATGACTTTAATACACGAAAAAAAAGAATTTCAAGATGCAACTATCAATCTTCTTGTCGGAGGAACTCCCTGCCAAAGCTTCTCAGTCGCAGGACTTCGCAAAGGACTTGCTGACCCACGAGGCAACCTTATGCTCACCTTTCTCTCTTTGGCTGAAAGAAAGAAGCCAAGGTGGCTTGTATGGGAAAATGTCCCCGGTGTGTTGTCAAGTAACGGAGGAAGGGATTTTGCAACCTTCCTCACTGCGTTGGGGGACATCGGGTATGGGTTCGCCTACCGGGTTCTTGACGCTCAGTACTTCGGAGTGGCCCAAAGACGCAGAAGAGTGTTTGTTGTCGCACACCTTGGAGACTGGAGGCCTGCTGCCTCGGTATTATTTGAGTCCGACTGCTTGCAGGGGAATTCTAAGGAGAGCAGAGAAAAGAGGAAAGCAACTTCCTCAAATGCTGAAGGAGGCACTGGAAGCAGTGGCTTTAGGATGACTGCATTTGGTCAATATGCCGATGATGATACTGCCTCCACATTAAAACAAAGAGATTATAAGGATGCCACTGATTTAGTAGCCCACGCATTCAAAGTGAGAGGAGGCTCGGAGGTAGAAACCGGTGAGCAAGGTGGTACACCTGGGAAGAAAGCAGGGAAGGGATACCTTGGTCAAGATGAAAAGGTATTTACCATTGGCACTACACAAGATCAACAGATAGCACAACCAATAGCCGTTTATTGCTACAATCAAACTATCAATCACAAGACATCCCAAACCATTGGCTCTTCTGCCTCAGATGTGAACCATTATGGAGCGGTTTTACATCCAACAATCATTGACAGAGCAGCTTTCAATCAGGGCGCAAATGCTCAATATGATATCAAGATTGAGCAAGGGGAAACTATGCCATCTCTTGTTGCGAAAGGGCCGCATGGTGTTGCTACGCAGAACATTAGTCCAACATTAACCGCATCAAATGACCCAAGTAGAAGTCCTCAGTCAAGTGAGGTAACGAATCAAATTAAAGCAGTATATCAAGCTTCAATGGCAATCCGCAGATTGACACCAAGGGAATGCGAAAGGTTACAAGGGTTTCCGGATGATTGGACTTTGATTCCTTACCGGAACAAGTCTGCTGAACAATGTCCTGATGGACCAAGGTATAAGGCTTGTGGAAACTCAATGGCAGTTCCAGTTATGCGATGGATTGGGCAGAGGATACAAATGGTTGAACAATTAATAAATCAAGTAAAATGAAAAACGACTTTAGCAAGTTCACCTGCTTTGTTCGGGGCATTATAGAAACAGGTTTTGTTATTAAGCATTCTGACAAGGCTCTAAGGCATGATGTGAAGCTTCACTTCAATAGGCTACTTCATCACTCTGTTGAGTTTGAGAAGTTCCTGCACCAGCAATTAGGCAAAGACATGGCAGAGGCAGAGGATACAATCAATAGTTCAATCATTGATCTTGTTTGGCAGATATTCGACATGGAAGAGGAAGAGGTTAATCGTTTCATAGAATACATCAATAATTTTGATGATCATTTGAAAAAGTAATTATATTTGCATCGGCTTAGGCCACCGAATTACGACCTCGGTTTAAATAGAAACTAATGAAAAATATTAAAGCCTCATCCGGTAAGTACCTGTCAGCCTATGTTTCGGCTGGTCGTAGCAGGGAAAACTGGATGAGGTTTTTGTTTTATGGAATTAAATTTTGGCAAGTTTAAAGGGCAAGAAATTGAAGATGTCCCCACAAGCTATTTAGCTTATTTACTCGAAGCAGATTTTGTTGAATATGAAATTAAGGCTGAATGTCTTGGCATTATTAATTTCAGGTATTCAGATTATGAACTTCCAACAAAGCATTTCAATCAGGAAATAATTGATAAGGCTTATAAAAAGTTAGTTCAAAGACATCATCCTGATACTGGAGGAAATCACTATGCAATGATTGCCTTAAATGAGTTTAGACAAACTTTATTTGAATCACTATGAATGGCTATCAACTAACCAGGAGATGGTTCAATTTTACTTTTGAACATACAGAAGCAAAGGCTCAACACACTGCTATCTATTGCTGGCTTATAGAACTAAATAATCGTTTAGGCTGGAAAGATGAGTTTACAATCAATACTCAGTTTACAATGGAAGGGCTATCAATAGGAAATAAAAACACCTATTTAAGCGCACTTTCTGATCTTGAAAATTGGGGATTTATAAAGACAATCAGACCTTCAGTAAATCAAAATTATGGCAGGGTAATTACTCTTCGCTGTTACGATAATGACACGGCGGTGCATACGGCGACTACTACGGCAATGGATACGGCACTGATACAACAAAATGACGGCAATGATAACGGCAGTGTACCCATAGTTAAACAAGTAAACCAAGAAACCACTAAACCAGTAAACCATAAACCAATTTATACTCAAAAAGATTTTAGTGATGGTCTCATAGACTTTGAAACTAAATATGCCAAAAGTATGATTGACCAATTTTATGAATATTGGACAGAAACTGACCAAAAAGGAAAAATGAGATTTCAGGCTCAAAAATTCTTTGACATATCTAAAAGATTGGCAACTTGGAAACGAAAATCATCTGATTTCCATACAAACAAAAAAGAGGCAAGCACGGATGTTCCGGCGGAAAATGCCTCTTACAAGCCTCCTCATCAAAAAGGAGTTGATTTCTCAAACTGCATACCTAAATCAAGACAATAATGGAATTTCAAAATGAAGAAGTAGAAAAGCAAGTCCTATCAGCCATGATGCTTTATGATGAAGAAAGATTAGAAGCTTTCAATATCCTGCCATCAGTGGAGGTTTTTCAAGTAGAAAAAAACAAGACAATAGCCAAGGCTATCCAAGCCCAACATGATGCTGGAGAGCCAATCAATTTGGAGACTCTTGCACTAACCTTAAAAAAGTCAAACCTCATCAATGAAGCTGGAGGTGTCAAGTATCTTTCAAATGTTTTCACAAGCCTTAAGAATCCTGGATACATTGAAATTCATTGCAGGATACTTGTTGAACAATATCTGAAAATGAAAACCTATTTCATTGCTCAGGACTTGCTTGCAGGATCTACTTCAGATGCCATTGATATTTTTGAACATCTTGCTAAAATTCAACTTCAATCTGATAACCTACTTGCTTCCACAATCAACCAAACCGAGGAGAATTTTCAGAAGGCATTAATTGAAACTTCAGACAGTTGGTTTAATCGGGCAGAAGGAACAATCGGAGGCTTTTCAACCGGAATAGAATCACTGGATAAACTTTGCGGAGGATTTAACCCTGGTGAACTTACAATTGTTGGAGCAAGACCCGGGCAAGGCAAAACTGCACTTGTGGTGAGCATTATGCGGAACTTAGCAAAGCAGGGAATACCATGCGGAATGTTTAGCCTTGAGATGACCAAATCAGAACTAATCCAAAGGCTTGCCAGTCAGGAGTCAGAAGTTTATGCTTTTAAAATAAAGCAGAATGAACTCAACAACTTAGATAAGGATTCACTCAAGAGAGCCGTTGATCGCATGTCAAACTGGAACTTGAAAATAAGTGAGGATGGTTACATGAACATAAGGAAGCTTAGAACCAAAGCAACCATGTGGAAGAATAAGTTTGGTATAAAAATTATCTTTCTTGACTACCTACAACTTATGGAATCGGTAAATCCTAAAGAGACTAACCGAGTAAACATAATCGGAGAGATTTCAAGAGGTCTCAAACTTCTTGCTAAGGAACTTCAGATTCCAGTCATAGCCTTAAGCCAATTAGCCAGGAGAGTTGATGAAAGGCAGGATAAGATGCCAATGATGTCAGACCTTAGAGAATCAGGAAGCATTGAACAGGATGCAGATGTTATTTGGATGATGCTTCGGCCTGAATATTATTATGAATCTACCAGCACCACCAAAATAGGAGACAGAGAATACCCGAATGAAAATTTATGTATTATTGATCAAGTAAAGATGAGATCAGGCTCAACTGGAATCAAACCTTTATATTTCGATGGCCCATTAATGCGACTCAGGAACTATGAATAACATAAGCATCAGCCAAGTGCCTTCTATGTGGGAAGGCATTGCAACCTATGAGAATGATTTATTTTACTTTCAACCCAAACACATGACAGTCCAAGACATCAGATTTTTCCTGAATCGCAAGTGCAAGCAACTTAGAGCCAAACTTGAGGCCAATCCTGCACCAGGATATCAATCGAGATGGCAGAATCAACTTGACCTCTATGAGTCAATTCTAAAACACTTACCTTTGCATTAAACTATTTAAAGCTATGCCATTGAAAAAGGGAACAAGCAAAAAGACCATCAGCGAAAATATTAAGATGGAAATGAAAAAAGGCAAGCCTCAAAAACAAGCTGTGGCAATGGCCTTATCTTCTGCTGGAAAAAGCAAGAAGACAGCTAAAAAGAAAAAATAATCAACCACAAAACTAAGGCTGAAAGGCCGGTACAAATTATGGCAGCACCGAAAGGAAATCAATGTTGGATGTTAAGGCTAAAGCATGGCCTTGATGGTAAATTTAAAACACCTGAAGAAATACTTGAGAACTTTGAACAGTATGTTCAGTGGGCAGAAGAGACTCCACTGATTGAAGTGGATTTCAGAGGCAAGGATGCAACTGAGGTCAGATTGCCAAAGATGAGACTGCTAACCAAGGAAGGCTTTGCGCTTGCTTGTGGATTCTCATGCTGGACTAAGCTTTCAGAGTATAAGAACAAATCAAAAGATTTCGGTAGTGTCTTTACACGCATAGAGCAAGCCATCTACACAAGCAAGCTGGAAGGGGCTGCAAGTGGCTTCTTTAATCACAACATTATTGCAAGAGACTTGGGGCTAATGAACCAGGAGCAAGTGAATATGCAAGTGAGTGAGGTGATTAAGCCTACAAGCCTTAAGAAGAGAAAATCGGAGGACACAGTTGGCTAAGCTTGACCTGTCAGATGCTGACCTTTGGCAGCCCAAGTATCTTGATGCAGTAACTGACCCAAAGACCTATAATATCTTATGGGGCGGGGCAGGCAGCGGGAAATCTCAAACAATGATTCAGCTACTGCTTGCTGAGATATGCGACCATAAGGCCAATCAGTTTCAGACTTACTTTGTGATTCGCAAAGTGGCCTCAACCCTAAGAAACTCAGTCTTTGCTGACTTTCAAAATAAGATTACTGAATGGGGCTTAAATAAGCTATGCCGGACTAAGACTGGATATCTTGAGATTCAATCAGGAGGCAATAAGATTGTCTTTCTTGGCTGTGATGATCCTGAGAAGCTTAAGTCCTTAAGCCAAGCCAAATACATTTGGATTGAGGAAGCCACTGAGCTGACTCTTGAGGACTTTACGCAGATAACACTTAGGCTTCGGGGTAAGTCAGAGCATCCTAAGAGGTTCTTTCTTACTTTCAATCCGGTATCAGATAGTCACTGGATTAAAAAAAGGTTTTTTGATGATGTCCCGGCAAAGGAGGTCAATGATGTCCTAAGGCTTCACGGCACTTACCTTGATGCTTTAGACTTCTTAGATGACCAATACCCAATAAGGATGGAGGCACTAAGGACAGTAAGTCAGACTTACTATGAAGTCTATGCATTAGGCCAGTGGGGAGTTTGGGATAGGGAGAGCTTATTTGTAACCAGCTTCGACTATAGTCATCATGTCTATGGTGGCTTTATTAAAGCATCCCCAAACCATGACATTTACTTATCCTTTGACTTTAATGTGACTAACACATGCGTAGTGTGCCAGTTCATCAAGTATGGCTATGATGCAGACCAATATGCTAACATTAATGTCCTTAAGGTTTATAGAGTTGGAGACCTTAGCACTTTATGCCAAAATATCAAGCAGGACTATCCAGGAATGAACTATATCATCAATGGTGATGCTTCAGGTGCTGCTCGTAATGCTTTTACTCAAGGCAACATCAGTGCCTACTTGATGATTAAGAATTACCTAAACATTGTGGACATGCAGCTTCAAGTGCCAAAAGTCAATCCTTCACACATTGCCAGCAGGCTTATTACCATCCTGCTATTTCAAAAGGCTAAGATCAAGATAAGCGAAAAGAGTTGTGCTAATTTAATCACAGACCTTAAGGAGGCTAAGGTGGATAGGATAGGCAGCCTTGATCCATGGAAGAATAAGAATCCCGATAAGTCTCACGCATTAGATGCCTTCCGTTATTTTATTTTCTCTAATTTTGCAGAAATCACCAGCAACTTTAATCTCGAAAAGTATGGCACAATGCTGCAATAATTGTTTCAAAGCCTGTGAGCCTCTCAACAGTTGTCCTGATGCTTTCTTGGTTCTTGTGCCTCCGGCCTATACGGAAGATTCAGTAATTCTGAACATCAATAAGCCAGGAGTGAATGCTCGCATCAGTCAGCTTCTTGAGATCGACTACCTTGGTTATGTGACCATTGACTTAGAAGGCTGTCCTGATGGCTTTTTCAATCCTTATGCAGGCCAATATGAGTTAGAGTTCATAAATCCCACCACTAATAAGGTTTTTGAATTTACTGCTGTTGATGGCTTGACTTATTCGGATATCTGCTTCTCCTTTGCCCAAACATACACAAACAGTGAGGGCATCAATGAGGTCTTTTTAAATATCTTCACCGACTTAATCCCTGACCCTTACTATGTATGATGAACTTGTTGCTAATTGTGGAGGCAAGCGCAGAGGCTGCTGCCTTATTGAGCTGCCTAAGCCTGCTGAATTTGATGCTGATTGCTCTGACCAGTGCAGCTTTTTCCTTGTTCTTGGACTATCTGCTGGAGGATCACCCACTTGGGCAATGGTATCTGTCTCAAATTCAGAAGTTGCCGACTTTGTGGGCAAAGCCACTTGGTGAGTGTCCTTTTTGCTCAGGGGCTTGGCAGTTCCTGGTTATCTCTTGTCTAATCTTTAACCAATCATTTTACTTATGTTCAATTTTCTTAGGCGCAAATCATCTGTTCCTCCTCCTGCTCAACAAGTGGCAAAAGAAGATGCTATTCAAGCAGAAAGTAGCCCAATACTTTACAGGGGAGTAGCACCCAAGGACAGATGGGATCAGATTGAGTATGCCTTCACTTCAGGAGGTGTCAAATACTTTAAATTCGTATCTGAGGTCAATGTGCCATTTCAAAGGGCAGTAGCTGCAAGGGATATCTTCACCGAGGAACTTTGGCAGATTAATCCTGATTATCTCAGAGGCTGGAACAATGGCCTTATTAACCTTCTGATGGACAAGAAGAAGAAGGATGATAAGAAGCTTTATGAGATTGGAGTGATGGCCTCAAGGCTTAAAGAGCAGATGGAAATGTCTGTAAGCCTGCTCAGGCAGTTGAAGCTTGCAACAGTTGTTTACTTTGATGAGGTAGAAAATCCACTTGACTACCAGTACCCATACAACAAGCAGAAACTTGAGCATTGGATGAAGTCCAATGATGTAGAAGGTTTTTTTTTGAATCTGCCGGAGTATGCTTATCTGCCCTCTTCGACAGAATTCAGCATGAATTTTCAGACTTATTTGCAGGGCGAAACAATACAAAGTCTAAACAGCCTGAAACATATTATTTCACTTCAATCATCAGACAGCATAGACAGCGATTTAGTGAAGTCTTTAGAATCGCAGCTGGAGATGCTCAAAGAATTAAATTCCTGGTCGAAAGGCCAGTCTACGAGTATTATCTAATATATTCAACTTGGATTTCAGAACAGAAGTCTAAAAGAGCTAAGTAGGTATTTTTTTTTGTGTTTCGTTTTACAGATAAAGAGCCTTCCATATTGGGAGGCTTTTTGTTTTAACTTTGTCGAAAATAGAAGAACATGGCAATCTCAAGTAATGATATTAAGATTAAGTATGTCATTGATGACTCCGAGCTAAGGAAGGCAGCCACCAGCTTTGATAAGCTGACTCAGGAGGAGCAGGATGCCATTGCCGGCATGAAGAAACTTAACACTGAGTTAGGCAATACCGGCAAGAAAGCAACTGAAACAGGAGATAAGTTAAGCAATGCTTTTGACCAAGGCAAGGAAGGTGTTGGAGGCTTGAGTAAGAGCCTTGGAGGGCTTGGTCCAGCCATTGTCGGAGCATTCAGTGTGACTGCTGTGCTTGGCTTTGCTAAAGCGGTCTTTGACACTACTGCCAACTTTGAGAAGCTTGGAGCAGTGCTTAAGAACACTTTAGGCAGTGGGGCGCAAGCATCTCTTGCACTTGAGGGAATCAAAGAGTTTGCTAAAACCACACCTTTTGCGGTGGCAGAACTGACTGCAAGCTTTGTAAAGCTGGCTAACCAGGGCTTTATCCCAACGACAAATCAACTAAGGCAATTGGGAGACTTAGCATCCTCAACAGGTAAAGGCTTTGACCAATTAACTGAGGCAATTATAGATGCCCAAACTGGAGAGTTTGAAAGGCTTAAGGAGTTTGGCATCAGGGCAAGCAAATCAGGGGATCAGGTTAAGTTTAGCTTTAAGGGAGTTGAGACACAAGTAAAGTTTAACAATGAGGCGATAAGGGAATACATTACATCACTTGGAGACTATGAAGGTGTTGCTGGTGCTGCTGCTGCTGTATCAGGCACATTGGGCGGTAAGGTTAATAATCTTGGAGATGCTTGGGACAACTTCTTAAACTCAATTGGAACTCTTCTTAAGCCAGTCTTAACAGGCGCACTAAATGTAACTGCTGACTTTATGGATGCCATCAATAGCTTGTTTAAGTTAGGCACAACAGGAGCGCAGGATGTGGAGCAGGCTGAATTAAATGCATTTAAAAGCTTCCAAGCTAAGACTAAAACCATGACAATGGACATGCTCGAGCAGAGAGCTAAGGAAAACAGTGAAGCAATTAAGACATTTAGCAAGGAAGCAGCTGCCTTAGAGAAGTCAATTGGCAGTGCGCCATCAATTGCAGGCTTTGATCCTAAGTATGATGAGAGACAGAAACTACAGGCTATTCTTGAGCAATTGGCAGTGTATAAAGGAGAGAATGCTGCTATCAATGAACAACTCAAACTTAATAATGACAATGTAGCTAAGACTGTCAAGGTCTATGCTGAGTTCAATGCCGAGCAAAAGAAAGCTGCTGATGAGAAGGCTAAGGCTGATAAGAAGGAATATGAAAGCAGGCTTAAGATTCTTGAGCTTGAGAAGCAACAGCAAGTGCTGATGGCTCAGATTCGGGGCGATAAGTTAGGAGAAGTAGGTGCTGAAAAGGTTTATCAGCAAAAGGTCTTTGATCTTAAGAATGAATACAGTGCTAAAAACATTGGCATTACTCAAAAAGAAATTGATGTTGCTGGACTTCAAAGAGATAAGGCAGCTAAAGGCCTTGATGATGCTGTTGAAGGCATGAAGTTGAAAAATAAAGATGGGCTTGATTATCTTAGAACTGAAACAGATAAGAATTATAAAAAAGCTCAAGATGCTTTAGATAAGGATATGAAGCAGCGCATGGATAAAACACAAGCCATGCATGAGTTAGAATTAGACAGGCTAAAAAGGCAAGAAGAACAAAAGCAAGCTGTAAAACAGAAGGCACTTGAACTGGCTCAGACTATTGTGCAAGGATCATTTGACTTATATCAGCAAGGATTAAATAAAGAACTTGAATCAATCAATAAAAGATACAGCGAGGAGGTAAGGCTTGCAGATGGCAACAAGCAAAAGCTTGCTGAATTAGAGCAACAGAAGGCAGCAGAGGAAAAAGAAATTAAGCTTAAGCAATTTAGGGCGCAACAGTTGTCATCTATTGCCAACATAGCCTTTTCTGCTGCTCCTGAGATTGTCAAATATTCAGTTAGTGCTCCTCCTTTGGCTGCCTTAGTTGCTGCAATTGCTGCTGCTCAAATTGGCTTTGTGCTTGCACAGCCTGTGCCTGAGTTTGCAGAAGGTACTAAGGGCAAAGCTTTCAAAGGAGGTAAGGCAATGGTAGGAGAGAGAGGAGTTGAGAAAGTTATAACTGAATCGGGCAAAGTTTACTTTACTCCACCAACTGCTACCCTGGTAGACCTACCTAAAGGCTCTCACGTAATTCCAAACCATGCTTTAAGTAGGCAAGAGGTTTATTGGGGCAGCATGCAATCCGGGAAGCAGTCAAGCAGTGGCAGTCCAATGATTGGCAAACTGGATGAGCTTGGAAGTATCTTAAAAGGCTTGCCCATCACTCAACTTAACATGGATGAAAGAGGCTTTGAGAAGTTCATCAGGACACCAAGGAGGACAACTAAAATTTTAAACAATAGATTTAGGACTGAGAATTAATGTTTGGTTTAGATTAGCGAAAGGGGGGTAGCATTGCTATCCCTTTTTTTTGGCTAATTTTGGGACATGGCAGGATGGAATTTTTTTCTTAATGGCACTGAGGTAGAAGAACCTATTGGCTGGGATGCCATTGAGTTCACAGCCATCAGGATGGAATCGCATGGGATTGATCAACCTTTTTCTACTGAAGTTAAGTTCTATGAGAAAGGGGCTAAACTTATCAAGGCTCTTTATGATCTATATTTCATCAATGCTGAGATTGCCATTCAAATCACTTCAGATGTAGGGTACAATGGTGAGCCTTATCAATTTGATGGCATGCTTAACCTTGCAATCTATGAGGAGTTTAATGTATGCGATACAGACAGCTGGGAGATAACAGTAGGCATCATTGATGATAACTTTAGGGAGCAATTCAAGGCTCGGCAGGATGTAGAGATTGACCTATACAGCACAAGGGACTTAAATGGTGATGAGATTGACCCATTAGTCATGCGTGAGGTCAGGCTTCACAAACAGGAACTATTCTTGGCAGGCTCTGCAAGGAATTACTCTTCACAAACATCAAGACTTCAATATTCACCTATTGGCTCTTCTCCATACGATTGGGAATATCCTCTGTATGTCAATGTTGTGCCAGTATTTTGGGAGAACTCGGATTTTAAAGGCTCGTTTAGTGGCTCATTTGACACTCAAGGAAGTGCATTCAGCAACACCAATGTTATATTCCAAAATAATTCAGACTTTACAAGGATACTTAATGCATCTGTCTCAATTCAAGGCAGGTTTGTTTGGGATGGCACTGATAACTTGTTTCCTGGTGAAACAGCAAACATTAGATTTTACATCAGGACATTTGACCCAACAGGAAGCTTTGATACTTTTTACACTCTTTTCAACACAGATTTAGCAACTGCTAATATTCCGGTTGATCCTGAAGTAGATTTTGACTTTACAACAGTCATATCAGGCATAACAGTCCTGCCTGATTATAGAGTTGCTGTGTTGGCTTATTGGGGAGAAGGTGGTTCTGTTAGACCATCCTTGCCCATTGCGGATAACTTTACAAGGTCATTGAGCATGACCATTGATAATGTCTGCCTTACTATGAATGAGCAGAACCCGGGGCAATATGCCTCGACTACTGAGTGCATGACCATAGGCGAGTGCCTTAATAGGCTTGTTTATGTTATCACTGGGCAGAATAATCAGATAAGGTCTGATGTGTTTGATGAGACCGGCAATGGGTGCTATTGGAATAGTGCCTTGACCAATGGCCTTAAGATTCGCAATGCCAAGACAAACAATGAGATTGTCAGTGGCTGTCTTGTTAATGATGAGGCAACAGGCTACAAGACTTCATTTAAGAAGATATTTGAAGGGCTTGACAGAATATTCTGCCTCGGTTGGGCATATGAATGGACAGGCACTGAATGGATAATCAGGATTGAGCCAAGAGAGTTCTTTTACCAAAACAGCATAAGCCAAACCTTCCCAAATGTGGGAGAAGTCAGGACTATGGCAAAAGTGGACATGCTTGCCAATAATATCCAGCTTGGGTATGATGATAAGTGGAAGAACATTGCAGTCTCAGGCCAATGGGCAATTCACACTGATAGGAATTACTTTGTCAATAATAGGGCAATGAATGAAGGCTCAAGTGCAAAGCTTGATCTTAAGAGTTCAATCATTGCAGAAGGTTATGCCATTGAGTTCAGCAGAAGGCTTCAGTTTTTGAGAGATGACTCAGGCAGTTCAGATAGGCCAAACGATTGGGAGACATTTATCATTTGGCTCAATCGATATGAGTTAGAATTTGATAATGTTGAAGACACTGCCTATGGTGTTCGAGAAGAGTCAGGATTCAAAGCCTTTCCTCCTGGTCAGGCAAGTTTATCAAGCAATCTAATTACCTACTCAAGCAGTCCGGCAGGAAACCTTTACAACATTTTCCACACTCCTGCTCGAATTGCATGCAGATGGTGGAAGGTTTTAGGCATGCACACCTATGGCCTGACTAATCCAAGGCTTCAGTTTCAGGTTGGTGAATATCAGACAGCCTATGCCAGCGCAATATCTGACTCAAGTGAACCATGCATTCAAATACCTTCTGAGGTTACCATAGCGGAAAACTCAGACATCTATGCGGACATCATAGTTCCTGAAGCTGCGGAGTATTTATTCAAGCCTATTGGAGTTGAATTTAGCTATCCTCAAAGTCTCTGCGATTTCTTAACTTTGAGCCAAGATGAGCAATACCGGAAAGTCAGGCTCACTTCAGGCAGTTTGGACATTCAAGGCTTTATTATGGAGGCCACCAATCAGCCGGAGGATGCTTCCGGAGGTACGACTAAGTTCACACTTCTTCAGGCTAATCAACTTGCAGCAACAGGCGCAGCATTTGATACAGGTTTTGATGATGGTTATCAAATAGGTGATTAATGGCAAATTTAAACAGAGCCAATCTAATAACTGAGAGTGCAACTCTCTTTCCCGATAACAATACCCAAGAGATTAGTCCTGCTGACTTGAGGTCTTGGCTTGCTGATGGCACTGCCAGCTTTGTGACTCAAAAGGACAAATCTACTCTTGAGAATGCAATCTTTGAGAACCAAGGTTCAACCTTGGCAGCATCATCAACAGTAGACCTCAATGCTGCCACAGGCAACTATTTGCACATATCAGGCACAGGAACTATCAATTCATTTGGCACTTGTCCAGCAGGGGCAAGGTTTATCCTGATGTTTGAAGCTGCTGCGACATTGACTTACAATGCAACAAGCCTAATCATTCCAGGATTAGCAAATAAGACTGCTGCTGCCGGAGATTGTTGCATGATTGTCTCTGAAGGAGGAGGTAATTGGCGCATTGTTGGATACTTTGCCATAAGTGGTGGAGGAGGAGGAGGTAGTGGCACTGTTGAATCAGTAGCAACTGCTGGCTTGATTTCAGGAGGGACAATAACCACATCAGGCACAATCACCACATCAATGGCTACTGATAAGCTTGTTGGTAGGTATAGTGCAGGAACTGGAATAATGCAGGAGATAACAGTTGGCTCAGGCTTAACTCTTACCGGAGCAGGGATATTAAACAACACTGCCACAGCAACTCCACTGGGTTATTATGCCATGTATCAGGACTTAGTTACTCAGACTAATCCATCAAGTAATCTAGGCTATCCAATGAAGTTTAGGACATTGGACTACAGCAATCAGGTAACTGTTGTCAGCGATACAAGAATAACCTTTGCTAACGCAGGAGTTTACAATCTTCAATTTAGCA
>Ga0102859_1000183_pt1 | contig 13837 bp, 18 predicted proteins | sample Colrivmet1371B02_FD_78439 | JGI IMG/M metagenome (GOLD analysis project Ga0102859, IMG submission 78439) | Estuarine microbial communities from the Columbia River estuary - metaG 1371B-02 | ecosystem: Environmental > Aquatic > Marine > Intertidal zone > Estuary | place: USA: Columbia River...
AAGGCAGCGTTTGTATGCTGATGCTAATAACTATGATGTTGATTCAGCTTTAGAACTACTCGACAACTACAAGTCGTTGCGTGGTTTAAGACAGCAGAAAGAGGAAACCTCCAAAGCTGCAGATGAAGCACTGAAGAAGACAGATAGAGAAGGTCGTAGTAAAGCACTCAAAGCAGCAGCTGTGCAACAAGGAGGTACAGGGGAAACAGGTAAACCAGTATATCGTCGTGCAGACTTAATTCGCTTAAGAATGCAAGATCCGAATCGATACGAGAGTATGGCAGATGAAATCCTCAATGCCTACGCTGAAGGACGAGTTCGGTAACTTTATTTTATAATTTTATTTAGGAGCATTAAAAATGGCAACAGCAACATACCCAGGTGGATCGGGATCGATCGTAGCAAAGACACAAGCAGATAAGTTTATTCCAGAAATTTGGAGTGACGAAGTAGTAGCTGCTTATAAGAAAAACTTGGTTCTCGCAAATCTCGTAAACAAGATGACCATGAAGGGCAAGAAAGGTGACACGCTTCACATTCCTAAGCCAACTCGTGGTGTAGCAACTGCTAAGGCAGCTAACACAGCTGTAACAATCCAAGCTGATACCGAGACTGAAGTTCTGGTTTCTGTAGACCAGCACTTTGAGTACTCACGTTTCATCGAGGACATCGTTGAAGTTCAGGCTCTTGCATCACTCCGTCGCTTCTACACAGAAGATGCTGGCTATGCATTGGCTAAGAAGATTGACGACACCTTGTTCCAATTAGGTAAGTCTTTCGGTAACGGTGATGCTTCTGACTGGACACACAGCACCAGCTATTACATCGACTCTTCTTCTGGTTTAACTGCTTACGCAGAAGACACAGTTGTATCAGGCGACGTATTCACTGACGCTGGCTTCCGTGCCTTGATCAAGCTCATGGACGATGCTGATACCCCAATGGATGGTCGTTTCTTCGCAGTTCCTCCATCACTTCGTGCTGCTATCATGGGCATCGATCGCTACAATTCTAGCGACTTTGTTGATGGTCGTGGTGTTCAGAACGGCATGATTGGTCAGCTGTATGGTATCGATATCTATGTATCGAGCAACTGCCCAGTTATCGAAACTGATGCTAACAACAGCGTTGGTGGCGATGTTAAAGCAGCTATCTTGGCTCACCGTGATACAATGGTGTTGGCTGAGCAGATGGGTGTTCGTTCACAGACTCAGTACAAGCAAGAGTATCTCTCGACTCTGTATACTGCCGACACGCTGTACGGTGTTAAAGTATTGCGTCCAGAAACTGGCTTTGTATTAGCAGTTAACGGCTAAGCATTAAGTAGTAACTCCTCCCCTGTCCTATCTGACCTTGGATGGGGGAGTTTCTTTAAGTACATTCCATAGAGTGTATTTAAACAAGTCAAGGAGATTAAATGTCAATCTATCGTGGAGCAGGTGGCTCAGGTGATGCTGTAAATGATTCTTCAAGCGAAGCTACATTAGTTGCTCAGTTAGCTGTTGAAGCTCAGTCTTCAGCAGACGCTGCTGCTTCCTCTGCCACTGCTGCTGCAGGTTCAGCAAGTACAGCATCAACTCAAGCAACAAACGCTTCTAACTCAGCAACTGCTGCTGCTGCTTCTGCTGCTTCAGTAAATCTTTCCAGTATTGCTATTACTGGTGGCTCAATAAACAACACCTCTATCGGTGCATCTACAGCATCTACAGGTGCGTTCTCTACAGTAGCCTACACAGGTACACTCACAGGTGGTACTGGTGTAGTTAATCTAGGTTCAGGACAGTTTTATAAAGCTGCGGGTGGAAATATTGGGTTAGGTACTACTAGCCCAACATACGGAACTTTAGAAGTTGCACAAGGAAGTGCTGGGGTTGTTTCTGTAATTAACAATACTGCTGGTGCTTGGGCATTCAGAAAAGTTCGTTCTGATGGTTCAGGTGGAATTGGTATCTATGACGCAACAGGTTTCGGTGTGCCAGCCTTTTATGCCAATGGCGCAGAACAGATGCGTATTACTTCTGCTGGTGGTGTTTCTTTTGGTTCTAGTGGAACTAATTATGGAACAAGCGGTCAAGTATTAACCTCTGCTGGTAATGCTCCTCCTACTTGGACTACACCTACAACTGGAACAGTAACATCCGTAACTGGAACTGCTCCTATATCGTCAAGTGGTGGAGCTACTCCTGCTATCTCTTTAGATAACTCAGGGGTTACTGCAAATACCTATGGCAGTTCTTCTTTGATTCCAGTTATCACGGTAAATGCTAAAGGTTTAGTAACAGCTGTAACTACTGCAAGTGTTGCTGTACCACAAGTAACTGTATATACAAGCAGTTCAGGAACTTATACAACACCAACGGGTGCTAAGTATTTAATCATTGAGTGCGTTGGTGCTGGTGGTGGCGGTGCTGGTGGAAATGCAAATTACAACTCTGGTCAGGAAGGCGCTGCTGGTGGCAATACAACATTTGGCACATTAACTGCTGGCGGTGGAGGTGCTGGTTTAGCAAACGCTACTGCTGGTATTGGCGGCTCGGCTTCTGGTGGCGATGTAAATGTAACTGGTGGTGGAGCATCAGGGGCTTGCTCAGGTAGCGGTCGAACGGGTAATAGTGGTGGAAATAGCGCATTTGGCGCAGGTGCTGGTGGCGGCGGTGATGGACAACCTGCTCAAAGTGCAGGGTTTGGTGGTGGCGGAGGTTCTGGTGGAACATCAGGTGCTGCTGTTTTTGGAGGTGGCGCAGGTGCTGGTGGATATGTTAGAAAATTAATAACTTCTCCTTCTGCAACTTATTCTTATGCCGTTGGCGCAGGTGGTGCGGCTGGGTCTAATTCAGTAACTGGTACACCATCAGCAGGCGGTAGTGGACTAATTAGCGTAACTGCTTATTTTGGATAAGACTATGAACAAATACGCAATCATTCAAAACGGATTAGTTATTAACTACATTGAGTATGAAACTCAACCTGACAATCCACCCCCTTCTTTTGAAGAAGGCACAATAGCAGTTTTAAACAATGGCATTGGTGTTGGCTACACATATAACGATGGTGTCTTTACTGCGCCACAACCATACGCTAGTTGGGTTCTTGTAGATAATAAGTGGATTGCCCCAACACCAATGCCAACTGACGGCAAGTTTTATGCTTGGGATGAATTAACAGCAAGTTGGAAGCAAATGTAATGACAGACATTGACCCTATTGAGTACGGCAAGTTAGTTAATTCCGTAGAGAACTTAGAGCGTAAAGTAGATGCTTTAGAAGTAGACATTAAGAAGTTAGTGGCTATGGCAGAGCGTAGTAAAGGTTCTCTGTGGGCTTTGATGGGTGTTGCCTCAGTTGCTGGTGCGTTCATCAGCTATGTGTCTGAAATGATATTTAAAAAGTAACCATGAGAGAACTCACAGTATTTAAGAATCTTACAGCTGGCTCATCTAATACTATTTATACAGTACCTAAAGGATGTAAGGCGATAGCTACATTATTGTTTCTAGCTAATTCAGGGGGTTCAACTAAAACTATCTCTTCTGCAGTGCATGATGTTAGTGAATCTGCTACTGTTCCTATCGTAGGAGCTAAGTCATTAGGTGCAGGAGATGCTCTTCAGTTCAACCAAGGTCGTATGGTTATGGACGAGTTTGACTATGTTACTGCTACTCCTGAAGCAGGAGCTACTATGAGTTGTATCTTTACAGTAGAGATTGTACAATCCACAGCATATCAGAACGGAAGCTAACCATGCCACTAGCTAAAGGTAAGTCAGAGAAGACAATAAGTAAAAACATCTCTAAGATGGTTAAAGAAGGAAGACCTCAGAAGCAAGCAGTAGCTATCGCACTGAGTACAGCAGGTAAATCTAAACCACAACCCAAGAAAAGGAAATAATATGCCAATGGTCAAAGACAAGAAGTTCCCATACACAGCTAAGGGTAAGAAAGAAGCTAAGTCGTATGCTCAGAAGACAGGAGCTAAGATGACTAATCCTAAAGCTAAACCAGCTAAGAAGATGGGTATGAGTCGTGGCTACTAAGCCTGGTTTGTATGCCAACATCGCAGCCAAGAAAAAGCGGATAGCTGCTGGCTCTGGTGAGAAGATGCGTAAGGTAGGCAGCAAAGGTGCTCCTTCGGCTAAAGACTTTAAGGATGCTGCTAAGACAGCTAAGAAGAAATAATGCCTAAGAAAGCGTTCCAAAACCCTGAAGGTGGACTCAATCAGAAGGGCAGAGACTACTACAACAAGAAGACTGGATCTAATCTTAAGCCTCCTGTGTCTGCTGCTGAGGCTAAGAAGTCCCCTAAAGCTGCTGGTCGTCGTAAGTCCTTTTGTGCTCGCATGAGTGGTGTTAAAGGGGCTATGAAGGATGAGAAGGGTAGACCAACTCGTAAGGCTCTAGCACTCAAGAAGTGGGACTGCTAGAAAGAATGCTTGACTTTTATACTAAATTGTGATATAATATAGGTTATGGCGAACCAAAAAGAATACGACCCTTATAAACAACTAGATTCTCAGAAAAGAGCAAACAAAGCCTATCAATCTAAGACAGAATATAAAGCAATAAAAAACTACTTAGGTACTCCTAAAGGCAAAGAAGCTGGTAAAAGGTCTAAACTAAAAACAAAATACGGCATAACTCTTGAGGAATATAAAGAGAAGTTGCTTAAACAGCAACACAAATGTAGCATATGCGGAATAGATGAAGCTGAAGAAACTAGTAGTTTATGTGTAGATCATGACCATGCAACAGGTAAAGTCCGTGATTTACTGTGTTCCAAATGTAATGTAGGTTTAGGAATGTTCAAAGAAAACATTGAAACACTAGCTTCTGCTATTAGCTATCTTAATAAACATAGAGAAAATAAATGAACTACATCCAGCTGGTAAATTCTGTACTGCGAAGACTACGGGAAACTGAGGTTTCATCTGTAGCGGATAATGCTTATTCTAAACTTATTGGTGAGTTCGTTAACGATGCTAAGCGTCAGGTAGAAGATGCCTATGCTTGGAATGCCTTATCAGAAACACTTACTGCCTCTACTTCTGATACTATCTTTAACTATGTTCTTGTTGGTTCTGGACAACGGTTTAGGGTTCTTGATGTCTTAAATGATACTAGTAATAGTATAGTACAAAATGCTACTAGTCGATGGATGAACGAACAGTTCCTCTTAACTTCAGTACAAAAGGGTTCTCCTGCGTACTACAACTTCAACGGTACAAACTCCAACGGTGACACACAGGTAGATTTATTCCCTATTCCTAATGGGGTTTATGAGGTTCGTTTTAACATCATCAAACCACAAGTAGCTTTGTCTGCTGATGCTGATGTTCTATTAGTTCCTTCTGAGCCTGTCATCTTTAATGCTGCTGCAAGGGCTATTGCAGAGCGTGGTGAAGATGGCGGTATCTTAGCAGGTGAAATAGCATTCATTTATAACCAGTCCTTAGCTGACGCTATCGCTATCGAGTCTAGTCGTTACATTGAAGAATCTGCTTGGATGGCTACTTAATGGCTGAAGCTCTCTCAACTGGCTCGATCGCAGCTCCTGGATTCTCTGGATTAAACACTCAAGATAGTTCTATTCAGTTAGACAGTGGGTTTGCACTAGAGGCTAATAACTGCGTAATCGATCGCTACGGTCGTATCGGTGCTCGTAAGGGGTGGACTAAGGTCAACACCACTGCAGCGTCTACAGGCTCGTTTAAAGCCGTCTATGAGCTTATTAAAGACGATGGTACTGTAGTTATCTCTGCAGCCAACAACAAGATATACACTGGAACTACTACCTTAACCGAGGCAGTGGTTCGTAATGGTACTGATACAGCTAACTTAACCTATGCTATCAGCGATGATAACTGGCAGATTAGTGGTATGCCTTATGACACAGGGGCTACTCCTTCTGGTCATGCTATCTTGGTTCAAGAAGGACAACCTACTTTATTGTTTCATAAACTAGGTGCTACTGCTCATGCTCATACTGGTTCTTATGGTTTCCAGCGTCTAGGTGATGTAGCTACAAATCTTCCAGTAGGACAGACTGTAACTAGCTTTACTCCTAACTGTGTTATGACTGCTTATGGTCGTGTGTGGGTAGCTGACATGGCTGGTAGTAGACAGACTGTATACTTCAGTGACTTACTAAACCCTGCTGAATGGCAGACTGGTACATCAGGATATCTTAACATTAGTGAAGTAGTTCCTAACAATGATCCTATCGTAGCTATTGCAGATCATAACGGCTTCTTGATCATCTTCTGTACTAAGCACATTGTTATCTATAGCGCACCAGTAGATCCTTCACAGATGAAGCTGGACGATGTTATTGTAGGTGTTGGTTGTATCGCTAGAGACTCTGTAGCATCGATTGGTACAGACTTATTGTTTTTGTCTTCTACTGGTGTTCAGTCCTTACAACGTGTAATTCAAGAGAAGTCATTACCATTCAGGGATATCTCTAAGAATGTACGAGATGAACTCTTAACCTTAGTAGCATCAGAGACAGCTAAGAATATCAAGGCTACATACTTTCCTACAGATGCTTTCTACTTGTTGTCTTTACCTAGTTCAGGATTTACCTATTGCTTTGACACTAGAGGTGTACTGCAAAATGGAGCAGCTAGAACTACTGTATGGAAACAGATTAACCCTACAGCCTTCTGTGTAACTCAAGCTAGAGACTTATTGATTGGTAAGCCAGGCTACATAGGTAAGTACAATCTGTACGAAGATGACGGTGCTAAGTATCGTATGACATACTTCACTAACTACTTTGACTTTGGTTCTGCTACTACAAATAAGATTCTTAAGCGTATCAATGTAACAGCTATTGGTGGTTCTAACCAGCCTATCGCTATTAAGTGGGGATATGACTACACTCGTAACTACTTCTCTCGTGGCATTGTACTGCAGCGAGTAGAGGTATTTGAGTATGGTACAGCAGAATACAACGTAGCTACATACACTAATGGTATTGCTTTGGATATTGCTAACATCCCAGCATCAGGTTCTGGTACTGTTCTTCAGTTAGGCTTTGAGTCTGACATTGATGGTACTCCTCTCTCAATTCAAAAGATAGACTTCTTCCTTAAACAAGGTAAAACACTATGAGTAATTACACCAAAGCCACAAACTTTGCTACTAAAGATACACTACCTACAGGTGATGCAAACAAGATCGTTAAAGGTACAGAAATAGATAACGAGTTTAACTCTATCTCTGGTGCTATTAGTTCTAAAGCAGACATTGCTTCTCCTACATTTACAGGTACTCCTGCTGCCCCTACAGCTAGTGCTGGTTCTAGTACAACTCAGTTAGCAACAACAGCTTTTGTAACTGCTGCGTTCCAATCTATGTACCCTGTTGGTTCTATCTACATTAATGCAACTAGTTCTTCTAATCCAAACACACTCTTAGGGTTTGGTACATGGACTGCCTTTGGTGCAGGTCGTGTTATGGTTGGTCTTGATGCTAGTGATGCGCTCTTTGATACTGCTGAAGAGACAGGTGGTTCTAAGAATGCTACTCTTGTAAGTCATACTCATACTGCTTCAGTATCAGATCCTGGTCATATCCACTGGTCGTCTGGTGGATTAGTTTATGGCGGTGCGGGTTCTCAACCATCTCAAGGTGTTGGAGCTACAACTTGTGTTGGTGGTGGAGTAACCGTACTTCAAACAGCTAATACTGGCATAACTGTAAATATGACTACTGAGGGTGAAAGTGCAACTAACGCTAACGTACAGCCATTTATCGTAGTTCGTATGTGGAAGCGTACAGCTTGATAAAAGTACCAGTAGTAAATCGTAGAGATTATACGATGTATCTAGAACTCTACAGTAACATGCTTTGGTTTCATACAGATGTATTTAAGTGGACACCAGAAGTAAAGAAAGAATACCTTAAAGATTTAGATGTACTACAGAATTTAGTAACAGTGCCTTTAGCAGCTATGTTAGACAAAGAAGATAACAAGTTAATTAAGTTTTCAGAGACAATCGGTTTTAAACATGTTCAACCTTTTGTGGGACAGGATAACAGAATGTATTTAATATATAGTAGAGGATTATAATGGGTAAATTAGTAAGCGGTATAGCTAATATCTTCACAGGGGCTGACGAAACTAAAGCTGCTGGAGAACGGGCTTCTGCAGCTCAGGCTCAAGCGGCTAGAGAGGCTTCAGCTGCTGCAGCATTTCGTCCTGTTGGAATGACAACAAGATTTGGTACTTCTCAGTTTACCCGATCTACAGATCCTGCAACTGGCATGCCTTATGTATCTTCAGCTGGGTATACTGCTGCTCCTGAGTTATCTGCTCTACAGAACCAACTGTTTGGTCAGTTTGGAGGAGGCTACGACTTTGCTTCTAGGCAAGCAGAGCAGTTTGGTGCTCTGTCTCCTGCTGCTCAGAGAGCATTTAGTTTAGGAGAGCAGTACATGGCTACGTCTCCTGAGCAAGCTGCTCAAGAGTTTATGCGTACACAGCAAGCTATCTTAGCCCCTGGTCGTGAACAACAATATGGTGCTCTTCGTAATCAGTTATTTCAGACTGGTCGTGGTGGCTTAGCTACTGGTGGTACTGTAGCTGGTAACATGCAGCAGACTAACCCTGAGTTAGCTGCGTACTACAATGCAATGGCTAACCAAGACTTAGCATTAGCTGGTCAAGCAGAGCAAGCTGCACAGCAGCGTATTGGTTTTGGTACTAGCTTGTTTGGTACAGGTGCTGGATTCTTAGGAACTGAAGCACAAGGAAGAGCTGGCGCATTCTCTCCATTACAAACTCAGTTAGGTGTATCTGGTCAAGTAGAACAGATGGCTCAGATGCCCTACCAGTTAGGACTTCAGTTAGGCACTGCTCAACAACCTGGTCAAACACAAGGTGCTAATATATACAGTCAAGGCATGACTCAAGCTGCTCAGACTCAGTATGGTGCTACTCAAGCTGCTAATGCTGCTAATGCTCAGTTCTGGGGCGGTTTGATTGGTGCTACTGGAACTGCTATGTCAGGTAAAAAATAAGGAAATATTATGGCTATTGCTCCAAGTTTTACTACAGGTTTACTAGGATACGATCCTTTAGAACAACAGCGTCAACAACAGAAGCTATGGGCTGGTATGTATGGTCAAGCTTCGTCTCCTTATGAGAAGATTGGTATTGGTCTTGGTCAATTAGGCGGTGCTCTGATTGGTGGTCTAATGGGGGACAGTCCTCAGCAAAAGAAAGAGAAAGCTGTAGCAGAAGTTAAGCAGCAAGCTGATTCACAGTTTACTCCTGGTAGTCCTGAGTACTTCCGCTTTGTAGCTGAGAACTTACCTGCAGAGTATGCTGACTCAAGAGCTTATGCTGCTCAAGAAGCAATGAAAGCTGAAACAGCTGCTCAGAAGATGTACTTAGACAGAGTTAAGACAGTTACTGAGAACCCAGCACAAATGGGTATTGTTTCTGCTCCTATCTCTGCTCAGGTTCAATCTCAGATTGCTAAGATGTCTGCTGGTGGACAACCATTGAATGAGAAACAGATTGCTGAATTACAAGCTTCTCCTCAGTATCAACAACTAGTAGGATTAACATCTGCTCAACAAGCTGGTGTAACTAAGCAAGCTCCTGTAATTGGTGAGCGAGTTAATCAGGGACTATATGCAATTGCTCTTAAAGAAGCTGGTGGAGATCCTGAGAAGGCTGCTATTATTTACAATCAAAGAGAACTCGACGAAAGAAAGAAAGTAGCTGCTGCTGGTGTAGCTCAGCCGTTACAGTCTGGGGCTATTCCGTTTACCACAATAAAACAAGCGAAAGATGTTGTTAACGAGTACACTGCAAAACCTAAACTAGCTTTAGATAACATTGGTCGTATTGCTGCAATTGGACAAGAAGTTAAAAACAATCCTACTTCTCTTACATTGTTTCAAAGAGAGTTAGTAAAACTTTCTGGCGACGCTCAAATAGGACAAAATGAAGTTAAGAATATTCTAGGTTCTGAGGGTTTTGCTTCTGATGTTATTAACGGTGTTAACAAATTTTTAGAAGGAAAACCAACTAATGTTAAAATCGATAATATTCTAAAAGGTGTTAAAGCACTAGAAGTGTATTCAGCTAATAGATATATGGCTGGACGAGAAGAGGCTAGGCAGGTTTTAGAATTAGGCAATATTGATGCTAACGCACAGCAAAAGCTTTTACCTAAAGAATATAAACTTCCAGTACCAGCTCCAAGAGTTGGAGCAGTAAAAGGTGGATTTAGATTTAAAGGTGGAGATCCTGCAGATCAAAATAACTGGGAGGCAGTTAAGTAATGGCTAATCCATGGGAAGAGTATCAAGCAACTCCTGCAAGAACAGGGACTGTATCTGTAGAGCCTTGGACAGAGTATCAAGGACAGGTTGTTGATCAGCCTACTCGTGAAGATAAGATCAGTAACTTTCAGTACATTGCCAACCAAGCTAAACTAGGTCTTACAGATAGTCTTGTATTAGGCGAAGCTATCATTGATACCTTTGCTATTGATCCTTTTGCTAACTTAGTTGGTAAGGGTGAGAAGGGTGGTATTGTTGAGCGATTCGGTAAGAATGTAAAGCGTCTACAAAAAGCTGCTGCTACAGTTACTGGTGCTGAGGCAGAAATGCCTCCTCCTAATGCTGTTGCTGAGATCGTAGGTAGCGGTACTCGTATGCTTACAGACCCTTTAGGATACTTTGGCAGTGGTGCTCTTAAAGCAGGTTCTTCTGTTGTAGAACGGGTTGCTCCTGTAGTTGGAAGAGCTACTGGTTTATTTAGTATTGGTGCTTCAGCTGGTGGTGGTGGTGTTGTAGGTCAAGAAGCAGAGAAAGCACTCACTGGAGAAGATACAGGGACTGGTAAGGCTATCGGTCAAGTGGCTGGTATTGCTACAGGTATTGCTCCTGCTGCAGCTATCGAGACAAGCATTAGTACTTTGTCTAACTTTGCAAAGCAGCTTAAAGACAAGTACAGCATGGTTAAAGCAGATCCTGACGCAGCTAGTCAAGCCTATGCTTCTGGAGCAGCTAAGCGTCTATTAGACATCATAGCTAAGAGCACACCAAGCCAGAACATTGATGCTATCATGAACGAGTTCAAGCGTGTTGGTCAAGTAGTTGGTACAGGCGATGTTCCTTTACTTGTAGCCATGAGTGATAACCCAATCGTTCAAACAGAAGTGACTCGTTTAGTTAAGTCTAACCCTGGTGTACGTCAAGAGATTGATAGAGAATTAAACACATTCTTACAGAACGTAGATCAAAAGAGTACTGATCTGTTTGGTAATCGTTACACACCTATTACAGGTGCTAAGACTCCATTAACAACTCAGATCAACAAGAACATTAAGCTTCGTCAAGCAGTAGACGAGAAGCTGGATGATTTGACTACTCGTTTCCCTGAGCCTGATAATGTTCAGTTAGGTCTTGATACTCAAAGACTGGTTGACATACGGGCTGCTGCTGCTAAAGCAGAGATGCAACCAATGTACGACGCTCTTAAAGATGGTGCTAAGAAAGCAGGAGCAGTTCTTCCTGATACAGGTGTTCGTGATATCCACAGCTTTGTAGTAGCTAATAATATGCAAGATATCTTTGGTCGTCGTACTCGTTTAGATAGCCTCATTACTAATAACTTTGCTCCTCAAAATGGTGAATATTTTCCTGTCAACTTTGATACAGTTATCTCCTTAAAAGAAGAGATTAATCGTGTTCAGCGTTCTGTTAAGATGGATGAGAAATCTGTAATGCGTCTCAATGAGCTAGAGGATATAGTTGATGCTGCTCGTACACAGATTCCTGGTAATTGGAATCAAGCTCTAATAAATGCTGATAAGCAGTACTATGAAAAGATTGGTGTTCCATTTGGCTCACAAGGTATTAAAGACATTAGCTCTAGGAAGTATACAGAGCAGGTAGCTCCTCAGATTGTTAAGAATGCTGATAGTCTTCGTCAATTCCTCAAAGCTGGTGGAGATGAAGGTGTTACTATCGCTGACAATGCAATCATGTCTGAAGTATACAAGCGGGTAATCAAGAACGATGCTGTAGACCCACGAGCATTAGCTAAGTATATCAAGGATAAGTCTGCTGTTATTGATCAGATTCCTGGTATGCGTGAGAAGCTGCAAGCAACTCTATTTGATGATAGCACTCTTAAGCTTACTCGTAAAGACTTAGATGATAAGGTTGCCTTAGCTGAGAAACAAGTAGCTGATAACTTTGTTTTAAGTGTTAAGGATTCAGATGGTATTGCTGTCCCTAATTACTCTGAACTAGCTAGTCGCTTATTCACTGATCCACGCTTCTTTGGTAAGATTACTAAAGACTTGTCTCAGTTGGATAAGAAGACCTCTGCAGCAGTGATGCGTAACATCCAAGCTGAGGTAGTGGAGAAGGCTCGTAACAGTACTGATGGCGGTGTAGGCTTCTTAACCAGCCCTAAGAACAAGGCTGTTATCGATAAAGTCTTTGGTAAAGGATATCAACAAGCAGTAAAAGATATCTTAACTATGTCTGATGCCTTGCAGAAAGCAGATATCTCTAAGATAACAGCTGCAATTAAGACAGGTGATACAGACGTACTTGGTCAGATTGTTCCTGGTTTAGATGTGCCTTATGTTGCTTCTACCTTGCGTGACCGTATCTCTAGTAACTTCCAGAAGGCTGTAAGGCTGCTTAGCAGGGCTAAAACAGCTCAGTTGAGGACAGATACTGACGACGCTATCAAACAGCTCCTATTGGATCGTAATGGCATGCAGAAGCTACAAGCTATCAAGAACACTATGGACTTTAAGCTACAGAACCCTGCTAGTTTAAAACAAGTAGTTGATGCTCTTGATTCAACCCTGCCACGTTACATGTACGGTATTGTTAAAGAGTCTACTCTTCCAGAAGCTGCTCCACAAGAGCCAGTTCAGAATGTACCTTTTGGAAGCTTTGTACAATAATATTTATATTATGAAGAACTATGGCAGACCAATACGGAATAAACGAAGGAGTAAAGACTCTCACAGGTAGCTTAGATGTTGCTCGTGAGAGTGCTAAATCATTAACTAAAAGCATCGAAAATGTACAGAAGGACGGAGCTGAGGTAGCGCAACAGAGGGCTGCTGAGAGACGTAAAGAACAGCAGTATCAAGTAGACAACACAGTCATGAGAGCGTTTAAAGAATACGAAATCATCCAAGAAGTAAAGAAGATGGAAACTCGTATGAAGGCTGAAGTGATCAACAAGCATGGAACTAAAGCTTGGGATGATATACAAGCTATCAAGCAGCGAATGCTCAAAGAAGAAATGCAAAATAAAAAGATGTTTGACAGCGATATGCAAGCAGTCAGGAGAGTACAGTTGTACTGCTTCTTAGCTGCTGCAGTAGTTTCTTATTTTATAGTCTGGGGAGACAAGTAATGCTAACACTGATTTCAACCGCCTTATCGTTCTTAATGGGTGGTTTACCTAAACTGCTGGACTTCTTCCAGGACAAGTCTGATAAATCTCATGAGCTAGAACTAGCTCGTATGCAGACTGAAAGAGAACTACAGATGATGGAGCGTGGCTTTGTTGCACAGGCTCGTATCGAAGAGATTAGAACAGAACAAGTACAGATGGAGACACAGGCTCAGGAACGCTCTGCAATGTACGCACACGACATCGCTATAGGTCAGGGTGCTGCTCAGTGGGTTATCAACCTCAGAGCCTCTGTAAGACCTGTTGTAACATATCTATTCGTGTTGTTGTTGATAATCGTTGACATTGCCTCTATCTGGTGGGCATGGTATACAGGTGCTGCGTTTGCTGAGGCTATCCCAATGGTCTTTGATGCAGATGAGATGCAGATT
>Ga0102859_1000184_pt1 | contig 13834 bp, 26 predicted proteins | sample Colrivmet1371B02_FD_78439 | JGI IMG/M metagenome (GOLD analysis project Ga0102859, IMG submission 78439) | Estuarine microbial communities from the Columbia River estuary - metaG 1371B-02 | ecosystem: Environmental > Aquatic > Marine > Intertidal zone > Estuary | place: USA: Columbia River...
CCATGAACGCTACCAATGTTTCTCCCTCTGGTGTTGCCCATATTGTGTTTACCTTCATGTTTCTCCCACATATTTCTTTGCATCCTCAATGCCTTGTTCCAAAGCTGTCACCATACCTAAGCACAAGAATGTTGTTTTCTCTTCATCACTCATATCAATCATGAATGTGGCACTGCCGTCTTCATGTTCTTTAAGAAGTTCAACTTTCATTTCATTCCTTTCCTAAACTCAGGGTCTGACATCTTGATGTCAATGTGCTCCAACAATGCATGAAGCTCATTGATTATTAAAGAAAGCTTAGCTCGCTTTTCTTTATGTCCTTTGGCATCACTGAAATCAAACTCAAGGTTTACTGTCTTGTTACAGTCAGAAATGCCCACAGTAACATCACACCATTTAGAGGCCATGTCAGCACAGCATTCAATAGCAGCAATTCCTTTCTTGGAATTGAGGAACTTACGCGAGTGATATGTCATTTCTTCTTCCTTAATAGTTTCTCTGCTGCCGTCTTTGTCTTATGACAAGGAAGACACAACACCTGCAAATTACTAGCTTCACAGAACAGCCTATCAACATAAACATCCCAACTGACAAACCCCTTAGCAGGGTCTACAGCGGGGCTCGTATGGTCAACCTGCACATCGTTGCTAACAAACTCCTTGTCACAGCTAGCACACCTATAGTGCATTGCCAGCTTGCCTGTCTTCTTGTTAACCTGACGCCCAACTAAGGCTTCCTTCAGGGCTTTGTACTTGGGAGGCCACCGGCGGGTTGCCGTGCGAAGCGCTCCTGTAACAAAGCTTCTGAATTTAGCGGCTGTCCATTCCCCATCGTTAAAGCTACTACGCTTCACAAGGAGGCTCCCATCTCTGTCCTTCGTGCCTACTAAGCCACAGCAGTTGCCCATTCTCTAGTACACGCTCAGGAGGCTCTTTGGCCTGCTTGTAAGCCTCTACCACAGCTTTGTACATGCCTTGCTCTGTCGTAGCTTTTGCCAATAGCTTCTTAGCTTTAACAGGGCCAATTCCGTGCAAACCAATAATGTTGTCAACTCTATCTCCTGTTAGTAGCTGGGTGTAGAAGCTTCTCAAGCCTTCTTCCTCTGTTACAAAGTATTCTTCCTTCTTCACAGGGTTGTAATGCCACCCCGGAAGCTGATCTAAATCCTTGTCCACATGCACAATCCAGCCTATGTATTTAGTGGAAGCAATAGCCACATCATCATCAGCTTCTTGGTTGTCGCTCACCTTAGCTTCTAGTCGCTGCAAATGATGACGCAAGGCTTCGTAATGAGGAGGCTTTTCTGTGTCTTTCCTGTTGCCCTTGTAGGGGTGTGTAGTTGCTATGCCGAAGCGGAAGTTAGTCTTGCCTGTGATGAAGGCTTCGTAGTCTTCGCACCTTAGCTCAATATACACCATGTCTGTCAGCATCTCAGTGAGCCGAGCCTTGGCTATCTGTTCAGTTTCGTCTTTACATGAAAACCCAACGCGATAGACCAAGAAATCGGCATCAATAAGCGCCAGTTTAGGGCGCTCTTCCATTACAGGATGTATTCGTCTTCTTCTTCAGAAAGCTCTTTATCAGCATTGTACTTGACAAGCTCAGTGATAATGATCTTCTTGATGGAAGGAGCATAGCCGTGCTGTCCGCTCATCTTGTGCTTGTAGCTGCTCACGAGCGCCACACACTTAGTGCCGTTACCAATGCTCTTGATATCGACAGGGTTGCCTTCTTCATCCACTGGCTCAAACTTGTACATGGATTTACCAACAATGAATTTGCCCTGCTCTGGTTTGTTTTTAATCTTGATATTGAGGTCTTCAAGGGCTGTGGCAGCTGCATCAGACAACATGCCCAAAGAGCATTCAAACTTCTTGTTGTCTTCGTTGAACTTCGTATTGAATTCTCCCATCCAGTTGCTCCAGAAGAGTTGACCAGAAACGCGAACGGGTTTAATAGAGGTTGTCATATATTTCCTTAAAATGTTAATGCCGTCTTTCCGTGCTGTCATTGGTGCGAGTGGCGGGATTCGAACCCGCACGCCTATCGGCAACAGATTTTAAGTCTGTCATGACTGCCAGTTCCATCACACTCGCTAAATACTTTCAAGCCATCTCTTATGCCTATCATTGATTTTAAAGGAGGCTGTACCAAGCCAACGATGTTGGTTTAGCATGTTTTCCTTCTCCTCCAACGACCTTCCTTTGACAGCCTTGCTGAAATCTACTAACTGCTCAATGATGCACACAATGTAGCTGATATGGTAGCCTGCTTTTTCAGCCTTGTCAACCATCTCTGTGCGCTCTTCAAGGGTGCTCATTAGTGCATTGTTTCTACTGAAGGTTCAAGCAAACTTTCCAAAGCTGTCAATAAAACAGCAATTATATCATCCGCTTTGACGTGTCTGGTAACAGCCATTTCAAAACTGTCTTTATAAACGATGAACACAATTCGTCCTGTTTCAATGGGTGTCCCTCCAGCTTCTTCCATATTTAAATTCCCCGTCCAAAGGACATCGTAAGTTGTAGAACAGGCCCGCTTCAACAATGCTTTGTTTTGCTGCCTCACCAGTGTTTATAGCATGTTTTTCATCCGTCTCCCACTGAAATTCGTCATGCACATTAACAACCATCTTCACAGGCCACCTGTTTTGTCGTATTTTTGCATCAAACAGCACCAATGCTTGCTTCATAACCACTGCTCCTGCCCCTTGTAAGAGGCTGTTTAGCGCTGCGTGCTCCGAGCGCACCCATATTTTACGACCATCAAGCCCCGGTACAAACCCCTTGCCTGCAACCTTGGAAACGTGATCGCGTAAACGCTGTAGGGCAGGTGTCGCCGCCAAGAAACTAGCGATGAGCTTTTGACCTTCTTTGGCTCCAGCACCCACAATCTGACCAATCTTCGCTGGCCCTGCTCCGTAGAGAAATCCATAAATAAAGGTTTTTGCTTGGTCTCTGGTCTGTAATCCCGCCGCCTGTTGATTTTTAGTATGTACATCTGTCCCGAGTTTCGAACTCCCATTAACGACCGTCTCAACATAATCATCATCCTTCATATAGTGAGCAAGCATTCTAAGCTCAAGTCCACTGGCATCACAGCCAACAAGCACATTCCCGTCATCCACTGTCCAGCATTCACGGCACTCAGGGCCAAACACAGAGCCACTATTAGGAATCTGTGCCATGTTAGGGCTGCTATGGGTCATACGGCCCGTCACAGCACCATTGGTAATCACCCTGCCATGCACTCTTCCGTCTGCCTCTACAGCTTCCATCCAGCTTGTAATCTGTGCCACCCTCTTCTGTAGCATGAGGTATTCAGCAATTAGCAAGGCTTCTGGAAACTTAGCACCAGCGAGGCTTCCCTCGTCCACAATGGGTTGTCCTGTCTCTGTAAATGATTTAGGCTTCCATCCAAGTTCAATCAGCTTTTGTCCAATCTGCTGCCTACTGCCGGGGTTGAAAACAACCTCGCGGTCTTTGAGGCGCTTTCCGGTTTTCTCGCTGATTCGTTCCTGATTATACGGGGGCCAGCGCTCTTGCATTTGTTCATAAATGCTGTCCAGCTTTCCCTTGACTGTAGTAAGTAGCATGGTTGCATGGGGCATGTCCAATCTAAATCCGTTACGTTCTTGCTTGGCAATGATAGCTGCTGTCTGATGCTCAAGAAGAACAGAAGCAGCAGAAAACCCTTTCCCGTCTGTCTCTGTAACAAGCTTCTTAAACAACAAACCAGTCACCTCCACATCTCGCTGGCAATAGATAGACAACAAAGGCATGAAGGGAGCGTCATAGCATTCTCCCTTGTATGCTTCCTTCCTGTCGCTCATCCATTCCCAAACCTTCTTGTAATCAATCTTCTGTGTGCCTAACTCGCTGCCCCACGCTTCTAGGCTGTGGCCCTCGCTTTTGCTTGGGTTGAGAAGTCGAGAAACGATTAGCGTGTCGTAGCACTTGCTCAAGGCTATCTGTGTCTTCCACAAGCTGTTCAACAGATAGGCATCGAAGGCCACTATATTCTGACCGATCAACAATGTAGCGTCCTCGATGTAGTCCTGAAAGGCTTTTGCCTGATACCATGTGTGTTTCTCTCCCGTGTCTATGTCTAATGTGCAGCACAACCAAATTGTCTTGTGGTCTAGAGTTGTCTCAATGTCAACAACAATCCGTTTCATTGCTTTCTTTCATTTTAAATTCATAAACAAGCCTATCTGTGCAAAGCTATATCCAATCCACATAATCCCTTGTCCCATGTCCCCTTTGAGCCACTGTAGCACTCCTACAACAGAATAACCAATGCCCACTGTGCCTACAATAATTGCTTCAATCATGCGTTTTTCTCCTTAAGCTTGGCCTCGATGGCTCTGGTTAAGTTTTCGTGGCTCAAATGTTTACGCTCAAGATCAATGAGTTCGTCCACCGTCAGATTTACCCACTCTCGCTTCTCCTTAAGCTTTTCGTATTCATGGATTAGCTCTTGATATTTAGCTTGTAGCTCGTAATACTTAGTTTCTAGCTCCATCATGCGGGCCACCACTGTGTCAAGAGAAATCATAGCGGCGTGTCCTCAATCAATGGGCATTCATTCAAGTAGCCTGTGTTTCTATCGTAGTGCAAACCAAACTTCTCACCTGTAGCACTGCCTGCAAAGCGGTCTTTCAACACACGGAAGGTGGTGGTTTGACGCACTACAGGGTCGCTTGCTTGCTTATCGCGCTCCAGACCAAACATATAGTGACTCCAACGAGCAATAGCGCGGCTACCAGTGAAATGCTTTTCAAGAACCCTTCCTCCCTCTTCGTGAGCCTTTCCTTCAGGCGTGGTGAGGTGACTAACAAAGTGAATAATGAGGCCGTCAGACTGAGCAAGACTAGCCATATCTGCCATAATTCCATCAAGGGCCCTCCGTTCATCTTGTTCATTGGCAGCTAATGCTGTCAGGTGGTCTAAATAAATCATCTTGATGTCATAGGCCTTAGCGAAGTAACGAATAATTCCCTTCACGCTGGCCCAATCCATTGCACCAAAGTGTTCCATCATGTAAAGCTGCTGACGGCTGTCAAGCCTTTCAACGCTCTCCTCATATTGCTGCCGTGTCCATGAAGCGTCAGGGATGTGATACAGACGCCTATCGAGCTTGCCTGCTACACGCTGCGCTGTCTCCACAACATTCTGCTCCAGATAAATCACACCAACCTTCTCGTTAAGCACATCGATATCGTAGCTGATTTGCTGCGTAAACACATCTGTCTTACCAACCCCTACACCAGCACCAAACCCGTAAAGCTCTCCCTTACGCCGTCCATAGGTGAGTTTGGTGAGGGTGTCAAAGCACCAAGGAAGCCCCTCCGCAGGTGGGGCAAGCATGCGCTCCTTGATGTCGGCCACTGTCACAATGCCTTCAGGCTTGAATTCCTCTGCCCTCCACCAAACATTGACAAACTCCTTGCCCTTGTCAGCCATCAGGTAGTCACAGGCATCCTTGTAGCCTGTCATGTGCTTAACCACCTTGCTCTTGCCCCCAAATAGCTCAGCCACTTCCTTAGCAGCTTTCTGACCGGGCTCATCAGCATCAAAGCAAATAACAACAGAATCGAAGCTGTCCAGCCATTCAAAGGAGGCTTTACAATCCTTCAGAGCCCCAGCAGCACCGCTGCGTACACTCACTGTGGCATACAGGCTTCCATTCATCTGAAAGGCTGCTAGAGCGTCCAATTCACCTTCGCAGACTGTAACCGCCTTCCCTCCAGCAGGGAACAAGCTTTGTCCAAATAAACAACTGCCCTTAAAACTCCCTCCTGTAGAGAAAGTTTTACTTGCAACGGTTCTTGTTTTGACAGCAACAACGCTTCCTGCGCTGTCAGTGTAAGGGTAATAGTGGTTGTCATTGTCTTGTGTTACCTGATATTTCTCACATGTTGCTCGATTAATCCCACGCTCAGGGATGCTCTTAGTTGTTCCCTTGATTTCCATAGGTGCTTTCTTTGCTTGTTGTCGCTTTGCTTCTTCATAGCCTCGCTCATGGCTCTCTGCTTCGTCTTCATTCACACGGATATGACAAATGTGGCAGAAGGTGTGTCCATCGTCATAGAGGGCATTGGCATCACTGCTTCCACACCTGTCACAAGCTATGTGTTTGAGGAAATAGCTTTCTGTTTTCATTGGTTTTTCTCTTTAAGAATGTTTTCTAAATGGGCAGCGAAATTATACCAGTTTGAGTATTTGCCTAATGCACTATTGATTTCTTCCCTTGTCAGCCCTACCCACGGGCGCTTTTGCTTAGGCCATGTCCTTGCCATGTCGCCACAGTTGGGACAAACAATGTCTTGCATCTTCAAGGATGCCCCCTGCTCTGGATTGTCACAGCTTTGCTGCTCCTGTGCTAAGGCTTCATCACATCTGATACTAAACGGGGAAATATTCATCTCTCGCACAATGCGACCATCTCCCAAGCTGGCAGCATATTTCAAAGCCTCCAGCGTCAGTGCTTCGTCATTGGTCATGTGTTCACGGAAAACCTCGGTGAGTCCTTGCTTGCTCATCCTACGCCCCTGCCTCACTGCTTCATCTGGCTGTGCCAAGGCTTCTTTGATGGCGGCTTGCGCCAACTTAGCAACAGGAAATGGCATTGCCTCATCAATCGTCTTTAGCGCCTCAAGCGCCAGCTTCAGTGCTTCTTTCATGTGTTCCCCCTTGCTCGGATGGCCGCGGCGTTGCTAGCCAGATAGGTCTGCAACATCGAGCCGGGGTCACATGCCAGCGCATTATCGTGAACCAACTTCGCACAAGCCTCACGCTCTTCGGCTTGCTCCTCGGCACGGACAAGCTCGGCAAAGCGTTCAAGAAACTTAGTGGTAGGCGCAAAACCACCAAGCTCTCGGGTCATCTCAGTAATTGTTTTCATGCCTCATCCTCATAAAAGGTTTCTGTAATACAAACCTCACCAACATCCCGACCTAAGTCGTTCCAGACAATGTTTTCAGCATCATCCATAGACAATGCTTCCATCTCATATTCATCAACACCACCCTCATCGTAATAGACCATAACAAAGAATGTTTTCATCAGATGTTTCCAATAAGTTTAATTACAAATACTAAGACAATAAAAGATATATAAAGCATAGCCTTAAGAGTTGTCTACGATGTCCATGACAGCAGAGAGCACATAGTTGTAGCCTCTCAGCTTAATTATAGCTGCTACATCCTGTATTACAGCCCATTCATGTAATTCTTCTTCCAACAACGCCCAATCTGTACTGTCTTCTTCCTGAATATAGAAGTCATTAGCCATAGAAGCTTTCAAAGTGTAAGTAGTTATACATAAGTATTTACATAAAGACGTATATAGTAGTATATATATGTTGTATATATATGTTGTATTTATATAAGTATTATATAAGCATTAACATAGAAGACATAGAAGTCTTCTATGCTTCATAGTCTCTATAGAGAGGATAGCTGCTTTCTTCATCCTTGTCAAGCCCTTCCTCAATATCCTCTGTTTCCATAAGGTCTTTCCTGTCTGTTGTTGGCATTGAGGCGTTGCTGTCAATGCTGCGTAGGCAGGTGTTGCACAAGTCCAGAAACTGCCTTGTCAGGGCATGTCGGCGTGTTGCCTCGTAATCCGAAAGCATTTTGTCACAAATGATGCAATGCATTAGAGCTCTCCTGTTCGTTTAAATGCGTTCCAGCTACTCTGCCATTGGTTAGGGTTGTCCAGAGCCTCCTGTGCCTGTTCTACGCTGTTTAAACAGCCTTTAACGCTGGCATCAACAAGCTTTCCTGTAGTTCCATCAAAAACCAGCACACAATTAGCCTCATCAGGGGCAGCATCGTAAAGCATCAGACCCGCATGAGGACTTAAGACAATGAGGGCGTCCATGTGCTTGTCCTTTGGCTTTGTTGGCTTGATTCTGTAGTTCAAGTCAACATTCCAAGAAGGCTTTTTAACAACAAGCCAGTCTTTAAAAACTGTGTAAAAGCATTCAATCTCAGCACCATCAGCCCATGCCTTGATAAGGGCTGCGTGTTTATGTGGCTTGTTAGCGGGAAAAGGAGCGTTAGCGACTACCATTGTGTTTTCTTTCTTTCTTGATAATAGGGGATTTTGGCAGGAAAAGGCCAATTAAGAGGGCGGATAGGCTCCACTGGTGTAATTGGTACAACTGTTGTCATTTTGGCATCACAATCATAGTTTTACTGAGCTTTTTGTTGTCAATGTTTTGCTTAAAGCAAGCATAATCGGGGCCATCCTTAGCCACAAAGGCTTCGATGTTTCCCTTAGTATAGCAGAAGCCGCTGGCATAGGCATGTTCAAAATCCTTATCCATACGTTCCACTTGTACACCCATGTTAAACACTGCTACAAGGGCCCCAAAGCCTGCTCCAATCCATACAAAAGGCATCATGGCATGGCCTCCTGTACGAGTTGTGCTTCAATGGCTTGCACAATGGACGGATTAATCACCTCATACACATCAAGCACGCCTTTGTTCATGAATAGGCTGATTACAGTAGCTATTGGTAGCAAAGCGGGCCAAAGCTCATCGGCGGGACAATAGGGGTCAAGCTCATACAAGCCCGACCAGACAAACCCGTCAATTGTTTGTTTAAAAGGCAGAGTTTTCATTATTACTCCATGTTTTCTACATTTTCCATCATTCTAATGGCCTCCGTTAGCGTGTCTTTGGCCTCTTCAATTTCCCCGTCATTAAGCTCGCTAAGGGCACATTTTAGCAGACGATAGGCCACTTGCATAGTGGGAACATGTAGGTCAATCATGGCATTGCCTTAACGATTTTGTACAGGTTAGCGGGTTCTCCTAGCAGGTTATTGTTCTCCGCTAGCCAATCAAGGGCGAATGCCCTTTCGTTGAACGTGGCGGCTACAATGCCGCTTGATATGTGGACAATCTTATACATGGCTTTCTTCCTTGTAAAATTCATTAATATATTTCATGGCAGCCTCCCAACTATCGTGGTATTTTGTGCCTCTCTCTGCCCTTAGCATTGTAACGGGCTTCCTATCAGCGGGAAAATCTCTAAGGTCTCCATAAGAAACCCAACCAACACGCTCACCATTTAGGAAAATGTCTTTTCCCCTCACGTCTCTGTCAGTTATTAATTCCAACATATTATGCCTTTGCCAGCTTTGTCGTGTGAATGTAAATAAGGTCATTGTGATAGGGGCCATAAACACGGGCTCCCTTAGCCTTCTGCATTTTAGCATAGAACGTGCTCTTTGTGGCTGCTATGGTTTTGATAGCAGGGGCTTTGATAACAGTGGACTTTTTGGAAACAATCATTTGAAGCTTTCAATAGTTAGGAATCAAGACACATAGACAAACAAACCAAAGGCAATAGCAACGCCTAGCACAATGGCTAGTGCATAGTCTGCGAAGGCCTCCCATCGAGGGGCTTTTGTGGGGATGCGTTTAGACATGAAAATTTCCTTAGAATTGAGCGTAGATAACAGTGTTGAAGGTGCTCCCTACTACACAAGTGCAGTTTTGCAAGTAGGCCATTACAGTGCTTTCGATTTCCTCTTCAGTGAGGCCTTCAATATCAATAGCGTTGGTATTGGCGAAGTCTTCAAATGTGTCCTCAGCATAGTCGCAGCAAAGGGCGATAACATCTAATTCATACGAATCGTCTGATTGATCAAGGAAGTCAAACAACAGGCCCAAGGCCTCATAAGAGAATTGGTCAGCACGCCCACAGGCGCGAAACTCATCACGGAATTGGCTGGCATGATTGATGGTGGTGTGCATAATGTTTTCCTAATGTTAGCCTTTGGCGTTATTGCTTAGGCTGAGCGTATGATAACACTCTCCACAAAACCCCTCGCTTTGTAGGGGCTTTGCAGGGAATGCTATTTAGCGTAAACTGCTACAACTGATTTATTTGCCAAATTGGAATACTTGTCAATAACCTGACCATCAAGCACGCAAATGGCGTGGCCTGTGACAATCACAACAAACCGCCCGCAGCCAATGCTTTTTAAGAGGGTTCCAAGGGTTGTACCTTTGGTGGCTTTCTGTTGCAGGCTACGTGAAATGTGACGCGCTGCCGCCGTTGTTCCATAGATGTTCACCAGTGACAGGCCCGCCTCTGAGTAGGCACGATGCCACACCTTATGCCCGCATGGCTTGCCGTGCTTCCTGCCGTGCTTGCTAAGGGCTGCATGAGCATTGTCATAATCTGTATCAAGGGCATTGGCAAGCGCCCTGACGGTGCAGTCCTGAGCTTCATCAGCACGGGATGCGCCTGTCATAGTTGAGGGAATGAATCGTGACATGATGTTTTTCCTAGTCAGAGCGAAGGTGCTCTCCGAAGGGGCTTTGTAGGCCCCTTGAGAGAATGCCTTAAGAATTGTCGCTGATGTAATCCAGACAGACCGACAGTGCATTGTAGGCAAATTCTGTCTTGCCTGTGGCATTGTTGATAACGCTATATGGCCTGTAGGCATTGACCTGAGCATTGAATACCACAGTGTAGTGGCCCTGTGTGTGTACTGGTGTCTGAGTGATCATGGTGGTTTCCTGTTAGCAGCCTGCATAATTGCCTGCTGTCTGTCTTAATTATATGGCCTGTCGAGCGCATGTCAACAATTATTTCATAGGGACAAACCCTTACAACCTTTGTTTTCAATTCTCAGAAGTTATCCACAGGCATTGGTCTTATATAAGACCTAAATTGTGGACAACTATGAGAGCAGTGTGAATAACTTTCTTAGGTGTGTAGGTGGCTTGTCAGTGCTTCAGCGCCTCCTAGGCCATTCTATGGCTTGGCACGATTCTTAGTTGGCACGATAGTTGCCTAGACAACGCACTGGTGTTGTGCATAAACCACAAGCATGTCTGATAGGCTAAGGCTATGGGCAGCAGTGCTTGATAGACAATTGCTATGCACTTGATTGGTGCATTAGCAGTGGTTTATATAAGTGTATCAGCATTGGCTTATATGGTCCTGCTTCGTCCCTCCCTTCTGAGCACTAACATGTTACTAACATGTCACCAATGCACTTGTCAGACAACAGACAACCTAGGCCTTCGAGCACAGAAGCTAACGCTAATGCGACTGATTCGTATTTCATAGGGGGGGAGGGGGTGATGCTAATGTGTAAATGTTTATGAACCCTCTGAAGTCCACAAAAAGCTAGAAAAGACCTGCTTAAAAAAGAGGCACTAAGAGCTGATAAGCCCTTGATTATTAAAGAATAATTAAAGAAAAGGACAATAATGGCTGGAAGGCTTAAATGGGGACAGATCAGGCCTACGGAATCTACACACTGAAAGCAACATCTAAGTTAAGAAAACTTGACCTAGATCAAGAAACATGAAAATAAAAGACAACAAATGAAGAAATTCCTTGACTTCTGGGAAATCCGTGATATAATATTCTTATAAGGAATTTCCTTATCAGCAACTCATGTAAAATCTAAGAAGCTTCATCCCACTTCTAAGCACTGAGTAGCAATCTGTACACTTACGCTAGTAAGGAGCTTATAGGAAACACCTATAATTGTTTACATAGATTGCTGCTTATGTAGCTAACTTAGTAAGTAATTTACTAATTAAGTAATTTATTGTCTTAAATGTAATAGGTACTTCAGAGTACTTTAAGTAGCCTCCTTGAAAGGATAAAGGCATGGTAAAGAAAGTTGTTAATGCTGATGGAACACCAGCCCGTAAGGGACGCCCTCCAAAGGCTGCCATTGAAGCGAAGAAGCCCGGAGGCCGTGTAGCCCTTGGCAGACCCCCCGGAGAGGCTGCAAGGCTCAATGAGTTCAAGGCAAGGCTGCTAGGAACCACTGGTGAGAAGATTATTGAAACCCTCATCCGTAAGGCTATGGACGGAGAGGACAAGGATCAGTTTGCTGCCCTTAAGTTCTGTGCTGAGCGTATTCTTCCTATGAGTGCCTTTGATGCTGCTAAGGGAGCGAATTCGACCCCTTCTGTTACAATTAACATTACAGGGTTGTCTGATGCAAAGCAAACATACAACCAAGACGAGGGCATAATCGATGTCTAGGCCAAGAGCCTTGTCTGGAAGCTTACAGGATTGTGCCTACAAGTATTTCCTTGCTACAGACGAGAAGGCTTTCAAGAAGATTCTTAGAAGCTTCTCCATCTATGACAACGACTACCTGCCCACAGGCGCATTAGCCTGCTGTACCATCTATGAAGAGCAAGGGCTTGCTGTGGTTTGTCTTAAGGAGGAGCTTCCTCTAACAACAGAAGAAATCTATGGGCTTCTTGTGCATGAAGCTGTTCATCTGTGGCAGGCGCATTGCCGCTGGCTTGGAGAGGATAAGCCCGGAGAAGAAACAGAGGCATATGCCATACAGAAGATTGCTTCTGAATTGATAAAAGAATTCTCGAAAACCAAATGTAAAAAGGAAACAACAAATGAAAAAAGCAGCACCATCGAAAGCGTTTAAGAAAGAAATGGAAAAGATGTATCCAAAAGGTGCAACCATTTCCCCAACTAAAAAACCAGCGGCTCCTAAGAAAAAACCAAAATAAATGGCAAACCTTAATTTTGAATTATTAGGGTGGCAAAAGAAAGTATTTACTGACTCCACCCGATTCAAGATTGTAGCAGCGGGGAGGCGATGCGGAAAGAGCCGCTTGTCAGCGGTGTCGTTGCTGATTGAAGGCTTAAACTGCCCTGAAGGAAGCTCTGTCATGTACATTGCTCCTACGCTGGGACAAGCACGAAGCATTATCTGGGAGCTTCTCCATGACCTTGGACGAGAGGTTATTAAGAGCAGCCATGTGAACAACCTTGAAATCACACTTATCAACGGTAGGAAAATCCTTGTTCGTGGTGCTGACAATCCTGATAGCTTACGTGGTGTGTCTTTAACTTATGTGGTGTTGGACGAGGTTGCTTTCATTAAGCAAGAGATTTGGGAGAAGGTGATACGGGCTTCCTTGTCTGACCAGAAGGGACGAGCATTGTTCATCTCTACCCCGTCAGGCCGTAATTGGTTCTATGATGTCTACAAGCTGGGCTTAGACGGCACAGACGAGGAATGGAAAAGCTGGCACTTCACTACAAGAGACAACGAAACCATTGACCCAAAAGAGATTGATGCAGCACAGCGCACACTAAGCAGCTTTGCATTCAAGCAGGAATATCTTTCCTCTTTCGATAACGCAGGTAGTGATGTGTTTAAAGAAGAATGGTTTAAGACAAAACCAGAGCCCAAGCATGGCTCCTATGTGATTGCCATTGACTTGGCAGGCTTTGAGGAAGTGGGCAAGAACGCAGGTAGCGCTAAGAACCGCCTTGATGAAACAGCCATTGCCATTGTTAAGATTGAAGACAATGGAAACTGGTGGGTGGAGAAGATTGAGCATGGGCGATGGGACATCATGGCAACTGCTGTGCACATCCTTAAGGCCGTAAGGGAATACAAACCCATTGCTACAGGCATTGAGCGAGGAGCCTTGAAGAATGCTGTGCTTCCTTATCTGACTGACCTGATGAGGAAGAATAACGTTTTTACGCACATCCATGACCTCACACATGGAAACAAGAAGAAAGTTGATCGTGTTGTCTGGTCGTTGCAAGGACGCATGGAGCATGGGCGTGTCAGCTTCAACGAAGAGCAGGATTGGAAGGAATTCCAAGATCAGCTTGTTATGTTTCCTACAGCAGGAGTGCATGATGATCTGGTTGACGCTCTTAGTTATATCGACCAACTCGCTATCAGTAATTATGAACAAGACTATGACGAAGATGATTACGAAGTCATGGATGTTATTGCAGGCTACTAAGGAACAAAATGGCTAAAGAAAAACAAGTGGTATTTGACGAAGTA
>Ga0102859_1000191_pt1 | contig 13625 bp, 16 predicted proteins | sample Colrivmet1371B02_FD_78439 | JGI IMG/M metagenome (GOLD analysis project Ga0102859, IMG submission 78439) | Estuarine microbial communities from the Columbia River estuary - metaG 1371B-02 | ecosystem: Environmental > Aquatic > Marine > Intertidal zone > Estuary | place: USA: Columbia River...
AAAGTGAAAGTGAAAGTGAAAGTGAAAATTATATGATTATTAAAAGAAAAGTTATAAATATTTTAAATTTAAAGGGAAAATGTAATCTTGATATTGTATGTGAATTATATAGGATATTTGATGAATTATCTATGGAATGTTTTGATAGTTGTAAAGATAAACAATTGTTATGTTATGATCAATTGTGTATTAATTTAGATAGTATAAATGATAATATGTGTAATGTGTGTAATGTGAAAAATTTAACTTGTACAATATATCTTTGTGGTCTTTGTGATGTAGTTTATGAAATTTCTTAAGTGTATGTAGTTTCTGAAATTTCTGATTGATAAGTAAATTAGCTTTTGGTTAGTATGTCATCTATATTGGCATTTTCTAAATTTTTACTTGTAAGGAATAATTTTATATAATAATAGAATTGAAAGCAATTCATTACGAATAATAAAACAAGGATTGCCATAATTGTATATAGATAGGGTTTAATATTTTCAAATGCAATATTGATTATATTGTTAATTATGTTTGATAGGCGACGTTTATTTTTATCTTTTTCGCATTCTCGAAAAATAAGGCTAATAGTTTCAGTAGTAAGATCTCCGATAATAGATTTCATTAAATTATGAAAGCTCTTAATATATATTTATGAAATTAGATAAAAATTAAACCGCAAAATAAAAAAAATGAATAAAATATAAGTGTGTTCAATAGTATCAATTTTTTTATTAAATTATATTAAAAATGACGGAAACACAGGAACCAACTGTTATTACTTTAGATAATAAAAACTCTATACAAATTTTGACTCAATATGTTGAAGTAGCTCAACAAAAGGGTGCATATCTTTTAAATGAAGCAGAAATTTTAAAAAGAGCAATTGATGTGAGTGTTAATAATGTTCCCGATAATGAAATTGATACAAATTTAGCAAAACAATTGTTGATTCAAGGTGTAAACAAGGGTCAACGTCATGGAGCATATACTTTAAATGATGCGTCTTTATTAAGTAAAGTTGTTGCATTTGTGGCAAGTGGTGTTCAAGGTCAAGCACCTGCGGTGGCTACACCTGCGGTAGAATCTAATGCTACTCAAGACCATGTTCCTGTTTCAGAATTATTAGATGATTTATCTGAATTGGCTGAACCAATTCCTTTAAAACCCAAAGAAGTTTAAACTTTGTAAATTAAAATTTATTGTAAATAGTTTATTTTTAAGTTGTGTAAAACGATTTAAAAATAATTTAGATTTAGTTTCATAAATACATGTTTTTTGATTTAAACATTACTGATTATATTGTGTATCATATGAAAAGAGAAATCTTAAGTAGTGTAATTTTTGTAACTTTTGTATTTGGTGTTAATTACATATTGACACGTGTATTAAACGAAGAAGATAACAAAGAAGATAACAAAGAAGATAACAAAGAAGATAACAAAGAAGATAACAACAAAGAAGATAACAAAGAAGATAACAAAGAAGAAGGTGAAAGTGAAATACAAATGGAAGACTTTGAAAATACACCTGGTTACAATTTAGACAACAAACTTGAAAATACAGTTGAAAATACAGTTGAAAATACAGTTGAAAATACAGTTGAAAATACACCTGGTTACAATTTAGACAACAAACTTGAAAATACACCTGGTTACAATTTAGACAACAAACTTGAAAATACAGTTGAAAATACAGTTGAAAATACAGTTGAAAATACAGTTGAAAATACACAAATACAGATTTTGGATTCAGTTAAAAACGTTATAGAAAATGAAATAAAGGATGATATATTGACGATACAAAAGATTTTAGAAAGGAAAAAGTATTTGTTGAATTTGAATGAACGTTTATCAGAGATTAAATTAAAACTTCAGGAATTGCAGAATGAACTTTCAAGAAGTTAATTACATTACTTTTACACGATAACTTCCATTATAATCTGAGCTTGTTTTACTTAATAAAATACCAGAATTCTGTGGCCAAGTTATTTTTAAAAAAGTATTAGTACCCAAACCTGGTGCTGCAACGGTTCTAACAATATGAGCTTGTTGTGAACTTTCGCTTTTTGTAACGTGGAAAACACCAGATGGTCCATTAAATACTGAATTGCTTATAGTTATAACATAACTACCTTTAATATAATTTGATATGATTGAAGTGTTTGTATTTGTTAAAGTAACATTAGATATAACAATATCTAAATTATCAACGTATTTTTTTGTAGCGGCGTCTTGTAATGCTATTGGGTCAGCTACATTTGTAATATTTTGAATGACTCCTCCAGAACTTGTCATATCGAGTGAACTTTTTGATATATTACTATTTCCTATAGTAGAATTTGTAACATTAATATTTTGTACCTGGCCTCCATCTATAAAAACATTACCTTCTAAACACACTGACATTAAGTGTTAATTCTAAAATTACGATTTAAAAAATATTTAAGATTTACACGAATAAAAAACTGAAATTTAATTTGGAATTCAGGATATATACAATGACGTTTCTTAATAAGAGTGTTAATTATTCACAAACTAAGCTATTAAAATCTTCTATATTAGCTCCTTTATTAAAAAAGTATAATGAATTTGTATTACAGTCTAAGGGAAAATCTGTAGTATTAAACAAAGATGTTAATACTGGTATATCTTATGATTATATTATACCAAATAATAACAATAAATATTATTTGTTAGTAACAAAGAAAACACAATTAGAACAAACTAATACAAATTATAATATTTTATATTTTTTTCCAGATTCTTACCAATGTAATTTAGTAAAACCTGAAAATTCTGATTTTTATTTAGAAATTGACAATGTATTTAAAAACGATTTTTTATTAGAAGGTTATTTGTACAAACACGATGATAAATATGAATATTTATTAACAGATATTCTTCTTAAAAATAATAATGTTATAAACGTTGCATATGAATTACGAATGACTTTGTTAAATGAGATTTTATTAGAAATTACACGTGAAAAATTAAAACAACTAAATAACCATATGACTATAAATATTCATCCTATTTTTGATATGGAAAATGAAAACCTTGTATATATTTTCAAAAAAAATTTCATTTATAAAAATGAAATTTGTAGTGTAGAACGTATTTCAAAATTTGAAAAAACAAGATATATTGAACAAGCTTTTAGCGATACAACAATTTTAACTAAAAATATAACGACAACCAATTATACAGATGTATATAATGTATATAATTATACGTCAAATAATTTTGAGGGAATTTTATATATAAAAGGAATATCCCAATCAAAACATATGAAAGAATTATTTAAACAAAATAAAATACTGCATCTAGAATGTACGTATAATACAAAATTTTTAAAATGGCAACCAGACTTTTGATTTAAAAATAAAATTTATTTACAAATAAATGGAATCTCCAAATGAATCTTTAAACAACAACGAAATTACATTTTATATTTCTATAATATCAGGTATGTTGTTAACAATTAGTGAAGTTTTACCTTATATAAAAACTATTCGAGGTAATGGTATAATAGAACTATTGCTAAATTTTTTAGTAAAAAAATCAAGTTCAAATACAAGTTCAAATACAAGTTCAAATACAAATGCAAGTTCAAATGCAAGTTCAAATGATGAAAGAATTCCATTACTTACGGAATCTAATATATCTAGTCAAGTATCTAATTTTACAATAAATTCACCAAATATAACATTGACATTTAATTCTCCAAATGAAATTACAACAAAAATAACCGATGTATTGTAAAAAATTTGCTTTGGTTATTTTATAAAAAAATGAATAATATAAAATAATTTAAATAATCAAGATGTCTCGTAAAAATATCCAGAGATTGTGTGATTATAAAAGTTGTAAAAATTATAAATTGCATAATGAAAATCTTTGTCGTATACACAATCGTATACACAATAAGAAATCAATATCGTATTTTAACTTTTATTTTTTTTTGGTTAGCATAACATCTATATATTTATTGTTATCTTTTTCGGATAAAAAACTTGATAAAAAACTTGATAATGCATTAGGAGAATGTAGACGCAATGTTGGAAATGTATTAAACGAGTACACCGTTAACGCTAAAAATGCATTGGTAGAGTACAGTGTTAATTTTGAAGAGAACACTGTTGACGTTAAAAATATATTGGTCAATTACACAAGTAATGTTAAAAATGCATTGGTAGAGTACAGTATTAATTTTGAAGAGCACGTTGTTAACGCTAAAAATGTATTGACCAAGTACAGTGTTAATGTTAAAAATGTATTGGTCGACTACGGTAGTAATTTTAGCGAGTACAGTGTTAATGTTAAAAATGCATTGGTCAAGTACAGTGTTAATGTTAAAAATGCATTGGTAGAGTACAGTGTTAATTTTGAAGAGCACGTTGTTAACGCTAAAAATGTATTGGTCGACTACAGTGTTAATGTTAAAAATGCATTGGTAGAGTACAGTGTTAATTTTGAAGAGCACGTTGTTAACGCTAAAAATGTATTGGTCGACTACACAAGTAATGTTAAAAATGTATTGACCAAGTACACAAGTAATGTTAAAAATGTATTGGTGGAGTACAGTGTTAATTTTAGCGAGTACAGTGTTAATGCTAAAAATGTATTGGTCGACTACGGTAGTAATTTTAGCGAGTACAGTGTTAATGTTAAAAATGTATTGGTCGAGTACATTGATATTGATATGTTTATGTATTTTTTGTAAAAAAGTAACGAGATTATTTAAATGACAATTATTTTTATATTAAATTCTTGTTTTTTATTTTGTTTATAATATTATATATGTTGTATAATAGTAATTTTGACGATTCTGAATTTCAAGATGTAAAAAAGAGAGAATTTAATAGAACGATTGACGATCCTTGTGCAATTCAACAACGAAATGGGGACAATGGTAAGAAATTAAAATTTGTAACAACTAATCATATAGATCTTATTGAAGCAAAAGATAAACTTAATTTTTACGGTATGACTATTAGAGATCAATTGTTTGTGCCGGCGGAAAGTATGGATTCAGATTCTTTTCTAAGATATGGTAAGACAGGTGGAGTATTAACTAATTGTAATATAAAAAACGAATATGGTCAATTACCAATGTCAACGATTCCAGGTAAGTATCAGACAGCACATGGTAATTTAGAAGTAGAAGATGCATTTAGAGTTCCATTATTGGAAACAAATAAACATAGTTGTAATCCTAGGGATAATAATTATCATTCTAGATCATTCTATTTATTTAATGATAAAATAGGTATTGATACACCAAATGCTTTGAAAAGTATAGAGCCACAAGAGTTTGGTCCAAGAGGAGGTGTTAGTTCAAGATTTATTAAACAAAAGAAATAAATTAATAAAAAAAAATATATAAGTTATACTTATATTATACAAGATGAAAGTTAATTACGATTATATAATATTGATTTTAATATTAGGATTGTCTATTTATATTTTAAACGTAAACAAAATATTGGAACATTTTACTTGTACAAAAGAACAAGTTAAAAAGGCATACGAATCATATGTATTTAAACCACGACGTCCAGAACATATGACTTGTGTGACAAAAAAAGATGAGAAAGGAACAGATAAAACTACTTGTACTAATAAAGCGTATAACGACGATGAGATTAAGGCTAATTTTAAAGTAACAGATGTTCCAGAAAATTGTATTTTAGAATTAGTTAAAACATGGAATTGGTAATAGTAAAAAATCCAAATTAAATATTTGTAAATTTTTATTTATTTTGTATATATAAATAAAGATGGAATTTGATAAAAAATATTACACGTGGTTTAGAGTAATCATTACACTTTTAGTTGCACTTGTTTATTTATCTGACAAATTACAAGTGTATTTAGCAAAAGAGATTTATGATTTTTTAATTTTGCACAAGAATGTTATTATAGGGATATATTATCTATATTTAGCATATGATATATATCAATTTAACTGTAAAACAGACTGTAAAACAGATTCTGACACGATTCTGACACGATTCTGACACGATTCTGACACGATTAAAATACACCTCTGTTTTTTAACTCTGCTCTACGTTTTTCTAATGTAACAATTTTAAATATAAATGTATTTTGAAGTGTTTTAGTTACAGGATCTGGATAGTTAGTATCTGATCCAAAATTAAATAAATTTCCCGTACAGTCTCTTATGGAAATAGTCATCTTAGACAAATTAGCTTTTGGTGTTTTGAAATTTTTAACTGTATTTTCATGAATACGTTTATCTATTTGCATAAATCCACCAGTTGTAGTAGGTATAGTAGGTTGTAACATAGCAAAAGAATCTGAAATGTATTTGTCATTTGAAATCATAACATCAGGTATTTCATCTATATCTAATAATAAATATGGTTCCTTGTCTGCATCATTTGTAGCAGGTATTATTCCTTGTATTAATTCAACTGATGAAATATTACGAAATTCAAGTGGAAATGTAATACTGTAATTATTAACATTAGACCATATTGGTATATTATCTGGGTGACTTGGATTTCTATTTCTATCTCTTGATGAAACAGATAAATAATGAGTAAATTCTTCATATTCAATATCAGGTTCTTGAGTTAAACTATGTTTTACGTTATAAGACGGATTATATGCGTTATTAAAATTATTTTGATCATATTGTTTTGTATTATATTCGGAATAACTTGATTTAGAATATCTGTTATAGTGATCACCAAGTCTGTTTGACATATATAATGTAAGTTAATAAAAAAATTTCATATATTATACAATAAAATTTACAAAATTTTAATTTAAACAGAAAAGACTTATAATTTCATGGAAGACAAGGAGTTGTGTTGTATTTGTTTAGATTATACTATAGATTTTGATACTATAAATTTGGATACTATAAATTTGGATATCAAAGATTTGGATACTATAAATTTGGATATCAAAGATTTGGATACTATAAATTTGGATATCAAAGATTTGGATACTATAAATTTGGATATCAAAGATTTGGATACTATAGATTTGGATAAGAGTAATTCAAGTAATTACAAAGTATACAAGGTATACAAGGTATTAAATTGTTGTAGTAATACGATTCATAAATATTGTTTATTGATTTTATTTTTATATGGTTATGAAGATTGTCCATTATGTAGATGTAATATTTGTATTAATGATTATTTTACTCTTGATGATTTTCATGATTTTTATTTATATAGTAAAACGAGTAAAGTTGGTAAAACGAGTAATCTATTAAATAATTTATTGTGGAAATTGTGTAATTCTAACTATTATTATTATTATTATTATTATTATAAAACTATGTTTTCCGGTACCTTACCGATGACATTTTGTCAAGGTACCTTACCGATGACATTTTGTCAAGGTACCTTACCGATGACATTTTGTCAAGGTACCTTACCGATGACATTTTGTCAAGGTAGTTATTTACGTAAAGTAATTTGTATTATGTTAATTATTGTGTGTTTTTATTTTTTGTTATTTTATACTTGTACGTTATTATATTAAAGTTAAAATAACTGTAAAATACAATATTATGAATTTGTTATTATCTAGTCTTTTTATCGTATTATTTTGTATAGATTATTATTTTATATACAATGATACTATAAAAAGGAATAGTCATTTATCAGAAAGGCAACGTGCACATATATTATCAATTAAGGCATCTACTACATTGTTTTTGTTAAGTGTATATTTTAATTACAAGTTTTACAAATCTGGGTTTGATACGGATTTGTATACAAATAATCTTACATCGAGTGATAATTTTATATTAGAATTATCAGTGTTAAATTTAATGTCTTATTTAATTACGGATTGTTATGTTGGTTACAACAAATATCACAAGTATATGTGTACTTTATCTGGGTATACACATCATATTGCGTATATATTTATAAGTATGGCGGCATTAAATATAGATGCATCTAGTTTTTATTTTTTATACATGATTGAAGAATTTCCTACAATGTTTTTAAGTACTGGTAGTTACAATAAAGAATTACGTAAAGATAATATTTTTGGTATTACATTTTTACTTACAAGAATACTATACCATATCTATTTAACTTGGAAATTTAGATCAAATAGTATGTTTTTAATATTGGGTTTATTGTCATTGGGGTTACATACATATTGGTTTAAAAATTGGTTTGTAAAATATATTTGGAATAAATACATAAAAAAAACAAAAAGTGAAACAAAAAGTGAATAAATCAAATTAATTTAAATTAATTTGATTTGATTACAAACTTACAATTTTAAGTTTGAAAACAGTTGAGCCTGATATACCATTGGGGTAAGGTCTATATAGTAGTTGAGGAAGTGAATCATTAGGCCATTGTATATCTAATTGGTCATTATATACACCTTTTACAGATATAATTCTAATAACAGTACCTGGTATATTAGTTGCATCAACTCTACCAATAGTAAATATAGCATGTGTTCTAGATGTATCCGATTCAGAACTAGGTTTAACAAAAACTTGATAAACACCATATTTTTTAGGGAATCCAGTTATTGTAACGGGTGTCGTTGAATTATTATTTAAAGTAACATATGCAGTTACATCTGCTGCAGATCCATTTATAGTATTTAATGTGACATTGTTGGCAATTATATCATTTGCGTGTATATCAGAATAATGTACAATAGATGTATTATCTGAAGGATTTTGATTACTACATACGAATGAGAATTCGTCATGTGATTCGTCCCAAATTAACATTACGAATTCGCAAGGGTATAATGAATATGTAGATGTACTGTCTGGAATTGTTGAAAAATTTAAACCTTCTGTTGGAATTGGGTTACCTAAAACTCCATTCTGATCAGCTGTACTATAAATAGTTGCTATACGTGTAGAACCAGTATAACTACGAATTCTTCTAACTTGATTTTCTCCAGTACCACCAGTTATTTTAATCCAATATCCTGCATAATAATTATCAACATTACTTGCGTCTAAACTAAGATGAACTGTTGTGATAGTATTATCACCAGCTTGTATAGTCGCAGAATGATCTGGATTATCTAAAATAACATCTCCATAAGAACTATCATTAGCTGATTGATAACGTTTTATTGCCAAACCTCCATCTGCAGTTCCAGAAGGTGCGTTATTAACAACTATCATGTTATCATTTATTGTAACAACTGTTGATTCTACGGATGTTGTGACTCCTTTAACATCTAAATTACCATAAATGGTTGTTGTGCTACTTGGAGTACCGATATAAATAGGTATATTCGACGTATTTGTAGCTATTTGTACACCATTATTTATATCTGCACTTTCAATTCTTACAGTTCCATTTGCAGTAAGATATATACCGCCAGTAATACTTGTTGTGCTTAATTTTATAGCATCATTAGTTATACCTGAAGAAGTTATATTTACTCGTGAATTGGTATTACCTGAAACACTAATATTCAAGTCTTGATAGTCAGCTAATGTGGTATTTGTATATATACTTTCAGCTCCATAAGTTGTCATAATAATAGAACCACCAGTTTGAGTAGATGCATCTATCCCACCAGAACCTGCTAACAATGTAATTTTACCTTGGGATAAATATGGTTGTGTTATAGAAATATTACCATTGGTAGTGGTAGTATAAATTTGTAAAGCTGTATTTGTGACATTTGTACCAGAACTTTTTAATACAAGTGCAGAATCACTTGGATTTTCAACACCTATAATCATATTTTGATTGGTTCCGATACTATTAACTAAATAACTTGAACTAGCAGCTTGTGAAACAATTGATATAGGGCCAGATGTATTTGTAATCATTGTAAACCCACCAGAACCAACTAATTGAGACATTGATCCATTTCCTAAACCATCTGCATTAGAAATTTGAATATTACCATTTGTATTTGATGTATTAATAACTAATGCTGTATTTGTTGTATTATTACCTCTACTTTCTATTCGTAATTGAGAATCTGTTATACCACTAAGACTTATTGTGAGATTTTGATTATCACTAGCAGAATTTACATTAAAACTTCCGGAACCATTGTTTGCAGAAATTGATATGTTACCATTTGAAGTAGTTTCTGTTATACCACCCGAACCAGATACAATAGATATTGAACCAGTATTTGTACCTGACAATAATGAAATACCACCATCTGCATTAGATGCTACTATATCTACAGCATTTGATGAATTTAAACCTCCATATAATTGTAATGTACCAACCAATGAATTTACATTTACATTACCTCCTGTACTTTTAAATTCTGCATTTGCACCTACTTGTATAAATACTGTATTACCGCCTGTTACTGTAAAAGGTCCATTATTTGTATCAATATGAGTCTCTGTTAAATTAGTGACTCCGTATAAAGTATTAAGATTTTCATGTACATTAAGAGTTTTTGTAATACCAACGCCACCTGCGATAATTAGTGACCCATTTGTATTACAAGTACTGTTTTCAGTACCACTAATAATACATTTTCTGTTTACATTAATATCACCCCATCCAAATTGTGTAACGTCACTACCTTGTTCCAATGTAATATCACCATGAAATATAGTTGCTAATGGTGTTGACATGTATAATTAATAATTAATTATATATTTTTATCAGATTTTGGACGATGTTAACTTAACTAAAATCCCAGTCTTTTGAAATATTTTTTGACAACATTGCTAATGGTATATTTTCATTACGCATTCCTATAATCTTTTTTGATAACATTGCTAATGGTATATTTTCATCGTCATTACGTATCTTATCTGTTTTATCCGTTTTACCTGTCTTACCCGTCTTACGCATTCCTATAATCTTTTTTTCTTGAACAAATTCTTCATCTAAATTACATTCTAACCCAATTTGTTTTAAATTTGTACCATTTGTACCATTTGTACCATTTGTACCATTTGCAACTGAACATAATTGACCACATCGATCGGATGGACAATAATAAGATTTTTTATTATATTTTTGATAATCTCTAAAAAAATTATAAGATGTTATATAATCATTTAATGAGATTAATTTGTTTATAGTAAAATGTTTATTTGATGTGCTGTCTCCTATAATTTTTTTTGTCGTATTAATAACAAATCCTGAATTATTATAATATCCTGTTTTTGAAAAATCCCTTAATACTCCAGCGTGTGTAGTTACAAATACATTTAAAGATCCTGATCTTTTTTCCAACAAATTAACAAAATATTTATTGAACCATTTTATAAATTGGTGTATATCACCAGGTTCAATACGTTCTTGTGGAAAAGATTCAACAAATGAAAAATCAAAATATTCTAAAATACCAAGTTTTTTTAAATACATTTTTTGTTCTTGTATTGGTAAAATAGCATAACTGGGAGTGATTCGCATTATATCTTTACTCGTTTCTGAATATTTATCATTACTTGATTCGTCAATTTCTCTTAATAATGGAAATACGTATATTTGTTTTGGTGGGTTTTTCCATTTTCTAGTCATATAATAAGCAGTTTCCATACATCTTATCAAAGGAGAGCATCCTACAACATTAAATTTATCCATTTGTAAATTTTCATCGCCAGTTAGATTTGGTAGTTGTCGTAATATTTTATTAATTATACAACCATTGTATATAGATGCTTCTACACCAACATTTGTTAAGACTGGGTCATTTAATGGTACTATATCAGATGTAAATACATTCAAGTTACCATCATTTTTTTTTAAAAATTTATTAGCATTTGTATAAGATATAACACCTTCATCTACTAAATTTGACATGGCATTATGACATCCATAACCGTGTCTTAAAAATGCAAAATTAATATTCATATATAATATATTTATATATAAAAAATTACTTTAATTAAATATTAATAAATGATCTTTCATTGTATTTAACAATGGCTTTTGATTCACCCAGATACCCATAACAGTTTGAAAGTAAACGAATATTTGTATTTGGTATATATCTATCAATAGAGCTATGTGTATGACCATTAATACAAGCAATTAAATGACTAAATGATAATAATTCTGGTATATCACTTGCATATGCACTTGATAGAAAATTTCCATAATAATGTCCATTTGTCAAAAGGTTAGCTCCGTGGTGTGTTAACAATATGGTTGGAGTTGTGTCATTTGACAATTCTTGAATAATATATTTTTTACTCGTATTGAATAATGTTTTGCACATTTCTGGTGTAAATAAAATATCAGGATTTACTGAAACATAAATGTTTTTATAGTCATTTATTTTTCTAGAAACCTGCAAATCAATATCGCTCCATAATAAACTTCCAATTATTTTTATAAAGTCTTTACTGTCTTTTCGGTCTTTAAACTGTTGAAAATATGATACTCTATTTGTTTTAGTATTAAGGTATAAACAATCGTTATCTAAATAATAAACATTATCTGGTAACGAAATTGATTCTAATTCTATATCTTTCATAGATAATAGTTGTTTGTTTTTAATTGAGTAATATTCGTGATTACCATATAATAAAAATACATTTTCCCATTTTTTAGAACAATAATTTATAAATTCTTTGTATATTTTAGTATTTGGATATCCTATATCACCTAATAAACAAATATTTTCACATTCAGATATTTTTGGAATATTAATAATTTTAGATCTTTGTTCTAAATGAATATCTGATACATATTGTAGCTTTACCATTAATATGTTTAATAAATATATATTTTTAAATTTTTTTAAATTTTTTTATATATATTTTTAAATTTTTTATACAATTATTTTTTAAATTGGTAATTCGTTTGATCGGGCACTTGTAGTCATAGCTCTAAAGTTTACAGAACTGCTCAAATATCCTGTAATATTAGTTGATGTATATTTGATTTGGCCATTATTATCAATAGAGAATGTAAATCCAGTAACATCACCAACATACGAACTATTGATAACCCAGTTGCTTAATTTATGAATACCTTTCAAATTATAATAAGCATATTTGTTGGTTGTTTCATCAAGAATTGTTACTGAAACAATAGCATCGAATGCTCTAACAATAGAATTATCAAATACAAATCCAGTAATATTAGTAGCAGAACTTACATTATTAGATGCATTAAAAATACGTTCTCTTGAAATATCTCCAAGACTTGGTGAAACATCCACAGTATTGAAAATGATAGCACCTCCAGTAGCACTTACTCCACCAATAATAGGTAAATAATCGTTTGTAGAAATAGTAACACTACCAGTTGTAACAGTTAAATTATCTTCCATAATAGATGCACCAGTAACATTAAGAGATCCAGCAGTGACAAATCCTTGAAGAATTGAGACACCAGTGACATTAAGAGCACCAGAAGTGACGAATCCTTGAAGAATACTGTCACCAGTGACATTAAGAGCACCAGCAGTAACGGCACCTCGAAGGAATGATTCTCCAGTTACAGCAAGAGCACCAGCAGTAACAGTTCCTTGAAGAATACTGTCACCAGTGACATTAAGAGCACCAGCAGTGACAGCACCTCGGAGGAATGATTCTCCAGTAACAGCAAGAGCACCGGCAGTTACAAATCCTTGAAGAATACTGTCACCAGTGACATTAAGAGCACCAGCAGTGACAGCACCTCGGAGGAATGATTCTCCAGTAACAGCAAGAGCACC
>Ga0102859_1000198_pt1 | contig 13362 bp, 24 predicted proteins | sample Colrivmet1371B02_FD_78439 | JGI IMG/M metagenome (GOLD analysis project Ga0102859, IMG submission 78439) | Estuarine microbial communities from the Columbia River estuary - metaG 1371B-02 | ecosystem: Environmental > Aquatic > Marine > Intertidal zone > Estuary | place: USA: Columbia River...
CAGTCGAGTTATTGTCCCCCCTATACAGATGTCAAAATGGGGGGTATATAAGGGGGGATACGGAGGGGGGGAGGGGTACCTATCTATGGGGGGTAGGTATGGTAGGTAGGGGTGCGAAACAAAAGTGACTACGTAACCTTACACTGTGAAGTCGGTAGAACATCCACTCCAACTAATACATTACCAACACATTAGGGGTCATGCGAAACAAAGAGTTTCCGATGATGTCGTCCGACGGGTGTGTGTCCGATGCGAAACAAAAGGTTTGTATCCAAATCAGTCCGAGATAATCCAAATTTATTTAGAACTTTTTCTGATGCGAAACAATAGTTTGTCAGGGACGACAGGTGTCGGGGAAAGATCTGTGCGAAACCGATTTCATAACCTTTATTAACATACAAGTTTTTTTATCCACAATTTAATGTTAATAAATAAAATAAAATATTTTATGTTTTTATGTGAAATATATTAGGATATATAAAATAGTTTTCGTACCTTTGTTAAACATTTAAACATAAACTAAAAATTTACAATTATGAGAAACGAAACAAAAGTGATTAACTACAATGAAATGAAAACTTTGTTTTTAGGAGTTGACAAAACAAAGGAAACGAATTTATTGTATGAAGTTGAAGTTGGTATGAATAAGGGTAAAACCCAAACGGGTGAAAAAATACCTAACCCTTATTTAGGTACAACGAAAAAAGTTAGTGGTAACTTTAAGTTGAGTGAATACACCCAACGAGTTACTAACAACGGAAATAGAGAGGGTATTGATATGACCGATTGGGAAACTGAAAAACCAAAAGGAAAAACACCTATTAGTTTTTGTTTGTATGTGAATGACAACGATACTAACATTAATTATTTAGGATTTGAACCCGTACAAAATTTTAGTAAACCAAAAGTGGAATACTACTTTGAGGGAAACACAATTGAGAAACACCTTTTTGAACAATGGATGAAAAAGGAAAGTGAGAACACAAAACAACCCCAAGAAAAGGAAGTAATGTGGAGAACACTAAACCTACGAAACATTAGGGAGTTTACATTGGATAGTACGAGGTACATAGTACAAGGATAGGAATTGAAACCCCGACCGAAAGGTTGGGGTTTTTTATTGTCTTACATTGACCTTGATGAATTTTTTTTTGGTAGGTAAACATTCTGTTTCGCATGATTGTCATACGAGGAGGTCGGAAAAAAATCTGAGTCTTGTACTATTGTTTCGCATCGTCATACAACAATGACCATCTCGGATTTCCTTCGGAGAATTCTTTGTTTCGCATCAAGAAGATGAAGAAGTCGGAAAAAGTTCTGAGTGAAAATAATTTGTCTCGCACGGGAGGTTGTCATACACCACGACGGATTTATCTTTTGGAATTCTTTGTCTCGCACCATGCGACACTAAAAGTTTTTATTCTCAGAATATTCTTCGGATTGTCATACACACATGCGAAACAAAAAAAAATTCCCGTCTTCCTCCTCGTGTAAAAATAAATTAAAAAAATATACGAGTAAATGTATTGTATATCCGAATATTATTCGTACCTTTGTTACTCATTAAACAACTACATACTATGAACAAGTTTTACGGAAAGAACATTAACGAAATGACATTTGGAGAGTTAACATTATTAAGTGTTGACATACAACTGACCTCCTTTGAAAGACAAGGAATTACTAATGAAACTTTGATTACCCAAAGTTTATTGATTAGAGAGAGTTTATTTAACAAGTGTATGAATGACGGAGGGGATTATAGTAGAGGTAGGTTTGTTAACGAGTTTAACGGAACTACACCAATAGGTATTGACGGAGAGTATGATGAATGTGAATTGGTTGGGGTATTGTGTTTGAATTAGTGGTTGATTAGAGTTGAGTAGTTTAAAACCTTGGAGATTTTCTTCAAGGTTTTTTTATTTACCACCCATCTCAAAATCGGAAGAGTCAGGTTCTTGGAATACTTTGTTTCGCATCGGATGTTCCTGATGTTCCCGAAGTTCCCTTCATCCCCAACTCTTTGTTTCGCATGGTTTGATGAACCCCAAAAAATCTCGGACGAAAATCTTTTAGTGTCGCATCGTGCGAAACAATTGTTCACAGAGGTTCAGGGAAAAGTTCTCTGTTGTTCATGCGAGACAAAATGAAAACCGGATCACCGGGAACTTCTCTGTTGTCTATGCGATACAAATGTTTACCCCGAAAAATTCTGACGAAAAAAAAAAATAAATAAATTTAAAAAATTTATGTAAAATAATTTTGTATATTAAATATTAATTCGTATCTTTGTATTGTCATTTAATACTAACTAAAATATACTAATTATGGTAACTACAAACAAAAGAACACAAACATTAGGTTTACACCAATGGAATGAGAACGACACGATTTTATGTTATTACTACACCAAGTATGGTTTGAAGAACTTGATGTACGATACCGAAGAAAAATTGAGTGGTTACATTGGAACGACACTTAATAGTTTAAGAAAACAAGGTATGAATTTTAGATACCTTATGGGTAAGAGTACCAAGACATTGAGTGATTATAGTAAATTACAAAAGGAAATTTACGATGTTTTGGAAGAACACACTTTTACCCAAGTACACAAACTTGTTAAGGATATAATAAAACAAGACGAGTTTGAAAGGAACGAGTTACTTAAACAACGAGGTTACGACCCAAGTAAATTTAAGTTACTACAATAGAACTGAAACACCCCGACCGAAAGGTTGGGGTTTTTTTATGTCCAAGATGTTGGAGGTTCGGGGACCTTCTCAACTTTTGTTTCGCATCTGTCATACAACACAAGAAGATGTGATTCGGGGGACCTCATCAATAAGTTGTTTCGCATGGTTGTCATACACCAAGAAGATGAAGTTCAGTGGGACCTGTCCACCATCCGGAGAACTTGTTTCGCACGTGCGGTACAAATTGGTACAGATGCATGAGGGTGAATTCTCCGAATCTTTCGGAGTATTGTCATACACACATGCGAAACTATTTGTTAGTCGAGATGTTTCTGAGTAAAAATAAATTTAAAAGATTTACGAGTAAATGTATTGTATATTGGAATCTTTTTCGTACCTTTGTGTAACAAAATACAAACACAATGATAATAGATTTCCATAGTAATTGTCATACACTTGACACTGATACATTAATAGTAACCCCCTTTTTCGAAGACAAGGGAATACACATAGACGAATTGGAAGATAGTTGGTTTGATACATTGGACGACTACGATTTTGGTACAATGAAAAATATTATAGACAAACGACAATTACAAACAATTTAAATTTTAAAACTATGACTGAAAATGCAAACACATTAGAAAGTATTGGAGTTAGAATGTTTGACCCCAAAGAAACGATGAAAGTATTAACCCATGACGAAAACATTTTTTGGAGTTGGGGAGTTGGGAAGTTAATAGTGGTAGGGTTAGACCCACATGATAGTTGGGTTAATGGTTTAATGTTAAAAGTGAATGGTAGAAAGTGGAAACACTTTGTGTTAATTACTTTAAATGGTTTAGACTACTACGAGGTACGACTTGTAAATAAAAACCACGAGGTAGTTGAAGTTAAAGACCACGACATTATGTTTGATGAATTAGTTGATGTGATTGATAGGTTGATTGAAAGTTAGTAGTTTTGTTAAATGACGAGGAAGTCCTCACCGAAAGGTGGGGATTTTTTTTTGTCTTTACCACAAGAAGAACCTGAAGTTACAGTGCCTCTGTGAATACTTGTTTCGCATCGATTGTCATACAACACAAGAAGAATTTGCCGGCGTGCTGATCAGTGCCATTTTGTTTCGCACAGGTGATCTGCATTTGGCACAGTTGCAGATCATTGGATTTTAGTTTCGCACCTGTATTACATGCGAAGCAAGTTCTCCCAACGCATGCGCTGTTGCATCTGTACCGAGTGTGCGAAACAACAAGTTGGGATGATCACAGCGCACACCACCTCCTCTACCCGTGCGAAACAATAGTTTGGATTATGCACCGTCCCGTGGTGAAAAATAAAAAAAATAAATTAATAATATTTGTGTAAAATAAATTTGTATATTCAAAATATTATTCGTACCTTTGTGTAACAATAAAACGAAATAACATGATACAAGGACAAGTAATTTTTACAGAAGGTAGTTACGGGTTTGGCCACGAGTGGAACCTAATTGTAACCAACGATGAAGGTAACCGTAAGAACTTTTATTTAGGACAAGACAGTAAGTTTTGTAACCGAATATTAGGGATGAGCCCAAGGTATGTAGTTGAACAAATTGGTGACAACGACTTACGAAATGTTGAAGTACAAAAGAAGTTAGGTAATTTTATTATTAACACTTTGGAGTTAACCGAAGAACAAGTTTTTAATTTACAGGAGTGGGAATTGTGTTGTCAATAGACAACACCCCCTCATCTAAACAAAACATAAAAAACATGAAGACTATTTCAACAAAAAGTAAATGGATTGCTACTGATGGATGGAGAGGTTATAGTGAACCAGTAAATGCTATTGGTGGATGTAACCACACGGGAAGTTGGAGTGATAGCCCTTGCCCAACCGACGTAGTTAAAAAAGAACTGAACGGGTTTAAAAAGATTTTAAAACACAAAGGAATTAGGTTTAAGACATTTGCCTGTAATACAAGTAACGTTTTTTGCCAAAGTGTTTACCTTTTAGTAGACCCTGAAAACAAAGAACGAGGTAAGGAGTTGGCTAAGGAGTATAGTAAAGTAGATGGAGTAAGATTGTTTTATAGTTGTTAGTGTTTTAGTAGTTGTGTTAAATGTTAAGAGACCCTCACCTTTTGGTGGGGGTTTTCTTTTTGTATGACACCACGGACTTGAGTCTGAAGATGTGTCCACCTGCAGCGGCATGTGCCATATTTGTTTCGCATGATTGGCCAGTTTTGCTGACCTGATCAGCCAGTTTTATGTTGTTTCGCACGGGCGTATTACATGCGAAACAAGTTCAGGCACAGGCCTGAGCTACACCACAGCATTTCCTTCAGATGTATTACGTGCGAAACAATAGTTGGTCAGGGCCCTGACGGTGTTGTTCATCATAAAAATTATTATAAATTAATTTGTTTTATAACTTTATGTTTCGTACCTTTGTATTCTAAAACGAAAACAAATGACAAAGTACGAAGTATTATCACCCGACGGGTTTACGATTGAATTTGATAGACCATATTACCTCTCAAAGAAAAAAGCATTTGAGGCTTTTGACAAGTGGAAGAAACGATATGAACAACAAGGGTATTATAGTTCCAACAATGGAAGAATACCTTTGGATGAATTAGAAAATTATATGACTATTCGTCAAGTATAAAATAAATGATATGAAAAATGTTGAAGTTGAGAAGACCAATTTTGTGGTATATCGTATTAGTATTAATGGTGAAGAAACTTACGATGTATTAACACAAGACCCTTATGATATAGGTTCCGCTATCGCCGTTAACCACGTTAACGATGGTATATTAAAACCTTTACCTATGAACGAGTGGGATAAGATTGAGAAACTATTATACGACAACTATTAAAATTAAACAATATGAAAAGTAAGTTTGAACAATTTTATTGTAAGAAATGTAAAGATGAATTACCTTTTAACCACCTTAAATTAGTTAGCCCAATGGCTACGTGGAATAGTGTTAACGATACTGATTGGCATTTAGGTTGTATTAATTGTTTTACTGAACAAAAACAATATAAATTAAATGTAGATTTTTATGTTGTTAAGGAGAGAGTGTTTAAAGGACAAGAGAAAGAGTTTGTTTGGAAATTTAAAAAAGAGTTTCAAAAAGAGATAGTTGGAAGTCCATACTCAAAACCTTGGACTAAGAAAGACTACGAAACTTACATTGATATTCTTAAAGACGAAATTAAAGAATTAAAGAAACCCTCGAAATAATCGGGGGTTTTTTTATGTCCATACCCATCATCATTCCTTCACCTGTGATCAGATCATGTCATTTTGTTTCGCATGGGTTGGCTGTATTACATGCGAAACAATAGTAAGAATGGGCCAACAGAGTGATCATTATTATATCGGTGCGAAACAACTTAGAAAACCTGCAGCGGGAAGATCACAGAGAAAAGATTATTATAAAAAAAATACTGATTAATTTGTTTTATACAAATATAAGTTGTACCTTTGTGTTCCACTAAACGATAATAATATGATACCAACTATTACTAAAGAAGAAGTTAAGGAAAAGATTTACGAACACATTAACCTTGAAAATGAAATGGGAATACCACCACACGAAAGTTGGGAAGGTATTGTTGAAGGTGAAGAATGGGTTGATGAATGTATTGAAAATGGTTACACCATTGAACAATTAAAGAATGAATTGTTTGATGAAGTAATTGAACAATGGGAAAAGGATAATTAAACTTAAAACTTACTATTATGAAAGAGATGTTTAAAGAATTAAAAAGTGCCTATACGGAAGACCCGAAGGAATTTTGGGAAGTCCTACTTAGTATGGTATTGATATTTGGATTTATGATTTTTATTTATTGGTTCGCAGCAACCTTTTGCTACGATATGTAGGATTGTTTTTACTTGTTTATAGTTTTTCCCCACCAGTAATGGTGGGGTTTTTTATTATATTAAAAAAATATCACAAATAATTTGTTTATGTTGTTATAAGCTTTATATTTGGTATAACAATTAAACTTATATAATGGAAAACTTAATCATCAAGAAGTCCGTGAAGTTCACGGATAAAGGAGTTGAGGGTCACATCAAACTCCAAGACGGAACAAAAACTTATTTTAAAGTAGATACTGATGGTGAATACAAACAATGGGGAGACAATCCCGATGAAAGTATTACAACACCTGTTATTACAAAATTATTAGAGATGTTATATAGTGACGACTAACTTATTCGTTCCCCCTAAGTTCCCCCTAACCCTTGGCGAAAGCTGGGGGTTTTTTATTTCAGGATGTCTTACAACAGTTGCTGTGCTGCGTATCCGATTGTTGTTTCGCACGGGATTGCCGCTGTATTACATGTGCGAGACAACATTACCCAATGCTGATCTGCGCTAATCAGGGATAAAAATGATGCGAAACAATAAAATGTTCCCACGACAGGTTCTTCCTCCAAGAAAAATAATTAAAAAAAAATAACAAATTAATTAGGAATATACAAATATGTTTCGTACCTTTGTATTCAACTAAAACATAATAAAATGAATAAAGAAGAAAAAGTATTAGAAATTGTTAATAGTGTTATTACTGACCGATTAACACAATTGATTGAAGAGATGAGTGACAACGAATTTGTTGAAATGATTGGTGATATGTATTTTGACCAAACGGGTAAAAACATTGAAGATGACACTGATGATGATGAAGATTTTGACAAAGACGAGTATTTGAATGGAATTATTGGTAGTAGAGTTTTACCATTACTACACAAGATTTGTGAGTATGGTATTGGTAAAGACATACCAACGAAGTAAGTTGTTTTTAGTTTTATTAGATGAGAGACCTCACGAGAAATCGTGGGGTTTTTTGTTTTTACCAAGTGGATGTAACCTTACACCTTCACCTGTGCGCAGATCTTGTCATGTTGTTTCGCACAGACAACAGAGAACTTTTCCCTAATCATCCCAATTTGTTGTTTCGCACAAATCATGCGACACAAATTTCCGGATGGGACGACAGGTGGATCACAGAAAAAATAAATTAATAATTTTTATGTAAAATAAATTTGTATATGTCAAATAGTTTTCGTACCTTTGTGTATCATTTAACCTAAACAACTTACCTATGACATTCGAAGACGTTTATGACAAAATTTACGAACACATTACATTAGAGTATAAAATGATTGGAGTACTACCAAAAGATTGTTGGGAAACAATTAATAAGGAGGATGATTGGGTTATTGAATCCACCAAGATTGGATATAGTTGGAGGTACATTGTTGATGACTTGTTTGATGAAGTGTATAGTGATTGGTTGGAAGAGAATACGTAATTAGTGTTTATTGTTACCGAACCCCTTGATGAAAGTCGAGGGGTTTTTTATTTCCAAGAAGATTTGGTTCGGGGACCTCATCAATAAGTTGTTTCGCACATTGTGTGTGGACGTACCATGCGAAACAATATAAAACTCTGTGGACAGACGGATCAGGATGATGAAAATTATTATAAAAAAAATATAGATTAATTTGTTTTATACGAATATGTTTCGTACCTTTGTATTCAACTAAAACATAAAAACATGGAGTACAAAATTATTGAGGGTGGTTCACCCCACGACATTACAAAAAGAGTTAATGACCTTATTAAAGAAGGTTGGACACCCGTTGGTTCCCACCAAGTAGTGGTGAGGAGAGAACAAAATAGATTTAGTGGACAACAACACATGGACACACTAAACACTTTGGAGTACACCCAAACCTTAACGAGGGACGAAACCAAGAAAAGTGTTATAGAAGTGGACATTATGTTTAACCACCCCGACGACGACGAAACCATAAAGAACTATGATGTTGAAGGGATGAGAGAAGAATTTGAATACGAATTACAACACCTTTTAAACCAAGACTAAAATGATTAAGGAAAAAGAAACCACCCCAAGAGAAATTGTAATTGACCTTACGGGCCCCGATGGTAATGTATTTTACCTGATAGGACAAGGTAGAAAGTTTTGTAAACAACTTGGGATAGACCAAGATAAGTTTACGACCGATATGATGAGTGGTGATTACGACCATGCGGTACAAACTTTTGATAAACATTTTGGAGATTTTGTAACCCTTTTAAAATAACACACTATGAAAGAATTTGATTTTTACCTTGACCACAAACATACCATTTGGTACAGAAACAAATTTACTATTGAGGCCGAAACTTTGGAGGAGGCTAAGGCCAAAGTATTACAAATATGTGATAGTGATACTGATGAGTTACCAAGTGAGGATTGGGACTTGTTACACGATACTGCCGAGTACCTAACACCTGATGAAAATGGTGGTGAGGCTACACAGGAACTTTACGAAAACAATAGTGGAGATATTATTTGGACAAATAAAAAACAATAACATGACAAAAAAACAAGTAATAATAAAAAGTATTAAAAACACACTTGGAGTTGAAGGATGTTTTAGTGTTGGTGAACTTGATGGTGAAGACCAAAGTATTACAATAGGTACACTTGGTAACTATGTAGGACTTATAGAATACTTTACCGAAGACTATGTGGAGGTAAATGTTTATGAACCACGAAGTACAAGTAGTGATGCTATTGATAGTTACACATTATTTTATGAGGATTTGGAGGAAGACATTTTAGGTGATGTATTACTATTGTGTGAGCAGTGGGAAGCACAAAACATTAAGACTGAAAAAAGAATTAGTGATTAGTTGACAATGTAAGACAGATTATGTATATTTTATTGTGTTCATAATTTGTGTTTGGAAGTTTATAAAGAGGGGTGTCGTATGACATCCCTTTTTTTGTGCCTAATAATCAAGAGGAGGTGATTAGCGCAGATCAGCATTGAGAGATGTTGTTTCGCATGGGCGTATGACAACGATAGAATATTCTAATTATTGTGTGGATAAACAAATAGATTTGGCAGAGTTATTAACATTGTGTATATTTGCATATTAGTTTAGGTTAGTAAGTTTAATTGTTAGAGGAACCCTTGGCGTAAGTCAGGGGTTCTTCGTTTTTGTGCCTATGTGTATTACGTGCGAAACAATATCAAAACTGGCCCGGGCTACAAAACCTGAATGATCATGATGCGAAACAATATCAAAACTGGCCCGGGTCGCAGATCCCTGAAAAATAATTTAAAAAAAAATACAGATTAATTTGTTTTATAAGTTTATGTGTCGTATCTTTGTACTCTACTAAAAAATACTACAATGAGAAGAAACTCCGAAAGAATTATTGGACTACGATGTGACCTTATTAATGAGATAAAAGATTTTATTTACAAACAAGGTGCAGAGAGATTAGAATTTACCACAACCTTTAATGTTGGTGTGGAAGAAATTGAATTTGAAGATGACTACCAAACGATAATGAAAACTGCAATGTTTATTACTGTTGATGGTTTTGTTATTGACGAAGAAGAAACGGAAGTTAATTTGAGTGATTTAGATATAGTTGAATTAGGTTTTATACTTGACGAGTTGGAAGAAAATAAATTTGAAATATTTTAAATTAATTTGTTTTATACAAATATGTTTTGTACCTTTGTTAAACAATAAAAATAAACTACTATGAACTTTAGAAACATTACAAACGCGAAAGGTAAGAATGTACCCAACCAATTTGTTATTACAATTGGTAATAAAGAGTACTTTAAATCATACGATAGTATGATAGTTAAAATTGAGAATGGTAAGGTTTACTTAGATGAAACCTATTGGGATTATAGTAGTACTACAAGTAAGTACAGGAACCAATTTTTGGGTGACACGACCAAAGAAACCCAAAGGAAAATTAAGAGTGGTGAATATATTTTAACTAACTTAAATGGTGAGGAAGATAACGAGATTATAAAAACTTTTAAATTTTTAAAATAAAATTATAAATTAATTTGGAATATACAAATATGTTTCGTACCTTTGTGAAACAATTTAACTAACTATAAAATTTAAACGAAAATGACACAAATTAAATTAAGTAACAATGTAAGGGTTTCCGACCCTTGTTACACAGATGATGTATGGTGTAAAACCAAACTGACTGATGTACTGCCAGGTAACTACAATGTATTTGTAGAGAAAGGTGATGAAAGTGGATGGGGTATGAGAGTTAAAAGTTTACGAGTAATACACGAGGATTTTAGTGATACTGATATGTGGGAAGAACATAGTGAGATTGGTGTAGATAGTGGACAGGCTGGTATATTTTGTGAAACGAGTTATAGGAATGATACCATAGCAGAAAGTATTGTTACACCTGATAGTAAGTTTGATTTTCCAAGAGATGGTGAGGGTGATTTTTGGTACCTTAAAATGTGTAATTTTACTTTAAGTGACGACCAAAGTGGGGTGTATGACACGGGTGTAGTAACAAGTAGTGGTATTGGTGATGGTGTTTACCCACTTGATATTATTAGAGAGAGAAATGGTTACATAGTAGGTATGAAGATTACTTACTTGTTTGATGAAGAAGATGAGGAAGAAGAAGATGAAGAAGAAGATTATAACGATAGTTTAGAACAGGACGAACAAAGATATGAAGATAGTGAAAAATAAAATTTTATAAAAACATAAAAATAAATTTGGTTTATTAAATTATGTTTTGTAACTTTGTATAACAAATGAATTTATTAATTTAACCGACACGGGAACAGGTGTTCTGAACAAACAATTACCATGAGTAAAAACTTAAAGGTGTTATTTACCACCAACTTAGGAATTTTTAAATTCCACGATGTAAATAGAGATTTTACCAATGCTGAATCCCAAAACAGGATTAGAAGGATTGAAGAAAGTATGAAAGAAGATGGTGTATTACCTATACCCATTATTGTAACAACCAAGATGTATGTGGTTGACGGACAACACCGATTGAACGCCGCTTTACGAGTTGGAGCAAAAGGTTTGTATTACATAGTAGATGAGAGCATACCAAATACACCGAAAGGTATTTTTGATTACGCTAAGAAGATTAACCGAAATGCTAAAGAGTGGGGTAAGAAAGATTACATACACGGATTAGCACGACAAGGTAATAAGAACTACGAGTTGTTGGAGTTTTTTGGTGAGAAGTACCCGATGTTTAGTTTGACTGAACGAATTATGTTACTATTGAATAGTGGTAGTAAGAGTGTTGACAAGGGAGATTTTGCCGATGGTAAGTTTGAAATTGGGAACTTAAAGAAAGCTGAACAATGGGCGGGTTACTTGTTAGAGTTAAAACCTTACTTTGATAAGGGTTACAACAAGAGTGTATTTGTTAGAACTTTGTTGACCATTTTAGAGAAGAAGAAGGAGTTTAAGTTTGATGAGTTTTTACACAAGGTAAAACTACGACCAACGAGTATTAAAATGTGTGGAGATAAGAGAAGTTACGCTGAGATGATTGAGGAGATTTATAACTTTAAGAGAAAGAGTGAAGATAAAGTTAATTTGAGATTTTAAGTTGGTTAGTTGATAAAGTGTAGTGGTAAAGGGTGTTCTTCGGGACACCCTTTTTTTTGTTTATACCCGTCAACAGAGTCAGGAATTTGCGCGCTGATCCCGATGTTGTTTCGCATGATACATCTATACATCAGGTGCGAAACAATTTTATGGATTATGATCACACTGAGAAAAAATAAATTAAAAATAAGTGAACAAATATTAGGAACATAAAAGAAATTGTTTTATCTTTGTAGTATATTAATTAACAACCTAAATTTATTATTATGAATGAAAGAACAGTTGAGATTTTGAACACCACAGGACTAAATTGGAAGGTGAAACAAGAAGGTTTAGTTACTGCTAGTGGAGTACCTGTAGATGGACACACCGCTTTAGTTAGAGAAGACAACAACGCAATATTAAGCGTTATGAGTGATGGTTACTACCCGTACCAAAACCATGAGTTGATTGAGTTATTAGACAAAGTAAGTAACCAAACAGGATTGGAAGTTGTAAAGGGTGGAGAGTTTAAGAATGGCCGTAGAGTTTACGTACAATTAAAAAGTGCGGACTTACGATTAGGTAACGACAAGATTGAAGGTTACTTAACAGGTATTAATAGTTTTGATGGTAGCACGAGTTTAGCCTTTGGGCCAAGTAACATTACCATTAGTTGTATGAATACATTTTTTGCGGCATTTAAACAAATGGAAACAAAGATTAGACACACTAAGAACATGGTGATTAAGGTGGATGAGTTTTGTAGAAGTTTAGAAAACATTTTAGATGATGAGCAACAAATGTTTAGAAACATTGAGAAGTTAAGTGAGAACAGATTTACTAACAAGATTAAGGATGAGGTGATTAGAAGTTTGTTTAACATTAAACATGATGTAGATTTGAAGGATGACGAACAAACAAGTACCCAACTTAAAAATAAGTTAAGTAGATTTTACATTGACTTGAATGGAGAGTTACAAGGTAAGGGTGATAACCTTTGGGGTTTGTTTAGTGGAGTAACGAAGTACACCACACATAGTTTAAGTAAAGGAGATAACACCGAAGCAAAGATGTTTGACATTTACGGACAACGTGAGAAACAAATTTTTAGAAATTTAGTGGAGTTGGTATAATACATTTTTTGTTTTTAGTTTAGAAACCCTCGGAGATATTCTTCGGGGGTTTTTTTGTGCCCATATATTAGAGTTAGCTACAGATATAAAGCGCTAACTC